>JACLAC010001402.1_pt1 | contig 27714 bp, 18 predicted proteins | sample 8027881 | NCBI WGS metagenome assembly JACLAC01 (sample SAMN15725517, study PRJNA655200) | protist metagenome | isolation source: fluorescence activated cell sorting (FACS) single amplified genomes of... | place: Spain: Blaines Bay Microbial Observatory, Mediterranean Sea | collected 2016-01-19 | reverse complement strand
TCAATCAGCTGGTAAAATGTTAAGTAAGATTAAACAATATAAATCAACAGTAACAAATAGTAAGTAATGGGGTTAGATAAAGTCATAATAAGAAGTTTAGGAAAAGTTGCTAAAGATACTGGTAAACTTAATGCTGCTCTTGATGGTATTAAAGATAAAATAAAAGATAGAGGGTTAGAATTAATCCAAGAAGCAGGAATTGACACTACACTATTACCAGTAGATATGTCTCAATATTTAAATGGAGAATCCCCAATAAACCCATCCCCAGATGCACTTACAAACCCAGATATAGTTTGTAGTATGCCTGTTTTAACAGACCAACAAAATGAAAATACTACTAGATTAATAAATCAGTCAATAGTCGAAATAGAAGAAATTTATATTACTACAAATAGAGTTAAAGAAGATTTAAACTCAATAAAAAAACCAGTTAATACCCTTAATGGTACAATATCCCCAACAGAAGCTGTAGTTGATACTGTAGATAGTAGTATAAAAGCAATAAAAGCAATACCAATCCCAGTAGCATTTGGTATGCCTGCTATTTCATTACCAGTAAATGTTTTAACCATATTTTCATCTACTTTAGATAGTTTAGATAAATTAGTAAGTGTAGCTAAAGGAAATTTAGGAGTACTACCAGCTACATTAGAAAGTATGACTGAACAAATAAATGAAGTTATTAATAATCTTAATAGAATAGAACAAGTTATAGATCCATTTTTACAAACATTAGTACTTGTAAGATCTGTAGTAGAATTAAGACCTAACTGTCCTGATGTAACCGCAGAAGATATTGCAGTTGTAAGAGCAAATTTACTTAATTTAATACAAGGTAATTTAGCAGTGGCAGATGAATTTAATAATCCATTTGCTGTATCAGATGAAAATTTAGAAGCAGACTTAGCTGAAAATGCTGATCCTGGTTTAGTATATAAAAATTTTAAATTTGTATTAGAATATGATCCAAATAATGAATTTTTCTTTCCATCAAGAAGAATAAAATGTACTAGAACAAACTCAACAGGTTTTGTTGATGGTAGACCAGGGGGAGGAACTATTATTATATATAATATAAACCCTCAAACAAACCCATATTTAGAAGAAGGTGCTTACTCATATAGTGGAAATTTAAGGGTATTAATAGAAGAAGCAAAATTTGCAGTTGATACTTATACCGGCGATATTACACTTTGGAGTGCCCCACAAGTAAGAGAACAAGTAGCTGTTTCATCAAGTGTATTTATTGATACAGATGATGAAGCTTATCTTCAAGCATATGAAGAAGCAACAGGGTTTTTACCTTCATTACCATCTGAACCTCTACCAGCTTATATAAGATATGGAGGCTCATTAGTAAATTTAAATAGTTCACCTACAGATATTGAATATGGGATAGATAGATTATATACTGGATTTACATCCCCAGATGTTACATCTTATATTCAATCAGGAACTATTCAAGTTAATAAACCTATAAAAATAAGATTAAAAACATTTGGGGGAACAGGAAATTCATCTGATGGTTATACAACAGGTTTTACAGAAGCTTTATTAACTATAAAAAGATCATTTAGTATACAAGATAATATAGATCCTTTTACAGGCAGAGTAGCAGGATACAATCAAGATGCTATTGATGATTTTATAACAGCAAATGGTGGAGAAGCTATTACTATTTTAGATAGTATATATGAAACATATAATGAGATAACTCCTGAATTAGATGGTATAGTATTTAGTTTTGAAGAAAACGGAATTAGTGATGATTTTGATGGTACCTATGATGGTAATACTTTTTATCAAAGATTAAAGTTAGTAAAACAACTTTTAAAAGAAGCAATGGATTTATCTAATTATGAAAATTATATTCAGATAAGTAATTTAAAAAATAATCCTTCATTTGTAGAATTAGTTGAAAGATTATATGCTAAAACAAAACCAATACTTTTTAATGATAAAGTAAAGTTTTTATCACAAAGATTATTTGGTGGTGATGATTATAGTAATAAAAACCGTACAAGTATATATTTAGGACAACTTAGAAGCAATCAAAATGTAACTGGAAATAATAATTGGTATATGTCTGCTAGAGCAAATTCTGTAGGAGAAGATATTAATAGTGGAGAAGATTTTGTAGCTAAAGCAGCTACACTTGGTATGACATTTGAAGCGTTTAAAAAATTTAAAAATATATATGAAGGTTTATATGGTAATAGAGCAGATTATAATAATGGAGCTTGGGTAGGAGCAGCGTCCACCTTACCAATAATCCCTTCAACTGTAGGAGATGAAAATGATGATATTGAAATATCTTTACAAGCAACACAATTAGCAGGACGTAATGAAACTATAAATGAACAAGTAGGTACTTTAGAATTATTAGGAACCTATACGTATGATTTAGAAATAATTGATAGTTTACCTGCAGTTGGCGGTCCAGATACTGACTATCCAACTAATTTTACACAACTTTTTATAGAAGTAATATAAAAATAATTTAATTTAATATTTATAAATAAAATGAAGTTACAAGCACTCAAAAAAATAGTAAAAGAAGCAGTTAAAGAAGCAATTCAAGAAGAATTAAAAGAAATTCTTTTAGAAGCAGTTCGCGCTCCTAAAATAACTAACACAGCTACACCTTCACCAGTTATGGAACAAGCAACTGTAAAAAAACCTTTAACACCAACAATGACTGCTGAAGCTAAAAGAGCAGCATATAAAAATGTTTTAGGAGATACAGCAGCTACTTTTACAAGTAATAACGCTCAAACATTTGTACCTCAAGCAGGTATGGATGTAGCAAATGGTACTTTACCAGCAGGTGAAGTTGATTTAAGTCAAATAGCAGGATTAATGAGTAAATAAAAATGGCAAGAATAATACAGAGTAAATTTCCTATAGATCTTACCCCTAGTGTAGCAGTAGGGTATGGTTTTCCTTTAGATGGAAAAGCTGTTTTTATTCCTACATTTACAACAAGAGATCAATTAAAAGCTAATTTAATTAATTACTTATTAACTAATAAAGGAGAAAGAGTATTTAGACCAGATTTTGGAGGGGATTTAAGAAATTTATTATTTGAAGCAGTATTAGATTCAACAACAGATGCATTACAAATAAGAATACAAAATGATATAAATTTATTTTTTCCAGAAGTAGTAGTGAAACAAATTGAATTTTTAAATGAACCAGATAATAATCAAATTACTTTTAATCTAACATACCAAATTGAAAATTTTGGTACTGAAGATGAAATAACCATAGAATTAGAATAATGGCTAAATTAGATAGAGACATAAGATATACAGATAGAGATTTTAATACTATTAGAGATCAACTAATACAGTATTCAAAAACTTATTTTCCAAACACATATAATGATTTTACTGAAACTTCTACTGGTATGCTATTTATTGAAATGGCTTCTTATGTAGGAGATGTTTTATCTTTTTATTTAGATAATCAAATTCAAGAAACATTTATACAAAAAGCAAGACAAAATCAAAATTTATATGCATTAGCTTATTCATTAGGTTATGTACCTAAAGTAACAACAGTTGCTACTACTTTTGTTGATTATTATCAACAAGTACCCGCAGTATTAAGCGCTAGTGTTTATGTTCCTGATTATAATTATTCTTTATTAGTACCTGAAAATAATTCTATAACAGCTAATAATCAAACATCAACTAAATTTTTAACAAAAGATGTAATCGATTTTTCTGCATCAAGTTCTTTAGACCCAACTACAGTATCAGTATACCAAATATCAGCAGGTAATCCATCATATTATCTATTAAAGAAAACAAGAAAAGCTACATCAGCAGAAATAATAACTACATCATTTACTTTTACAAATGCTGTAAAATTTGATAGTGTTAATATAAATGATGCTAATATTATTGGAATATTAGATGTATTTGATTCTAATGGAAACCAATGGTATGAAGTACCTAATTTAGCTCAAGAAAATGTATACAATTCTATAAGAAATACTAATACTAATGATCCTAATTTTATAGATGACCCAGAAGTTCCGTATTTATTAGAATTAAAAACAGTACAAAGAAGATTTGCTGCTCGTTTTATAGATTCTGGTTCATTACAAATGCAATTTGGAGCTGGTAGCACAAGATCTACAACTGAAGAAATAATACCTAATCCTGATAATGTAGGTTTAGGTTTACCTTTTGAACAAAATAAATTAACAACAGCATTTTCCCCTACAAATTTTGTATTTACTAATACTTATGGTATTGCTCCTTATAATACTACTTTAACTGTAAGATATTTAAAAGGAGGAGGAGCATCAGCTAATGTAGCTGCAGGAACATTAACTGGGGTAGATAAAACTAATATAACATTTGTTAATCAACCTATTATTACAACTCCAGCAGTTACTCAAACTTTAGCAAATCAAATATTTAATTCATTAACTACAAATAACCCTTTAGCAGCTGATGGAGGTATGGATGGAGATACTGTTGAAGAAATAAGACAAAATGCTTTAGGTAATTTTCAAAACCAATTAAGGGTAGTAACAACTCAAGATTATTTAGTTAGAGCATTATCTATGCCTTCTAATTTAGGAGTTATAGCTAAAGCACATGCACAACCTCAAAAAATAGGAGATTATTCATCAGGTGAGTTACCATCAGTATTAGATTTGTATATACTATCTTATGATGCTAATAGAAATTTAAGAATAGCTTCTAACACATTAAAAAGAAACTTACAGACGTATTTGTCTGAATATAGAATGATTAATGATTCTATTAATATAAAAAATGCTTATATTGTTAATGTTCAAATTAATTTTGAAATAGTAGTTAATCCTAATTATAATAATAGTGAAGTAATAACAAATTGTATAACTTCATTACAAAATTATTTTAAAATAGATAAATGGCAAATTAATGAACCTATTATAATTAAAAATATTAATTTATTATTAAGTAAAGTAGAAGGAGTACAAATTGTAAAAAAAGTAATTATTAATAACTTAACAGGAGAAAGTTTAGGATATAGTAATTTTTCATATGATGTAATAGCAGCAAATATAGATGATGTAATATATCCATCAATAGATCCAATGATATTTGAAGTAAAATACCCAGATCAAGATATAATAGGTAAAGTAGTACCAATATAATAATTTAAAAAATGGCAAATAGAAAAATATTCCCTACAAAAGATGCAACAATGTATACTTTTTCTCAAAGTAGAAATACTGGGTTAGATGAAATATTGGAAGCTACTACTGTTATAACAGATGATTCTCCTCAAGTAAGTAGATATTTACTTAAATTTTCTCAGGATGAAATTAATTCTTGGGTTACTTCTAGTGTATCAGGTTCAGTTACAGGCACAACAGCTGGTGTTATGGTACTTAATGATCCAAATTTAATAAGACCAGAATCATATCAAAATTTCGAAACTAAAGGATTATCATATCCAACAAGTTCAAGAAATAAATTTGATGCTATAGTAGAGCCATTATACTCAGGTAGTCAAAATCCAAATGAACCTATATATGCAGGTGGAAGTGGAACAGGTTTACAACTTTATTTATCAACAGGAGCAGCATACTTTAAACCAGGTGTTAGTTTAAGTGCATCAATAGCAACAAGTAATGCAGGTGGTCAACCAGCGGATAATGGTTGTAGAATGACAGCTCCAGACGGTAATTATGGTCCATTTGCATTTAATAGAGGTGCAACAGGTAATTTAGAAGCAGATACACAAGGTGCAACTGTAACACTTGTAGTTAAAAATAACAGATTTGAAGATGCTTTTGTAGGTACAACAGCATTAACTTCAGGTGCTTCATTATTTGGTTCAGATGTTGAAACAGGTGCTACTCCTTCTTATGGAGACTCTAATGCAGCAACAATGGCTGTTTTAGCTGCGGATTTAATAGCTGCAGGAATACAACTCGAATCAGGTGGATTAGTTGCAGGTCAAAATGTTTTAGCACAAACAGGAGGAGCAGCAAAAACAGCAATAGGTAACGTAACAGGACCTTTTGAAATTGATTTAAGTGGAGCAGGTGTTACTGTAACAGGTGGAACACAACAAACAGGTAATGGTGGGGCTTTAACATTAACTGGTGATGGAGCCGGTAATGTATCAGCAGCTACAATTCCTAGTCTTGGTCAGGGTCAACAGTATGTAGTTGATAATATAATAACAATACCACAAGCTAATTTAATAGCAGCTGGTTTTACAGGTACTGTAGGTGTATTAACACTTACTTTAGGAGCAAGTAATATAACTGCTGATGTAGCAAATAATGATGTTTCGTTTAATAATGGGTTTGGTAGTTTAGATGATGATTGGGGTGTATTTCCAATTACTTCATTAATAGCAGGTTATGATCCTAAATTATCTAGAGGTAAAGGATATAAATTTTCAGATAGATTATATATTCCTTCACAGTCATTCCATGGTTCAGATGATTATTATTTCGAATTAGATAAAGTAAATTCAGGAGCTAGTCCTAACACACAAAATTTTGAACCAGTTGAACATCAAACTACACTAGATAATTATGCAGCTGTAGTTACTGGTTTAGGTATGGATCAAACATTAAAAATATACCCAGTTTCTGGAAGTTGGAATATGGGAACAGGTAGATTAGCTGATGATCCTATAATATCAAATGGAGTAAGTTGGAAATTTAGAAACTTTTCAGGTTCAGTAGCTGATGGAGCTTTAAATTGGGCAGAATCAGGACCTATGACCACTGCAGCTGACCAACAAATAATATCTACAACAGTAGGTACTATTAATGCTTCATTAACTAATATAGCTGGAAATGGAAGTAAAGGAGGAACAGGAGCACAGTTTACAATTACAACAACAGGAGGTTCATTTACAATTACAACAGTAACTTGTACCACAGCTGGAACAGGATATATACCAGGAGATACAATAACTATCCCAGCAGCTACTTTAACAGGTGGAGCAATAGGAACAGTTACAACTGACTTAACATTTAAAGTTACTACAGTTGATAATTTTGGAGCTTTTTCAGAAGCATCTTATTCAGGATCAGATACAGCTGGAGGAGGAAATTGGTATACAGGATCAACTGCAGGATTAGATGTAATACAAGAAAGAGTATTTTCTTATGGTTCTGGAATTGATTTAGATGTAGACGTAACTGACACTGTAAAAACATGGTATACTTACTCATTAGCATCTAGTACAAAAGGATTTCCAAATGATGGGTTTTTAGTTAAACAATCAAGTTCAAGAGAATTTGTTGACAATAGAAACTTTCAATCCACATTTAGATATTTTTCAATAGATACAAATACAATATACCCGCCAGCATTAAATTTAAAATGGAATGATTATTGTTTTTCTACAGGATCAACTAACCAGTCTGTACTAAATACACAAGAATCATTTGTTAACATTTATAATAATGCAGGAACATATTATTCTGAAAGTGTTGCTAGAATGAGAATAGCAGCAATACCAAAATACCCAGATATAGTTTTCCAAACAGCTTCGTTATATACTAATAACCATTACTTACCATATACATCTTCATTTTATGCAATTAAAGATACAGATACAAATATGTACGTGGTTCCTTTTAGTGATCCTTATACTAAAATAAGTGCAGATGATATATCAAGTTATTTTGATGTATATATGGCTGGATTGGAACCTGAAAGAAATTATACTATACTAATTAAGTCCACTGTAGGTGGAACAGTAAAAGTATTTGATGAAGATATAATGTTTAAAGTAATTAATGGATAATGACTTACGGAAGCAACAAACAAAATAAAGCTCAAGAATCACCTTTAATGCCTAAACCAGGTAAGGCTCTTCCTGAGTCACCAGCTAGATTCGCTGCCCCTCCTTTACTCCCAGGTAAGGAAATAGATTTAAAAAGAGAAGCTTTTAATAGAAAACAATTTAATGATACTATTAATACCCAATTTACAGAATTAGGAATAGGAAACCAACCAGATCCAGCTAATTTTGATCCAAGTTTGGCTACTGTGGGAGACTTTTTTACCATATATCAATCATTATTTTTTCAAATACCAAAAGAAGGTGATGTAAATTCACATTTATTTTTAATTAAAGAAAGTACTGAATATTTAAATTATATAGCTCAACAAGAAGAAATAGAGGCTTTATTAGCTGAAATAGCAGAATTAAGAACACAAAATTTAGAATTAGTTGCAGATTTACAAACAGTTACAGATTCACTAACTGAAGCAATAGCTAATATAGAAACACAATAATGGCAGATAATATAACATATTCTTCATCTATTGAAATAGTAGACCCAGGAACAATTTTTACTGATGGTTATGAATTAACTAATCAAACTGTTATTGAAAAAATTGAATCTGAAGGATATTTTATTCCTGAAGTTAATACAATGGAATTTTATATTTATGATGCTAATAAGACTCTTATTCATTCTGATTATAATTTTCAAAATTATTATGTTGAGCAAAATACAAAGCCTTCATCTTCATTTAATATTAAAACACAACAAACAGAAATAAGTACTAATGAAGTTAATTTAGATCCTGAAAGTGATATAGCAAATCAAGGATTTACTAATGGAAGACTTTATGGAGTATATAATTTTGTTAATTTAGAATTAGCATCCTCTCCAGAAAAGCCTTACTATCTAGCTGAAATATCATCAGATAGAACAGAAATAAGACTTAAATCTAATGTTATTACTACAAGACAAATGAAATCATCATTTGTAAGTTTAAATCGAAAATTTAATGATTCTAACTTCTTTGATGAACTTTATATTTCATTTGGTAATAATGATTATCATATAGGAGTAAATATAAAATATGATGATATTGTAGGTGAATCTAATACATTAGATAGTGATAAAGTTAAATCATCAAATAGTGTTGGTCAATCTTCTATATTGATTAAATTATATGATGCATTACCTCCTCAATTTGATTTATTAGATGAATTATATGTTTGTACTAAAACAGCAGAAACACAAGCTTATTTAGTAAATTTTGTTAATGATTATCTTAATACAAGCTTTGATAATATTATATCTTTACAAGGTCCTAATTCAAATTTAAAAATAAATGAATTTGTAAATAATTCATCAGTTCAAAAAAATAAAAAAGAATTACTAGGAACTAAATCTACAGGATCCAAAGACCAACTTTTATATAAATTAAACCAAACTGGGGTACAATTAGCAGTAAGTTATACAACATCATCCTTTAATGATTTTGTTAATTTTTCCTCTGCAAAATCTCAAGTAAGTAATTTTGTTGAAAAAGTAGCAAGAATACAATCATATGAAGGAGATATAGATCTTATATCTAGAACTACATCATCTAATACCGGAGTAACTCAGATATCAGAAAGTATAGCTAGTTTATATACTAAAATTGAAGATGAAATAAAAGCATTTTCTGGATTTGAATATTATCAGTATTATTCAACATCATCAGATGCTTATCCAAAAACAGGTTCATTCTTTCCATTAGAACTTTTACCAACAGCATCAACATCAGCTCAGGATTGGACGTTATTAGCTGAAACTTCAGCATCTAGATATGATGAAGATAATCAAAATTGGTTATATTATACTGTTCCTGATTTTATAAAAGAAAATACTTCAAATGATAATTATTTAGAGTTTGTAAATATGATGGGTCAGTCTTTTGATGAATTATGGTTATATACAAGAGCTATAACAGATAGACTTAATACTACAAATGCTTTAGATAAAGGAGTTGCTTTATCATTAGCTGATGATGTTATAACATCTTTAGGATATACAGGATTTGGAAACAATTATAATAATCAAGATAATTTTATAGGTTTAATTGGTAATGATAATAATATTTATTTACCTCCAACAGGAAGTGAGTTAATTAATCATTATATAGCAGTTAATGGACCAGGTGGAGTAGTAAATTATTGGGATCCAGGGTATACATTTGAGGGGTATGTAGAACAATTAGTTAATAATGGTTTCCCTTATCCAATTGATAAAGTAAGTAAAGAAATATTTAAACGTCTTTATCATAATATGGCTTATTTAGTCAAGAAAAAAGGTACTATATCAGGTTTAAGACAATTAATTAATATTTGGGGTATACCAAGTACAATATTAAGGATAAATGAATTTGGGGGTAAAAATAAAGATGAAATAGATGATTACGATTTATGGTATCAAAGATATAGTTATGCCTTCAAACCAGTACCAGAAGGAACTCATTATGCAAGTGCTTCATTTAGAGCACCTTGGCAACCCTTACAAAGAAATTATATAGCAGAAACTGAATATGTTGTACCTGATGGTATAGGATTTAGATTTAAAACTACAGGTTATCCATCTTCGTCATATGCTGGTTTATTTAATACACAATCGTTATTTGTAAAAAAATCTCAAACAGCTGATACAGATGTAGCTGATTTTGGTATTGTATTATATTATACAGGTTCAATGTCAGGTTCAGGAGCAGGTAATACTGGAGCAACTTATAGTGGTGGTTCTTCAAGTAAGTACAAAGATTATGGTGAAATGAGATTTTTAATATCAGGATCAGTTGCTGGAGGGGGTACTGCAATATCAGAACCAATTTATTTACCATTTTTTGATAAAGGATGGTGGTCTATATTATTACAAAGAGATCAACACCCAAATGTTACTACTAAAAATTTAGATACTACTTACACATTATATGCTAAAAATAAAATATATGATGGCGCTGATGGTAATCAAATAGGATTTCAAGGATCAGCTAGTTTAACAATTGATGCTTCTAGTGGAGATTCTTCATCATTAAATTATGCTTGGAATAGATTTGTAGCTACTAACGATGTAGCTGGAGGTTATTTAGGCGGTTGGGGTAGTACAATGGCATCAGGGGAATCAGGTAGTATTGGAACTGTTACAAAAACAGCAGCTGATTCAAACATAGCAATCGGATTATCAGGTAAAAACTTTTCAGGATCATTTCAAGAATTTAGATATTATTCATTTGATATAAGTGAATCAGTATTTAATGATTTTGTAATGAACCCAGAATCAATTGAAGGTAACTTTATAACAGGGTCAGAATCATCATTTGATATAGTAAACTTTAGAGCACCATTAGGTAATGAATTAGAAAGTTTATTTACATCCTCACAAACAGCAGGTTACACAGATGTATTAACATCAGTTCATCCTGCAATAACAGGTTCATCCCCATTAACAATAACAGCTTCATTTGTTAACCCTGCTAATTCATCATTAACTTCTAGTTATGATATAATTTATAATACTAATACAGCAAAAAGAACTTATAGTGATCCAAATACTGAAACTTATTTCTTAGATCAACCTTCAATAGGAATTAGAAATAGAGTAAGTAATAAAATAAGATATTCAACTAATTTAAATTTCGGTAATACCTTATCAAATAAAGTTAGTATACAACAGAACCCACCTATAAGTCAAAGTTATACAGATAATATTAATTCATTAGAAGTAGCGTTTTCACCAACTGAAGAAGTAAATGATGATATAATCCAAGCTTTAGGTTATGGTGCTATACAAGAAGTAATTGCAGATCCAAGATTTAGATCATCATCAGATGATTACTATCCTGGTTTACAAGCAATTGCAAAAGATTACTTTAAAAAATATATGAATCGTAGTCAAATTGATTATTTAAGATTAATTAAATATTTTGATGATTCATTATTTAGAGCGATTAAGAACTACGTACCTGCACGTACAAGTGTGTCTACAGGTATTGTAATTAAACAACACATGCTTGAACGTAACAGATACCGAGAGCCACAAGTTGACATAGTTACTACACAATCCTACGCACCTTTTAATCAAGCATTAACAGCTAAAAACTTAGAATTAACAGGATCAGTTAATACAAATCAATTATGGGATACTGTAAATCAAACAACATATTACTCATCTTCTGATCCTTATACATTTAGTGGTGGAGCAGGAGGAAGTGTTAATACTTACAATACAATATCTGAAGGTGGAGCATTTTTTATATCTGAAAATGATAATTTAACTGTAACATCAGGTGCCGATCCAAATTCATTACTTGAATCTGATCCTTCATCAGAAACATTAAGTGAATTTACTCAAGTAAATGCTGGACCTGTAGAAGGAAAAGCAGTAGCTATAATTAAATTTACAGCAACAGGTGGTGGTACAGCAACAGGAGATGCTCTTTTCCATTTAGATATTGATGATGCTTTTGGTAATACCATTAGATATTTTTTCACTACTGATGCTAGTTTACAAAATGAATTAAGTAATGGGTTTGTTGGGTTTTTAAGTAGTGGTAATGCACAAGCAAAAGCTTTAGCGGCAGCTGAAGCAATTAACTCAGCTAATGGACATGGTTTAAATGGATTAGGTACATTAACTACTTCTATTTCAACAACTACTCTTACTGGTGATACCTTAACTATTACAAATAATGAACCTGGTACAAGTGGAAATAATGCTTTTGACCCAACAATAGGTATTTCAGCTGCATCGCTCGCTGCAGTTTCACAAACATTTTCAGGTGGTACAAGTAGATTTAATAATGTATTTTTAAATGTTGGAAAGTCAGTACAAACACCTTTATATGTAAATTATTATTTTAATAGTGTACCAACAAGTGCTAATATAACAATTCAAGCTTCTTCAAGTTTAAGAGGAGTTGTTATGACTAATACTTCAAATTACACTGTTCAAGACCCAGCTGGAGCAATTTTACCAAATTCCTTATTTGATATACATCCAGGAGAAGATATGTATATCTTAGTTTCATCAGATGAAACAATTACAATTAGTGCTTATACATTAGCATTAGGTGAAAATACTACTTACATACCAGATAATGACACACCACCTCAATCACAACAAGGTTACTTTACTTTTACTACAACGTCATTAGGTATAGATACTGCTTGGGATCCATATCAAGAACAATTTTATAATGGAGAATATAGTGGTAGTGAAATAATAGTTGAAGCAAGAACACCATATAATCCTTATAGAAAAGTTAAACCTAATTCAACGGCATTTAATAATATTATAATTGATAATACTGATGCTTATATTTCAGCAAGTTCAAATCTTAACACAGGTAAAGTAACAGCAGTTTCTGTTGCTAATGGTGGTACTGGTTACGGTGCGGGAACAACTACTAATGTAACAACTACAAAAGTTGGTGGGGGTGGTAATGATGCTTTAACATTAGATGTTACAGGAAATGGTATTAGTGTAACTAGTGTAACTATAGGTAATAATAATGGATTGGGTTATGCTGCTGGAGATCAAGTAACAGTGACAGGTCTTGGGGGTGGAAATGCAATAGTTAATATTGATAGTGTTGATGATGCTGCTTTACAATTTACTAATATAACGGCAAATGGGTTTGATTTTGATAATGCTACTTTTGGTCAATATCTTAGATTAAATAATTTATTTTCACAATCAATAATACCAGGACAAAACTATCTTTTAACATATGATATAACTACAACAGCGGGTACTGCAGGAAAAACAGCAGGGTTTACCCAGTTTAATAAATTTTTCAACAATGAGGGAGTTATACAGAGTAGAAGAAATGGTATTGGTTTTATAGATCCTATAGGTGATTATTTCCAAACTAGAGTAGGTGGGGGAACAGAAGTAACAGCAATATCACATTCCTTTAAAGGAACAAACTTAGCAGGAAATGGTGATATTAATGAAAATGAATATATGGGAGCTCAATTCCAGGCAGATGATTCAGTAGTAGGAACGGTTTCAAATATGAAACTTGCAGGTGTAGGTGGTTTATATGATTTAAGATCAGCAGCTATTTTCTTAACACAACAAGATGATGGATATAATAATCAAGCAGATTATCAAAATATGGGAAATAAAGATGCCCAAGGTAATACTATATCACCTATATTTTTAATTGAAAATTCTGAAAGTGTAGTATATAATAATTCAGATTACAACCCATTAAGTAATAATGTAAATATAAATAGAAGTAGTAGTTATAGATATGTACTTTCATATGGTGCTACTCAATCAGTACCTAATAATATTGATTTAGTTATAACACAATCTTATTTTCCATACTCACCTAGTGCATCATTCCCTGAATTAGCTGATGTACCTGATAGTAATTATACTATGCCTAGTAGTGTTAATTCTAGATATGGTGGAACCAAAATAAAATCTTTAGACTATAATTTCTTTACACCTTCAGGATCAATAGGACCAGAAGTTGAATTACCTATAATGCCTGTAAATAGAAGCAGAAATCCAGTTGGATTTAGAGTTGCAAATGAGTTTATAGATGGATCTTTAACTTCATCATTTGAACAAACAGAATTAGGAGCAGGATCTGCAAGTTGGGCTGGAGACGATCTAGTACCAAGTGGTAGTTCAGCAATTGATAAACATCCAATCTATATGGCTCGTTTTGAAAATTCCTATGAACAATTAAACTTTTATGATTCATATCAATATAATATTGATCAATTAATTCAAGTACCATTTGAAGATATATCAGGACAAGCTTTAACTCCAAATGCTATAACAATAGATGGGTCTAATCAAAATAAAAAATTCGTTTCATCTGTATTTGAACCAAAAAGAAAAGCTGCTGTTAGTTATTTAAATCCTAAAACACAGAATATAGATTATTCTACAATGCAAATTGGTAATTATGATATATTAGGGGGGTGCTGTTGAATTTTTAACTTTAAATTCAAATGCTAAAAGTAGAGTATCAGGATCTTTATTATATAATTATACAAGAGGTGGACAATTAGTTACAAGTAGTTTAACTCAAGATCAAAGTACAATTCAAATGGTTACTGGTAGTAATACAATAGGTGACCCAGATACAGAAGGACAACTTGATACAAGTACAACTTTAACATTTATATCTGGACAAGTTGGAAATGGAGCTTCACAGGCATTACCAATTCCAAGTGGTATTAATGTAGGTGCAGGTAGTGTTCTTTTATCAGAATATTCACTTCAATCAATAGGAGGTCCTGGAAGTGGAGGAAAAGTAAGAGTAATATTTTCAACTAATGGTGACATAATTGCAACCTCAGGATTAAATACCACAGGAGATGTTACAGAATCAGGAACTGGTTATGTAAATGGGCAAACTGTGAAAATATTAATACCACAAAAGGGTAGTAATCAAGATATAAGTTTATTTTTTACAATAACATCTGCTAATATTTTAGCTAATCCAAATTCTATAACAACAAATGGATTTATATTAAGTGGTAGTGTAACAACAGGTGATATCCCAGAAACTAGAAATTCATCACTTATATTAGGAGAAAGTTTATCATTTACAGGTGGTACAGGTGGTACACAGAATGTAGGAACAATTACAAATGTGCCTACCTTAAATTACATGATAAGTACTGGTGTTAGAACAAGAATAGCACAAGGATCAGGATTAACTGTAGATATAACAAGTGACGGTACTAACGTTTCTACAGTATCTGTAAATCAGGGAGGAAGTGGATATAGACCAGGTGATCAGGTTATTATATCTCAAGCTGCAATAAATAGTAGAAATGTCCAAGGTGGAACTACTAATCCTGTATTTGCTGGAGCAAGTGGTATAGCAGTAAGTGCATTTATTGAATCAGATTTTGAAGGATCAAGTTCACCATTTAGTTTAAATTTTAATCCGTCACCTATATCATCTTCATTAGTAACAAGTTCATTAGTTGGTGCAACAACACCTATACAACAACAACTTTTAGTAGGTGGTCCACAATTAGCTGTTTTTCATTCTTTTAATACTACAGTATCATCATCATTCTTTGATATTAATTCAACCCCTACAGATTTAAATAAAGGACCAACAACGGCTCTTTGGACAACATCAGGATCAAACCCATCAAATACTGAAAATTATTATAATTGGGCACCTGAATCTTCAGACTGTAATAGTTATACAAATACTAATACGGCATTTTTGATTGAAAAAGGAGATATTATAAGAGTAGAAGGTACATTAAATACTATAACACCATTTAATGTTTCACAATCTACAAATATAATTCAAGATTTTACAGTTGAAGGTTTACAAAATTATACTTATACTTCATCTTTTTCAAATGATTATAATTTCCCTTACTTAAAAACAACAACATTAACATCGCCAGGTGAATTTACTGTTGATAGTCAGGGAGGTGTTTCAACTGATAGTTCATATACAAATATAGCATATCCTGCTTGGACACAAACTGGAAATGGTCGAGGAGCAGTAATGACGATAGTTTCAAACGGAGGAAATTTTGATGAAATTCAATTTACATCAATAGGAAATGGATATAAGGTAGGTGATACCTTTACTTTTGCAGCAGGTGCTATTTATTCAAGTGGTGGTGGTTCACCATCATACTCATTTTCATTAGTTGCAAATTCATTTGATTCAACAGCCTTAGGAATACAAAACACAATTGGATTCCAGGCAGATGATTCAGGTGAAAACACAGGTACATTAGTTAAAGGATCTATTTCATCAATTCCTACTATATATCAAGGACTAAATAGAACATTTACTTGTACTATAAATTCTGCATTCCCTGCAACTCCAAATAGTAATATGGAATTAATAAACTCTTCAACAGGATCTGAAAATACTAACGTAGGTGGGGTTGTAACAGCTCAAATAGTATGTGGTACTACAGCTGGTGGAAATTCAGGTCCAAAAGAATGGGCATTTACAGGAGGAGAAAATATACCAGAAGGTACTAGGTTTTCAATTCCAGTTGCCAATATAAAAGATAATACTACTGGATGGGGTGCAGCTTCAACAGCAACAACATTCGAATTTGTAATGTATAATGGAACTATTATTCAACAACCTACAAGTAATAACTTTACATTTGGAGTAGATGTTGGGGGTACTGCAGAGTCAGGATCAGAAACAGGATTCCATAACTATGAAAAAGGTGAAGTTGGTTTTATAGCACCAACATTTGTTCAAGTATCACCTAATCCATTAGAAACATTAATTGGGTTACCTGGAGGTGAAGTAACAAAAATGACAATAAGAAGACAAATAGAATCTGATGATAAAGTAATGCTTAAAAATGTTACCCCACCATCAGGATCAAGAGGAATAGAAACTATATCAGGACAAGGTTTCTTAATACCAAATGATTTTTCACCACAACAAAAATTAAATGCTTTAAATATAATTAATCAATTAAAAGGAATAAATGCCTTTAATAAACCAAATGAACCAGGAATAACAGCTACAAATTTACCAACTATAAATCTTGGCAATGAAAATAACAACAGCGGAAATACTGGAGGACGAGGATCTGGTGGTAATGGAGGTGGAAGTGGAGGAATCCAATAAAGAAAATAATAGCTTGGAATGAAAGTTAAAAAATTATATATTTATAAATAAAACAATACAGCAATGGGATATTTAAATAATCAGGTAGTAACAGTAGATGCTATCTTAACTAAAAAAGGAAGAGAATTACTTGCAAAAGGTGATGGATCTTTCAACATAACTCAGTTTGCTTTATCTGATGATGAAGTAGATTATACGTTATACAATCCAAACCATCCTTCAGGATCGGCTTACTATGGAGAAGCAATTGAAAACATGCCTTTACTAGAAGCATTTCCAGATGAAACTCAAATGATGAAATATAAACTAGTTAGTTTAGCTAGAGGAACTTCAAAAATGCCTATTCTACAATTAGGTCAAACAAGTTTAAATATTGCTAATGGTGCCCCATTCACTGTTACCCCAAACACAATTAACTATTTAGATGGTCAAACAACAGAACCATCTGGATATCAATTTACAATATCAGATATTAGAGTATTTGGATCATTTGTAGGTAGTGGTATTACTAATGCTGCTGCACAAGCTTTAGCTACTACAAATGCTCAAACAGTAGTAACAAACGGAACGGCAACATCACAAACTGTTATTGGTTTAACTTGTAGTGGAAATGGAACATCAGTTCCAACTTTATTTAGTACAACTAGTACTTTATATGCTACGTTAACAGTAATAGGATTAGATTCAGGAGCAAGAGCACAAATACCAGTATTTATTTCTAACAAATCAATTGCAACTCAAACAGCTGCAGTATCTTAATAAAATATAATTATGGCAAGACCTTCAAATAGACTACAAGCACAAAGAGCAGGAGCTCAACCTAATTACACTAGAGTAGCAGGTAATATGGGTACTTCAAACAATGTAACGGCGTTACCTGCAGCAAGTTCACAAGGAGGTGCTTACGTAATACTATCAGCAGGAGACGTAGTAGTCAGTAATGACTCCGTAACTGCACCTATGTGGAGTTCAAATAACCCAACATTAAATTATTTTTATACTTCATCAACACAAGTATCAAGTAACGTACAAGAATATTATACATCAGTATTTCAAACAGCTTCAACAGAAGTATCTGCTGAAATACAATTTGATATAGCTTATGCTGATCAAGTAGGTAGTGGAAGTCAATTTTTAAATAATTTAGTAACAGGTTCAACTCCAACTAGAACAAATTACGGTCAATATAGAAATTTAGTATTTGGAGATGAAAATGCTTCATTTATATTTAGTGGAGTTACATCATCATTTTTCTATGCTTTACCAATTGAAAGAGCAAGATACAAACAATCATCATTACCAGGAACTTGGACAATGTATATTTCAGGATCTGATAGTACATTAAATACTACAGTTGATGTAAAAGCTGCAGTTATAACAACTCCATCAGGTATGTCAGCTGCTGCTTATACTCCTACTCCAACAGGAGGTAGTGGTACAGGAGCTGCAGTTACTGTAACTGTTGCTTCAGCTACAACATTTACTTCTATTATATTTTCAGCAGGAACAGGTTATAAAGCTGGAGATATATTAACAATTGCAGCAGCAGCATTAGGTGGTGGCTCAGCAGAAGTTCAAATTAGATTAGATGCCCCATTATGTTTTAATGCTGGTTCTATCGTATCATTAACAGATGATAGTAAATTATCTTCAACAACACAATTTTGTGATGCAGGAAGAATATACCAAATAGTTTCAGGTTCAGCAGGTGTATTAGGGGGCAATCTTAAAAATGTAAATGGTTATACACAAGCATCAGGATCATATGGTTATTTACTACCAGATATTAATACTTTAATTTTAAATGGAGAAGCTTTAAATAGTGTTCCAGAAGGTGGAGGTATTAACTTAGATATAAGTAGATCATTTGATTCAAAAGGTAATAATTCACTTAATTTAGTAGATGCATTACAAAGAGCTGGTAACCAAAGTTTAGGATTTACAATTAATTCACAAGAGGATTTATCATCTGATTATATATTCTGTAGAGCTAAAAACTCAGAATATAATTACTCAGCTAATCCATCATTTATATCAAGTTCTACAGGAGCAGTTTTATTTAATGAATTTGTTGAAAATCCTACAACATATATAACAACAGTAGGTTTATATAATATTTCACAAGAATTATTAGCAGTAGCTAAGTTATCTAGACCACTAGAAAAGAATTTTACTAAAGAATTACTTGTAAGAGTTAAATTAGATTTCTAGGATGAATGGCAGTATACAAACAATTTAACACGAATGAGGTAGTAATTTCCCCATTTAAAGCTAATAAACGTTTTAGATTTGAGAATAACCAAGTTTCCTCCTCAGACGTTCAAATCGAATATTATCAAGGTCAACAAGGTACCTACCTATCAGGTTCTTTTGATACTGGGTTCAATACTATGCAAGATGGTGTAACCGTTTTTAATAGTGTTAAACAACTTTATTATTCAAATTACTTAACTTCATCTACAGGAGACCCAATGGTAACAGCTAGTTTTGTACCTGGAGGAACAGGCCCACAAGGACAAAATTTAGGATTTGATACTTATGTAGGTAATACAACTGGACCTAGGTTTGAAAATTTCTTACAATCTTCATTACCACAAACAAGATATTTTGCACAATTCTCAGCTTCAAAAGCACCAATTGGGTTTGCAGGTACAAATACACAAGTATCTTCATCTGCTATAGCTGATTTTCAAGCTTATATTAGTGCAACAGAATTATCTTTTGTAGCATTACCTAATTTATTGGCTAAAGATATTAATGAAACTTATATTTTAGATTATGTAAAATATGTAGGTGCTAATACATCTCCATTTACATTAACAGCGGGTGGTGCAGTAGTAACATCAGTGTCAGCAAGTCAATTTATAGAAGAAAGAATTAATCCTGATGTAAATGGTACTTTAAGTGGATTAACATTAAAAAATAATGATCTGATTACTATAGTAAATGGTAATGCTGTAACAAATGATGATATACAATTATTTTATAAACAAGCTCCAAGAGGACCTTCTGTAATATCAATACCTTCAATGTTATATGGTGAAGCAATTCAACCATCATCATTCCAGTTTGAATATACTTCATCAATTAACTTTACTCGTAGTATAGTTGATGATGATGGACAAGGTAATTTAATAGTAACACAATCAAACTCAGCAGGAACAGCATTTTATTCAGGTAGTGTAGGACAAATATTTTATTCACAAGGTATAGCAGTAATAACAGGGCCTGATAGTGGTAGTTTAAGAGAATTCGCTCATAATGTTGGATTAAAAGATAGTATGAATCCTAACATAATGTCATCATCGCTATCATTTTCATCATCAATAACAATAGATGAAAACCAATATAAATGCTCAGTAAGAGATAATGAATTTTTATTTACTACAAACCCATCAGCTTTAGGACCATCAGGTGAATTAACTAAAACTAATAATCAATTATTTACTTCATTTAATGCAGGTACTTTAAATTTAGCTGCATCAGCAGATGATACTTATAAAGTTACTCCAGGTAATATAATAGGTGATGTAAAAGCAACTACATTTTATATATTTGGTAGTAGAGCTTCTGCAACTACAATTGGACAACAATATAGAATAGAATTAGAATCTAGTGATGGTACTAGTTTAGAATTTGTAGGTTGGGATGGAAATGGAAACGGAATAAGAAATTCCTTAGATCAAGTACAATTTAATAGTACTGGTAGTGCTGTAGGTATAGCACAAGGTTTTTGTAATGCTATAAATGGAGTAGACGGTTTTAATGGTAAAATATCAGCTTCATTACAATCAACAGTTTCAGGTTTAGATACAGTAATGTTAACTCAAACAAATGCTGGGGCTGATGGTAATACAAGAATTAAATATACTGATTCATTTAATTTATTATTAAATGATGCAATTAATTATGCTCCTAATCCACCAAGGGGACAAGAATTTTTTGGTAATTTTACTCTTCAAAGAAAAGGTAATGCACCTCAACCAACATCAGGAACAGATACATTTGAAGCTTCAAAAGGTGCAATATTAAATGTAGTAGTAGCAAGTAATGCTGTTACAAGTATAAATGTTTCATCATCAATATCTGCAGGAGGAGTTTCTCAATCATTTGCAGGTTCAAATTATAGTGTAGGAGATGAATTAATAATTAAAGCAAGTGAGTTAGGTGGAGGAGGAGGAGCTACATTAGGAACAGGGTCAATTATTTTAACAGCAGGTGATGTTGAAAAAGATAAAAACACAGAAATATATCATGATTTTTGTACTGGATCTTATTTTAGCCCTTATGTAACAACAGTAGGGCTATATAATGAAAGTAATGAATTAGTGGTTGTAGGCAAATTAGCCAACCCATTACCAATTTCATTACAAACAGACACAACGTACATAATCAATTTTGATACAAATTAACATATGAAACATATGCCAACAACCGCTACCTGGGTATACCAGGGAAGGGTTATAACATCAATAAAGGATATGCCAGAAGGAACTTATGGGTTTATTTATGAAGTAATTTATAAACCAACAGACGTAAGATACATTGGCAAAAAAGTGCTTTATTTTGAAAGAAATAAAAGATTAGGTAAAAAAGCTCTAGCAGCACTAAGAGAAGAAAGATCAAAAAAGGGACTAAGAGGCCGTGTTCCTATTAAACAAAAAGTAATAACTGAATCTGATTGGAAAGATTATTTTGGATCCCAAAAAGAAATTGTTACATTATCACAAGAAGATAATGCAGGTGAGAATTGGGAAAAACGTATATTAGAATTTGTACCCAATAAAAAATTGCTTACATATTATGAGACTAAACATTTATTTAAAAATGATGTGTTAGAGAATCAATACAGTGCTCATATTAATGATAACATATTAGGAAAGTTTTTTAGAAAAGACTTTGATTAACGAATTAATTTTCGTATATTACATACTATGGTAAACGAACTATTAGTTAACTTGGTTAACTCTGTGTTAGGAACTGGAAAACGAACGGCTAGAGGTAACCAATCATACCACTGTCCTTTTTGTAATCACCACAAACCTAAACTAGAAGTTAATTTTTCAGAAAATAAAAAAGGATATAATCCTTGGCATTGTTGGGTATGTGATAAAAAAGGTACTCGTATATCTACTTTATTTAAACAAATAAAGGCAGCCCCAGAAAAATTTACTGAATTATTTAAATTAGTTGCTAATGAAAATGAACGTAAAATAGTTGAAAATGTAATTGAAGTTAAATTACCTAAAGAATTTACACCAGTTACTAATAATGCTAAAGGAATAACAGGTAAACAAGCATGGAGTTATTTAAAAAATAGAGGTTTAACTATGGATGATGTTTACAAATATAATTTAGGTTATTGTGAGTATGGTAATTATGCTAATATGATAATTATACCTTCATATGACGAAAATGGTGGATTAAATTTCTTTACAGGTAGATCATTTGAAAAAGACCCATATAGAAAATATAGAAACCCTGAAGCATCACGTGACATAGTTCCATTTGAATTGTTTATTAATTGGAAATTACCGTTAGTACTGTGCGAAGGACCATTTGACGCCATAGCCATTAAACGTAATGCTATTCCGTTATTAGGCAATAATATACAATCAAAATTAATGAAAAAAATAGTTACATCAACTATTCAAAAAATATACATTGCATTAGACACTGACGCAATGAAAAAAGCATTAAAATTCGCTGAGGATTTTATAAATCAAGGTAAGGAAGTTTATTTGGTAGAGCTTCAAGGGAAAGACCCTAGTGAAATGGGATTTAACAATTTTACAAAATTAATCCAAAATACCACTCCATTAACACAATATGATTTAATGGAAAAAAAACTACAATTAGTATGAAAAAACGAAACATCAAAAAGTCCTATAATAGGATTTTAGAGATTAGTGAAGATGCAAAACAAATAACATTACCGGATGCTAGGTATTATAGACGAAATGGAAAATATTATCCATCTATTACTTATATTTTAAGCTGTTATCCTAAGGGTAAACACTTTCAAGAATGGTTAAAAAAAGTAGGCTACTCAGCTGACTGGATAGTTAAAAAAGCAGGTGAAGAAGGTACTTTGGTACATGAAATGTGTGAAGACTATTTAAATGGTAAAGAATTAAATTTTTTACAAAATGGTATTCCAATGTACAACCCAGATGTATGGCAAATGTTTTTAAAATTTGTTGATTGGTGGGAAACTTATAATCCAACATTAATTGAAACTGAAGTCCATTTATTTTCAGATGAACTTAAAGTAGCAGGTACTTGTGATATGGTATGTGAAATTGATGGTGAATTATGGATTATTGATTTTAAAACATCCAACCACTTACAAATAACATACGATTTACAAACTGCAGTTTATGGTAAATGTTATGAAGAATGTTATGGTAAAACAGCAGATCGTTACGGTGTATTATGGTTAAAATCATCTAAAAGAGGTCCTAAAGAAGGCGCAATACAAGGCAAAGGATGGGAAATGCATGAGTCAAAACGTACGCAAGATGAAAATATTGATATATTTAAAACTGTAAAAAGATTATTTGATTTAGAATTTCCTAGACATAAACCAGTATTTACTGAATTTAAAACCACAGTAAAAAGAAAATTATAATATTTATAATAAAATACTATGATAAGTTTAATTAACATATTAAAAGAAGCTGTAGGTCAGCCTAAAGCTATAATCTTAGCTGGTGCTCCTGGTGCTGGTAAAGGATTTATTTTACGTGGTTTAGACTTAGAAGGTTTAAAAGTATTAAATATTGATAATATTTTTATTAATATGTTAAAACAAGCTAATGTATCTTTAGATTTAAAAAATGCAACACCAGAAGAAAGAAGTCAACAAGCTAAATCTATGGCAGCTGCAAATAAAGAGTTTAAAGGTGATATAGCTGATGTAATACAAGGTAAAGAATCATTTATATTAGATGGTACAGCTGCTTCATTAAAAAATACTCTTAAATTAAAAGATGAATTAGAAGAAGCAGGGTATGAGGTATTTATGCTTTATATTTATACTGATTTAGAGCGTTCACTAAAACAAAATCAAGATAGATTTGAAAAATCAGGTGGTGAAGATAGAAGTTTAGCACCAGCAATTGTGTTATCAACTTGGAATAAAGTAACTCAAAATTATAACCCATATAAAGATGCTTTTGGTGATAAATTTGTTTCAGTAGCAAATACTTTAGAAGATGAAAAATTAAGTGATTTAAATGCTATTAAAGATAAATATTTAACTCCATTTATACCACAAGGAACAAAACCAAAAGATGATAAAGCAAAAGCTAGATCAGCTAAAATTAAAGCAAAATTAGATAGCGAGGTAAATGCATTATTATCAGATGATGGGGTTAAAGATATTATAGATACATCTGTATCAAAAGAAGAAGCACAAGCAAAGATAAAATCATTTATAAATGGCTAAAACAATTGCAGCATATGGAGGTGGGTTTAAACCACCTACAGACGGACATTTTAAAATAGTAAAAAATGCTCTTCAGGAATTTCCTGAAATAGATGAATTTATTATTTATGTGGGTAGTAAAGAACGTGATGGAATTGATCAAGCTGAAGCTATTTTAATTTGGGAAATATATGAAAATTATTTACCTAATAAAGTACAAATAAAAGCTGCTCAATCTCCAATTGGTGATATTTTACGTTTAGCTAAAGATAATCCCCAAGATGAAATTTATTTTGTTATAGGTTATAGAGATGGTAGAGATGATGATATGAAAGATGTAGCTGCAAGGACTTCAAATTTAGAAGATAAATATCCAAATATTGAAGTTAAAGTAATGCCTACATTTGATCCTAATATGAGTGGTACTAATGCAAGAAAAGCAATTAGTGATGAAGAAGAATTTATTAAATTTTTACCTGCTGAAGTACAAGAAAAAACTCAAATATGGAATATAGTAAGACCTGCAGTTGAAGAATCAATTACTGAAAATGCTACATATTCTCAAAATATAGATTATATGCAAATGATTAGTGATTTAACTAATCATATGATAGCACAAGGTAGAAATATAGAACCATTACCTCAATTAGTAATTAAAGATGGTGAAACAGAAAATGCCAAAAATTTCTTTGGTAGAACAGCTTACTATGATCCTAACACACAAGAAATAGTATTATATACAGAAGGAAGACATCCTAAAGACATAGTCAGATCGTATGCTCATGAAATGGTTCATCATACACAAAATTTAGAAGGTAGATTAGGTAATATTCAAACTACAGATACTACAGAAGATGAAGATTTAGATGCAATTGAAAGAGAAGCGTATTTAGAAGGTAATATGATATTTAGAAATTGGACAGATTCAATTGATGGTGACGTTAGTACTAGTTTAACAGAAGGTAAATATGATTCTTTAGTAACTAAATTAGCTGGTTTTACTTTAAATGCTTGGAAAGGTGATTTTGAAGATGGACAAAAAGAAGGATATATTGAATTAGAAGTAGGTCCTGGATCAGAATTTGACTATCCACACTTAAAATTTTTATATAGAGCTAAAGCTAGATTTAGTGGTTTTTATAAATCAACAGGATCAGCTACTCCAGATCCTATAAGAGGATTACCAAAAGTAACTTTAAAATACTTTTTAGATATTGAAGAGTTACCTAGAATGTGGGAACAAATTGCATTTGATTTAAGAAATACTATAAGACATGAAGTTGAACATTTAATGCAATCAGGACCTAATGTAAAAAAAGGTAAAGAAAAAGATAGTGATCTTAGCCGAAGACGTGAATTAATGACTGGTGAAAAACCATGGTGGGCAATTTGGAGAGATAAATTAAAAGATGCTGAGTACTATAAATTAGAAAAAGAAGTAGATGCTAATCTACAGGGCTTATATTTAAAAGCTAAAAAAATAAGAAAACCATTAGAACAAGTAATTGATAATTATCTTAAATTTGATTTAAATATACCAGGCGAAGATCAAGAAGGCATAAAAGCATTATGGAGAGAAAGAGCACCTAAAATAAATGTGCCTGTATTTGAACGTTTAAAAAAAGAAGAAAAAGATTACTTCGGTTTAAACAAATTAATAAAAGAAATAGTGGAGGAACCTAAATATAAAATATTCTCAGACATGGATGGTGTGTTAACTGACTTTGAAGGTAGATTTGAAAAATACTCAGATGGTCTTCCACCAAGGGATTATGAAAAAAAATTCGGTAAAGATAAATTTTGGGAGTTAGTTGATGGTGAAGGAGTAGCATTTTGGGTAGGTATGCCTTGGATGTCTGATGGTGAAAGATATTGGGATTATATTAAAGATTATGATACTGAATTACTATCATCACCTTCAAGATCAAACACATCAAGATTGGGAAAAAGATTATGGGTTAGAAATAACATGCCAGGTGTTAAATTAACATTAGCACAAGCTTATTTAAAGAAAAATTACGCTGCACCTAACCACATATTAATTGATGATAGAAAATCAAATATAGATGAATGGAGAGCAGAAGGTGGAATTGGTATTCTACATACATCAGCAGCGGATACAATTCAACAACTTAAAAAATTAGGATTATGAGTAAAATAAATACACTAGCGGCTGGCTATAAAAGTCATCCTACAGAAGTAAAAAGTGAAAATTCTAAACCACCTGTTATAATGAGTCCAACTCAAGTAGATGCTATTGATATTACTAATAAAATTAAACAGTGGCATACTGATGGTAATTTAAGTACAGATGGAGTAAACCATATAATTTCAGAATTACAAAAAATAGTATAAATGAATGAAAATGTTTTAAAAAAAGAATTTGGTAAAAAAGATGTTACCAGATTAAGAAACTTAATGACTGGTAAACATAATAATAAAACTGGTCAAAGTGTAGGTTACAATAAAAAACAATCATTTTATAAGGAAGGTGATGTTTGGGAAGAAGATGGCCGTAAATGGACTATTAAAGATGGCATCAAACAAAATGTTACAAAAATGGATAAAGCTAAAAAAGCATATCTAAAACCTTTATTATGTCCTAAATGTAATACAATAATGAATAAAGGTGCTGATCCAGGTTATTATAATCAATTTGGTCATTGTTTTAAATGTTTTAAAAAGTTTGAAACTAGTTTAAAAGTAAATGGTTTATGGGAAGAATTTGAGAAAAAAACAATAAATGGTAATGTAGATGCTTTTATTAAATGGTATAAAGGGTTAGTAAATGAACAAATAGATCAATCAAATGCTGGTTTTGTTACTGAAGCTCTACCAAATAAACTTCCTTACCTTGATTTATAAAATCCTCAGCGAATTTTAATG
>JACLAC010001401.1_pt1 | contig 27723 bp, 36 predicted proteins | sample 8027881 | NCBI WGS metagenome assembly JACLAC01 (sample SAMN15725517, study PRJNA655200) | protist metagenome | isolation source: fluorescence activated cell sorting (FACS) single amplified genomes of... | place: Spain: Blaines Bay Microbial Observatory, Mediterranean Sea | collected 2016-01-19 | reverse complement strand
CACTGTTGGATCGTACATTGGGTTTCCAGATTGGGATAAAAAGTTTAATTCTTTACCATTTAAGTAATCTTCTATCATTTCATGTACTTGTGTACCTTGTTCTGCTGCTTTTTTAACAATATATTCAGCAGAGTATCCTACTTTTTTAAGCCAATCCTCAAAAAATTTACCTTTTGGGTAATAACCTAAAACATAAGTTATTGAAGGATAATATTTACCATTTCTTCTATAATATCTAGAATCTGGGAGTGTAATTTGTTTTGCATCGTCAGATATTTCTAATATCCTATTATATTTTTTCTTTATATTTCTCTTTTTCATACGAGAGATAATTTCTTTTCCATTAAATTATATTCGTCTAAGGGATAAGTATTTTGAATTAGTTTAGTAAAATAAGAGAATCCTAAATCACTTGGATCTTTTCCTTCTAATTCAACAAGGTATACTTCTTTACCTTGATTCAATAGATACTCACAATGTTTTAATGATTGTTTCATTGCATCAGTATCTAATGCTATATATATTTTTTCAACAGTTGATTGAACTATTTTTTTTAATAAGTTAGATTGAATGTTTTTACCTAATAAAGGTATAGCATTTCGTTTTATTGCCATTGCATCAAATGGACCTTCACATAATATTAATGGTGAATCCCAATTTATAAACAGTTCAAATGGTATTATATCTCTTGAACAATCGGGATTTAAATAATTTCTAAATGGATCTTTTTCAAATGAACGAGCAGTAAAGTAATTTAAAGAACCATCTTTATCATATGATGGTATAATAATTCTGTTAGCATATTTGCCAAAATCACAATAACCTAAGTTATACTTTAAAATATCATCTTTTGTTATATTTCTTTTTCTAAGATAATTATATGCCTTTTTTGATGCTAGATCTAAATCACCCATAATAGGTTTAAATTCTTTGGGTAATTCAACATGAGTTTGAACTATAACTTCTTCTACTTCACTACCAGTTTTAACTAGTTTAGATAATTCAATAAATTTTTCTGGTGGGGCGCTTAATGATTTAAATAAACCCTTTATTGTTTTACCTTTTTTACTACAAACCCAACAATGCCAAGGATTATAACCCTTTTTATTTTCAGTAAAATTTACTTCTAATTTAGGTTTATGGTGATTACAAAAGGGACAATGATATGATTGATTACCTCTTGCTGTTCTTTTACCTGTTCCTAAAACTGTATTAACTAGATTAACTAGTAATTCGTTTACCATAGGTTATAATATACGAAAGATATTTTACAAATCAAAATCTTTTGTGTAAAACTTACCTAATATGTTATCGTTGTAAAATTCATCTGGTTTTTCTAATACTTGGTATATAAACTGATATTTTGTTTCGTAATAGGTAAGTAATTTTTTATTTGGTGCTGTTTTAATTATGCAACGTTGAAAATTTTCAATTGGTTCTAAGTCCATTACTTCTTTAAGTAATTTATTTGAACCCCAATACTCTTGCCAATTTGATTCTTTTATTGCTAATTTGTATGAAGGTTTTCTACCTACTACACCTTCATATAATTTTAAATCTTTTTTAGTTAATTTAACTTTTCTTTGAAAATATAATACTTTTTTACCTATATATGTTTTGCCTGTTGGTTTGTGTATTACTTTGTAAATAAATCCAAAGGTATTATCAGGAAAATCTGAGATTGAGGAGATTAATTCTCCATTTGTGTTTATCCATTCCATATAGTTGTTTTGGTGAATATTTTAGAGATCTAAATTAACTAATATTGTTGTATCAGTAGTATTTGAACTTTGTAGAGGTTGAGCTAACTTTCCTACTGCTACTAACTCATTAACATTATTATATAATCCTACAGTTGTAATGTAAGGTTGGAAATAAGAACCTGTTAGAAAATCAGATACAGTTCCACTATTTGAACTACTTGATATAGCGGAAGGGTTTTGAGTGTAATTAAATTCATTTGCTAAAAAAGTACATTTATATTGTGATTCATATATTGTCATTGTACTTTCAAATGAACAAGTAACATTTTCTCCTATCATTGTATTTTTTCTACCTTCGGAAAAATCTGTTAATATAGCCATACCTTGTTGGTATATTATATCTCCTATTTCATTTCCACTACGAGTTAATTTTCCTTCTCCATTATCTACAACATCTAAAACGCTTGCTTTCCATCTAAAAGTTCCAGGTTTTATATATTCTCCAAACAGTTTAGATGGTACAGACATTACTCCTACATAACCATCAGCAGAGGTAGAACCTGTAGGAAAAACTCTATTAGCATCTAAAGTATTAGGTAAATAATTTTCATACATAGGTTGAATTCCACCTTGACCTACTCGAACCCCATCAGGTAAAATCGATGAAGTTAAAACTGTAGAACCATCTTTTCCTCTTAAGTAATTAGAATAATAAAGTTGTTTTATTGAATTATAAACTAATCTTTCATTATATTTTGCAATATATCCTGTTTGGTTAGATCCAGAAACCCAAAAATTAGTAATTGGGTGGTTTATTCCTTTAAATCGGTCTATACCTACATTTAAAGCAATAAGAGCTTCATGCCCCTGAAAAGAAAAACTCTTGTTTACTTTAAAAGGAGTTACTACTACATCTGATGTTGTAAAGGGCTTGTAAACACTCATTCATCTTAAAAATCTAATTTAACTCTTATTAAACTTTCTTTTGTAAAGTCTTTAAGTAAAGGTCTTGAAAGTTTTGCTACTGCTATTAATTCATTAGCATCGTTATACATTCCTACTGTTGTAATATAAACTTGAGGATTATTTATAAATTGATCATAAATTACTTCACCAGTTGAACCTGATATAAATGAAGGATTTTCTGAGTAATTAAATTCACTATTTCTTGATCTAACAAATACATAATCTGATGTTATTGTTTCTTGTGAGTTTAATTGAAATGAATCACCTAAAACTAATGAATTATAGAAAAGAGCTTGATTAGTACCATTTGGTAAATCAGCCGTTTTAGTTGATTCAAGTCCAATAGATTGAGATAATGCTGAAGGGTTTAATAATATTGTTCCTATATCAGGTAAAAATAAACCATAAGAACCCGAAGCATCTACATACCCCGAGGTACCATGTGGAACTCCATTTGATCCTGAAATTACTTGGTATACTCTATTTGAACCCAAAAAGGTTGCAACTGTTTCACTATTAGAACTATCTGTAAGATATAATTTTTTAATTCCACCACTCCCACTTAAAGCTAAATTAAATGTTCCTGGATACATTTTTTCTTTATACCTAGCTCTATCTATAGATAAAGCCCAAAAATCATTTGGTGAAAAAGTATTTGTTCCGTCTCCATAAGTAAAATCCGTATTTTCATCTTCTAATACTAAAGTTCTATATTGTCCATATATTGAGGTAGCTGGGGTTAATTTAGGAATAGAGGCATTAAAATATGCACTACCACTACCTGTTTTATTTCCATAAGCTATATCAAATTGAACTGCAGCATTGGATAAAGCAGAACCCGTATTATATACACTTAAATAATAATTTCCAGATGTGCCCGCAGCTTGTACTGATGAAGTGAAAAATTTTCTTAAAGTAGGTAAACCTGTTGACCATGCTGTTGATTGAACCGAATCTGCACTTACTACAAAATCTTCTGCATCTAATCTTTTAAATCCCATTTTTTATGTTTTATTTTGTTTTAGTAATTGTTACTGGAATTGTTAATCTAGCACCACTATCTAATCCTATAACTGTTAATGTTGTATTTAATTGAGCATTTGAACCAAATAAAGTATTAACTGTTGTTGCTCTTAAATTGATTTGTGATCCTATTACAGTGGAAGAAACGTTTGTTCCTATAGTAGTAGTTGCAGTAGCATTTTGTGATGTTGCTGCTGTAGATTGAATTCCTACCCCATTAAATGTAGCCATTGTTCTAACATCTGCAATAGTTGCAGTATATCCTGAAGTTTCAAACGCTGTAGAATTACCTAAATAATTCAATGTTTGAGGAGTAATCGCTAAAGAAGCTCCTTGTTTTAATGTTATAGCTGAGTAACCTAAATCTAATACAGGTAAAACTGCTGTACCTCTTGGTAAAGTAGCTAATTTGTATTTCATTATTTGGTTTTCATCTGGAAATGCTTCTAATAAGGGCATATTATCTATTGCCTCACCATAATAAGCAGAACCTGATGGGTTATTTGGATTATAAAGTGTATAATCTATTTCATCATCTGCTAGTGCAAATTGTGTGATTCTGAATGAACCATCGTTTTGAGCTAAAAGTTGTCTACCTTTTTTAGTTAATATAGCATCAACTGTTATTACTTGATTATTTAAATATCCCATTGTTTAATTAATTATATGTTATAAATATATGTTTTTAATTTTTCTAATCCAAACTATTTTTATCATGATAGATTAGAACCAAATGTTTTTGTTATTTGTTCAAAATTTTCTGTAATATATTTAGGTGTATATTTTGAAGTAAAAGCTCCTTCTGAAACACCACCAGTAACATTATCTTGAACTATTACAAATTTATTCTCGCCTGTATCCCTAGCTTTCCATATAAGCATACCTAAACTATTACCAGGAACTCCACCTCCTATATTTTTTGATCCTGGGGATCCTTTTGGTGTATCTAATAAAAGATAAAAATAAGCTGAAAATTGATCCCAATTTCCTATAATTTCATAAACTCCTCTATTTGCAAGAGGATTTGGATAGTTTCCATTATTATCTACACCTGTATACCCCTCATTAAAAGGAGAAAGTGATCCTGTAGTTAAAACACTATTATAATCTCCTTGACCCGCGGGAAATTCAAACTCATTAAATAAGGTTATAAACCACCTTTCACCTTTATTTAAACTTCTAACCATTTCATCTCCTATAGTTGCCCAATTAGGTTTAATTGGATAAGGAGCTGATTGGTAAAACCCATTTGAATCTGTTGTTAATTTGCTAATGTGAGTATTACGATTTAATTGAATTAAACCAAATCCTCCACCACTAGTAGAAAAATTTCCATAAACACTACTATTTGATGAAGTTAAAGCATAATTACTTATAGTAGGAACTCCAAAATCTGTGGTTGCTATTTTGGTTGAGTTTGGAATGGTTGGATTTGATCCCGCTGTTGAATTAGGATACATTTGTAAAGAAATTTCTGAATTAACTGGGTTATTATTATTTAAAGTATAATAATAATCACTTATACTTTGAGAAATTTTCCAATAATGATTTGAACCAACACTGCCTGTACTAACACTAGAAGATAATGGTATATATAACCCCGCTGGGATATTTTCTCCAACTAATTTTCTATATGTTGAAATTGTATTTGCCCCTGAGGTTTTTCCATAAGGTCGTACTATTTGGGTTAACCCATCACTTGGGTTAATTGTTCTAACACTATCAGGAGTTTGAACATTTAATATTTTTCCCATTTTTAAAGCACCCCATCCTACTATTTCAGGAGTTGTTCCTCCACCCCACTCAAATTCATATATGTTAGTATCTAAAGAATCTATTACTGGGGTTTTTCCATAGTTCCCTATATTAAAAGGTTTAGATTGTTTAAGAGAAATAAAAGATGAAATATATAGTGCTTCAGTTCTATAGCTTCCAGGAATATATCTATTAATTTCTTTACTTTGGATTTTAGAACCATTGTATCTAATGTTAGTTTGAGCTAATGAAGTATAATATGATTCAGGTACTGAAGCTTTTGTAGCTGTATTATTTTGTATAGCTAAATAATTTACAGGAGTAAGCATATCTGTTGAATAATCAATATCTTGGAGGAATGGGTTTAATACTCCTTGACTAATATCTCCATACATCACATCACAATCGGTTCCATAAAAGGGTGAAGTAAAATAAGGTTCAATTGATAAAGTCCTTAAATTTACTACCGCAGCTGATGAACTTAATTCAAAGATACCATTAATAAAGGTAGCATTAGTTGGTTTCATATTTTGACCAAATTCAGGAGATTGGTAATGTACATCAAAATATAAACAATTCCCTGGTGTCCATTGTGAAGCTGAAATTATTGTAAATACTTCAAATCCTGATCCAGAATATACAAAATCAGTAGTAGATAAATCTAAAAAAGAACCTGTAAATACACTTTCAGCTAATACAGTAGGAGATGTGGGGGTAATTCCAGGAGTTAAGGGAGAGGATAAAATTCTTACCGAAGCTGTTATGTGGGCGTTTCCATATTTTCCAGACGCATCAAAAAAACTATTATAGCTAGATGAAACATGCACTCCTATATTTTTAGCAGGTAAAGTAGTTATTCTATAACTATCTAAAGGCTCATTTGATGGACCTAACCCTAAACCTACTCCCCCTGGAAGGAAAAAATTATGATTGTCTAATGTAACTGTAAGGGTTGGAGAACTATCTGAAGGTTGGTCGAATTGATTTTGGAATGAACTTGAAAAAGAGTAATTAGGGGATGATTTATCAGGGCCTGGGATATCTTCTGTACCCGCCATAGAAACATAAAATAAAAAATATTCATTTTCTCTTGTTCTATTTAAGATATTAAGTTCTTTATTTCCTGTACTTAAAGGAAGAACAATAGTTTCTAATGATTCTAAAGCATTAGTAATATCATTACCATTACCATCTGTTCTTGAAATTTTTACATATACTATTTTTCCTATTCCTGACATTTTATATAAATATTTTAACTAGTTGGGTTTGGTGCTGGGAGTGCACCTGTAGAAGAATCTTGAAAAAATGTTTGAATATATCCATCTAAAGGGTCATTATTTGTAGATATAAAATTACCAAAAGCATATATTAAAGAAGTGTATGCTCTTATTTGAAAATCAGCTCCTATTGGAGAAACACTTTTAAATTGAGCGCATCCTTCATTTAATTCACCATTTGAAATTATTAGGGTTGATCCACTAAATTCACCATTATAAAATTCAGCTTGAGATTCTTGAATTTGAGGTATAGATCCTGAAAGTGTATTATTAGAATAACCCCAACTTTGGGTTACATTAAATTCATTATTAGGACCATTTCCTAAAGTACCTACGGGAGATGTAGATAACCCATTAAATTCATTAAATACTCCACCAGGACCTCCTCCAATAGATACAATTTTTGAAGATGAAATATACTTTACTTGATTTACAGGATCCCATAAAGGGTGGGATGTAATTGAGCCTGTTAATAAAATTTCTTCTCTTTGAACAGAAGGTTGAGCATATTTATTTCTTTCTAATAAATGTTGTTTTACTACTAAACCAGATGCTAAACTAGTTCTTACAGGAATAAAATCCTTAATCATTTTAAATAATGAATTATCAAAAAATTTTATTAATCTAACAAAATCTACTACATCATAATTTTTAATATATTTTTTAAAATAATCTTCACTTAAATTATTCAAATCTGGATAATTACTTCCTGAAAATCTTGATCTTGGATCACCTATATAATCTCCTATATTAAAATAACCTAATTGGTCTATAATATCATCATTAATTTGATTTTGTGGGGAAAATGCTACCTCTAAATAATTAATACTATCTGTATATGAAGCACTTGCTTCTGTTACTTGGGATATTTTTCTATATGGTGATAAAGTGTTTCCAGAAGGTACAACATTATTTTCAAATCTTATTTTATCTGTAATTCTATTTTTTATACCTGCTGGAAATTGGTCTAAAAAATAATATTCTGTATTAGGTACATAAGTTGGTGTTTGGGCAAAATTATAATTACTATCGGAAGCAAAAGATGAAGCGGTAGCCCAAGATCCAGTTGATTTTGGGTGTATAGATACTTGAGTAGTAGCAGTTGAAATATCTAATTCACTACCTAAAGCTGCTCTAAATGCTAATTCATTTGGGGATGAGTTAATAGAATTACCCTCAATTGATAAAGGATTCATTACATAATCCCTAAATACACTTTCACTTATAGTAGGAACATAATATCTTACTTCTTGTATTGATCCTGAAAAATTAGTATAACCTGAAAGTCCAGCTCTAGCAACATTTGATACACCCCCTGTAGAATTTAACCAACCATTAGCAGGGGCATTAGAAGAAGAAAAATAACCTATAGAAGTTCCATCTTTACCATTATAAATTTTATTTCCAGCATATAAAGAAGCTGTTAAATCTGAATCAACTGATATCATAGTTGACCACCAACCCCCATCAAAGAAAGGTAAATATACACTAGCTGATACTCCAGCAGCATTTATATATTTTAATGTACCATATTGATAATAAGGGTCTTTTGTTGCACCACTATAAGAAGCTGAGGATAATCCAGAACCTGTATATTCTAATACAAGAGATCCTGATACATCTGAACTATTTTGTAAATACCATAAGGATTGAGATACACTCGATAAACCAAAAGGAGAGGTACTTCCTGTTATTTGTTCGGGTTTAAATCTAAGTTGGATTGTATTTGGGTTTTTTCCTGCAGGATTAAAACCAGGCCAATTTCCAGAATTAATTACCCAGTCAGTTCTAAAGTAATTATTACCTTTAGTATTAAAAGCATAATTAAATTTATTAAAATAATAATCCCAATCATTCTCATTTACTTGGTCTTTTCCACCAAATTCAGATATTCTAAGTATAGTATCAGGTATACCATATGAAGTTATTAATGCTCGTAATCCAGCAATAGTTCCCTTTGATTTTAACAGATAAGGTATGTTATGATATATTCTTTTATATAATGATTTATTAACATCATCTAATGGGATTACATCATTTGAAGCAGATATTAATGTATTAACGTATTCAAACCCTGTTGGTGTAGGTAAAGAACCTGTAATTTCTGGGAATGGGAATAATGAACCATTAGGGGTTAATCCTAAAAATGCTGTATATAATTCATCACTTGAAAAATTATTTTGGTATAATTTAACACCGAAATCTCTAATAGCATCTGCTACTAAATCTTTAGATACACCAAAATCTAATCTATTATCCGCATTATATTTTTGAGTAACATCTTTAGTATATAACCAAACATTATCATAGTATTGGGCAACCATATCAACAAATAAATCATATAATTGATTATCTGGGTCTTCTCTTAAATATTCTGGGATAGCTTTTTTAAGTTCATCTGGGTTAGCATTATCATAATTAGATGCTGATAATAATGTACCCCCAAAATAAGCACTTGATTCATTAGCACTACCTAACCAGGTTAAAGCAGCTGAACTTGTAGCTTTAGCTAATAAGTATGGAGGTGTAGAAGTAGTTTTTGGAAATGAAGCAGAAGAACCACTATCGTAATACATAAAGTATTCAAATTGATCAAAATTCTTTATAATATTACTTATTTTATCCTCTAATATTACAGTACTAGTTGAAGAACCTGTTACGTTTGATAAACTAGATATAGAAGCAGAGTGTTGTTCTATTAAATCTATTTTATAATAAAAATTTTCTACTCTTGTTTGAACTGAGCTAAAATGGATAAAATCTGTATAATCAGTATAATCAACACTAATACTAATTGAAGATTCTTCTAATAAACTATTTACTTGATTTTGTGAACTACTAGGAGCACTTGATATAATATCACTATAAGATAAATTAGCTGAGGAGTTATTAACTTCACTTTTAATAGGTAAATTAAAATTTGGACCTGAAATTTGAGTAAAATCTTGAAATACAACAGGTTCAGGAGGAAAATTTACATTAAAAGCCTCTGGTTCGTTTAGAGTAGTAACAACCCATAATTCATCTTTTAAATCAAATTGGGAAGGTAAAGGCTCATATAATTTAACTACTATAGTAGGATTATTAGTAGTTTCATTAGATAATTTAATGTTATTAGATATAATTAAATCATTAGAACCAAAATTTAAATAAAAATCTACAAAATAAGTACTATCTTCTCTAAATTGAGTAAAATTATTAGTTTGTTCAACTATATCTAAATCAGATAAAATATTACTATCTAACCTTATTTCAGTTCTATCTGGTGAAATTTCAGATATAAAAAGATTAGTATTAGGATCACCAATACGTTTTGTTAGGAAATTATAGTATGATATATATTCTCCTTGGCTAAATCCTTGATTTTCAGTATCTACTCCTGGTGATATGGTAAATTGAGAAATTTGATTATTATTCCCTGCAGACTGGCCATCATTTTCTACATTATATGAGGTATAATTAGTAGTAGAATATAATAAAGTTTGATTATTATCATAAACAAAAAATTCAATATAACTTGAACCTGTTAAAACAGTATCAACATCAAATTGAGATATTAAATTCTCATCTTGAGACTCATAAGACTGTAATGTTAGATTTGTTGGATCTATTCTAGTTACTGTTGCCATTTTTTATAAAATATTAATATCCTCCTCCACCAGAACCACCACTTCCCCCACCTACTCCACTAGTACCACTACTAACAGAAGTAGTGTTATTATTTTGGAGATTATTAGCTATTCGATTTCTTATTGGGTTTGTTGTACCTTCTGATAGTTGTTGTTGGGTTTCTAATAATTCTTCTCTTAATTGGGCTATTTCTCTTTGTAATGCTTCTACTAATTCATCATTTTTTGTAAAATCTATATATTGTGAACTTGTTTTTATTAAATACTCATGAGAATTAGTTTCACCCAATTCATTAATTTCATAAAATAATTCATTATATAAATTAAAAAATTCTTGAACTGTAGGTTGTTCATCTATTTGTTCTTGAACAGTTTTAACATCAAGTTGAGTAAAGGTAGTACTAATAGTTTTAGTATAATCCCTTTTATTAAAAACTTCTTTATTTAAATTTACATTTTCTGCCATTATATTGCATTTACTACTTTAAAGTAATAATTATCATCTAATACTAAAGTTGAACCATTAATATTAGTTTTAACACATATTTTATAATATCTTTCAGGTTCTAATCCATTCATATAAACATCAAAATAATTACCTTTACCATCTGAGCTTAATTGGGTATATGTTGTATCGTAATCTATGACAAATTCGTTGGTATCCAAATCTTTTACAGCATAATATGATTGGGTTGGTAAATAATTTGTTCCTGTAAATAAAGATGATGTTTGGAATGTTCTTTTTGGGTATTTTTCAGCTACATTAAATCTAAATCTATTAACACTTTGGGGAGTAAATAAACCAGGATTTTCTGCTAATGAAGATACTAAATTTGTTGTTGTTAATATACTTGATGTAGCGGACCCAGTCAATACACTTGAATAATCTCTCCATTTAAATTCTAATTGAGGAGGGTAAATTGTGTTAGTATCAACACTATAAAACTGCATTACGGGTTGGATTTGAGTATTAGTGTTAAATTCAACTCCACTTTCCCATTTAGTTATAAACCCATAATTTGGTAAAGATGATGAAGCATTTACCCCTAAAGAACTACTATACCATAATGAAACTACAGTTTTAGCATTTATTTTTAAATCTTTACTACTTCTAGTGTCAAATGATTGGGTTACTGCATATAAAGTACCATCAGAACCACTATGATACCAAGCTCCACCTCCTACAGGAGCATAAGTAGTATCATAAGAACTTGTAACATAATGATTTGTACTATCTGATCCACTATCTGTCCATGAAACTCCTGAGCCATCAAAATTAGGTGTGTTCCAAGAACATCCATCTGTAGTTAAGGGTATATCTAAATAAGTTCCTGTTCCATTATACCAGTATTGAGCTAATGGGTGAACCGAAGCATCTGTTGATTCTACTACACCTTCAGCTGTTGCTATGAATGATCTAAAATCTACATCCCATTGTTTACCACTAATTTTATTATTAATAACATCTTCAATTTCAGATTGAAGAAATTCAGTTAAAAATCTTGCTACTTGAGGGTTAGATGCTACTGCAATGTTTAAATTTGATATATCTGTTATAGGATCTATCCCTGTATTCATTGAAGGGTAAAATGAATATAGAGTTGAATCTTTATATGGGAATAATTTATATACAGCCATGTTTTAATTTTATAATGGTACTACTCTACCTTTAATATCAGAATTTGGGTATTTAACTTCAAAAATACTTGGATCTAACGAAGGGTATATTACTTGGTTTTGTGTAGCAGAACTTATATCATAAGCATATTGTGAATATCCTGTAGAAATTCCTGCTTTATTTGTAATTTGAATGTTTTTAACTGTTTGTACACCTTTTATTCTATCTAATCTTACATATAAATCTCTTAATAAAATAGGTTGGTTGATTTGCCAATTATCTCTAGCAAAATAAGTTTTTAGAGAATCTATACATAATAATATTACATCATTATTGTTAAAATTAGGTAATACTACAATCTCAAAATCAATAGCAATATTAATAATAAAGGCATCTCTTATTTCAATATTATCACCTATTATTCTAAATTGAGATAAATATGTTCTTAAATTTTTCTTTAATGTTTGGGATGGAGTTGAAAATTGACTTGATCTATTTTGTGATAAAGCAAATAAATTTAAAGTTTCAATAGTAGAAACTTGTTCATCCGTTAATTTAGGTTTTTCAATATAAGCTTTAGCTATGGTACCAAATTCAGAAGGCATACTTAAAGCTCTAACTATATAATCATCTAATGTAACTGATCTTTGTTGTGCTGAAATCGAAGATAGGGTGTTTTGTCTTATTTCTTCTGTAGTATCTCCGGCTTGACCCCCATCAGCCGCATCTGGGTTATTTACTGCAATTGAACCAAAAATATAATTTGCTGTAGTAGCATTTAAATTAGGATTATTAAATTTTAAGTTTGTAGTATTTAAAGTAGTTAAATCACCTGAAGGAGTATTAGCTTCTACCCCACCACCAGTTAAATATCTTACAGTTAAAGTAGTGCTTGAAGGAGCAATCCCATAAGTATTTGTAAATAAAAAGTTAGTTGGTGAATATGCCGTAGTTAATTTATCTTTTTCAAAAGGTAAACCAATACCTACATTATTTGGATCAGGTGTAATAACTTCATCAACATCATTAGGATTACCAGCACCAAACTGGATTTGTAAATTATTATCTGAGGTAAATCTTGTAGCAAAACGTCTTTGAACTTTTTTTAATTTTAATAAATAAGGAACATCTCCAATATCAGCTACATTATTTGGATCATTTGTATTAGTATTTTTAATATTATCATAAACCATTTCTTGAGCTAAATAATTTACTTCATACCAAGTATTACCATCTGAATCTGTTATATCTAATATTCTTATAATATTTTCGGCACTTATATCAACTGTTGGAAATTGTTCAGGAGAACCAAATGTAAATTCTTGTGTATTAATTGTTGCTGAAATTGCCTTTCTTGTCTTTTTTAAAAGATAATACTCTGGAGTTGAACCCGCAATTTGATATACTGAAATTTCAGTAGGATCCATTGAGCTAGAAACTGAAAAGTCACATTTATCTTCCATTAAAAAATTTACACTATTATTTAAAGAAGAAGCTATTGTACTATTTTCTTCAATAGTTAAAGCATAATCCATGTCAGGAATATAAGTAGTACCCGATAGTTTAGATGGGACTTGTTGAAACAATTCAATTGTAGCTTGAGCCGCACCTGTTGTTTTTGGTTTGTAACCAAACATATAAGCTAACTCATATAAATTATTAGTTTGTCTAGCTAGTGTTGTAAATGTTTCTTGTAATTGATTATCTAAATAAAAAGACATTACATCACCTACATAAGCAGCTTGTTCCATAAACATCATTCCGGGTGATGTTGGTGAAAAATCATTGTAAGTATTAGGGAAATAAGTTTTAGAAAATTCTATTAACTTAGCTCTAATATCTGAAAAGTCTCTATTTAAATATTTTACGTCTCTATTTACTGTAGCCATTATGCAAAGTCTATTTCTAATGTATCACTAATATTAGTGTTTATAACACTATAAGTTAATGATACTGTTATTGTATTTGTATCTTCTTGTCTTAATATTTCTAAATTACCTATAGCAACATTTGGAAAAAATGTATTTAAATTATTAGATATTCTTTCTTCTAAAAAATCTAAGTTATCAGTTGTTATTTGTTGAAAAATAAACGCTCTCAACCCCCCACCAAAACTAGGATTAAGTGGTCTTTCTCCTGGGTTTGTTAAAAAATAATTAATTAAATTGTTTTTAATAGCTGCAGCTGTTGTGTAATTAGGTCTAAATACCCCAGGAGCATTAAAAGGAATATCTACCCCTACAGCAGCACTTTTATCAAAGTCAATTGGAAATATTTGTTGAGCGTCAAATGCCATTATTTATTTGTCATTAATCCCATTATTTGATCCATTCCAACTTCTCCAGAAGGCAATTGACCATTTGGTGATGTTGTATCTATTGAGCCTTGAGGATTGAAGGGTTTATTACCAAATCCTTGAGCATCTCCACTTTTCATATTTAATCCCGTTTCACCTATAATATCTAAATAAGATTGTCTTTTATCTGCTAAAGATACAGATGAGGGTGAAGGTATAGAGGATGCTATATTTGTTGTAGGAGTTCTTACTGATAAGCTTTCATTTATAGGACTTGCAGGTGGTATATTAAGTCCTGTGTTTATTTTAGGGGCTTTTACTGCTTCCAATAAAACCTCCTTAAGCTCTTCTTGTATAGCTTCTTTTACAGCTTCTTTAATTAATTTTTTTAATGCGCTTGCTTTCATGTGTTGTTTTTTATAAATATTGTACTAGTCTGCTTTTAAATCATTTTGTCGAATATAGAATACTAACTCATCAATTAAAATTTGATCATTAGAACTATATGAGGGTTCACCTTGTAACATTATAACTCCTTGAGCATTTCTAGCTACTGCTCTTCTTCTTTTTAATTTTTCATTTGTATCGCCATCTACCGCTATAACACTCATTTCAAAGCCATTTACATTAGTTACAACTGGGGATAGTTCATTTGATTGAAATTGTGTAGATAATAATAAATCATCTGTGAGTTGTTCTTGTGGTAATGCTCCTTCTATAGCACATTTTCCTATAGTTTGGTCTAGTAAAGCTAATAAAGCTAAAATTCTTTCTAATATTTGAATTAATATAATTAAAACCATTAATGTAACTGAAGAAATTAATTTATATTTTTTTAATTCTCTTTCTATTTTTTCAACTACATTAGATGATGCTGAAGGTGGACCGCCCGCAGGGGTTGATGGAATAAAAGTAATAGCTTTAGCAACTCCTAAAGCAATTTGAGCTGCTGTTAAAGTTACATCTAATATTTGAACTCCTATTTTAACCCCATTTAAAAAATTATAAATATTATTTAATGCTTTAACTAATCTATTCTTTTTTTCAATTAACCTATTTAATTCATCTAAATTAGTAGGGCAAGTTACATTAAGGTCTCCAAATTTTTTATTTAATGCCTCTGAAGCTTTTGCTATACCAAAGGCGGCTAGTTGAGCTAAAACCGCGGGTAATAAAACAGTTTTAACTGTTGTTATTACTTGATTCATAGCTTGTTGTTGGGCCATCTCAAAATTAATTTTAGGTACTTTCATGGCAGTAACCTGAGGTAAAGTAAGAGGAAGTTCAGCGTCAATAGCATCTTTTAAATCTATTTGTATAGATTGTAACTTTATTATACCTAAATTATTTTTAATAGTACCATCTTGATTAAATGGTTTTTTAGTAGCTTGTCCATATCCTTCAGCAGATATGTTTATATCAAATAAACTACCACTAATATAATCCCCTAATAAAGTAAAATCCCCAGTTGTTTCAGAAGTTATATTATTTCCTAAGGTATCTTTTATAATAGCACCCGCAATAGGATTATCCTCATTATTAACAACTTTTCCTTTAGTTTTATAATCTATAAATCTTGTTGCAGACTCATCTGCAGAAGATACTATTTTAAGAGTACCAAAATCAACTGTATCTGTTTTTAGAGTATCTAAATATTCTTGCCCTAATTTTAAAGCTTCTACTTTTAAAGTTTCATAATTAGCTTCTGTAATGGGTGCCGTACCTAAAGTAGATGTTTTTACATATCCTTCAGGAAAATTAGTTAATATTATTTCCCCATAATAACCATCATCTCTAGCAAAAAAAGATATAGTACCTTTTACTTCACTATTATCAGCAGCTACTTGGTAAGTTGGTGTGTTTTCTGATTCATCTATTGGGGTTGGTGGTGTGATTTGGGCTTCATATGAAAATCTATCTTCAGTTAAACCTAGCACTCTTATACTATCAAATTTAGGAGAATCTATGATATCAAATACAATATCTTCAAAATATTGATTAACTATATCATCTGGAAATCCTGGGGTTGAAAATTCTAAATCTTCTTCTTCTGAGTTAAATTTAGCTACAACTGAAAAAGGAGGGTGTTTTTGAAGTACGGTGAAATTAAAAGTTACATCATAACCAATATTAGTTTCTGTTAAAACAATTAACCCTGCTCCTTGAAACTCAATAGTATCATCATTAAAATTTATATTATATTTTATATTTTCCCCAACAGCCATTATATAGTTTTACTTACTTTTGATTTAATATTTATTAAATCTTTTTGAACATTATTTAATATATCTTTTGTAGTTCTGGCTGTTATAGAAGTAGCACCGTCAGGAGTAGCAACACCCCCAGGCCATAATTGTTGTACTTCCATTACATTTACTAAAGTTATTAAAGCATTTACTATTTGAGTTAAATTTTTATATAATACTTCTCCTTTAACTAAGGGTTCAGTAGCGTCTTTGCTACCTAGTTTTATATGAGTTCCTACATCTATTACAAAGTTAGCAGGGGTATCAAAATTAAACCCTTTAACAGCTTCAAAACTTATAGTTCGTTGTGAACTTAACATTATGTGGTCTTCATTAGTATTAAAAAGTAAACGACCAGAATTAATTATTATTTGTTTACCTTTATATTGTGATGAAGAAGTTGGAATTTCTTTAAATTTTGGAGTATAAGAAAAATATCTTTCACTTGATGGAGTTATTGGAATTTTTTGTGTAGATGTTAAATATATTGAGGATAAATCATTATTTATTTTTTCTGTTATTGGAACCCAACCTTGAGGGGATGCATCTGTTGGTTGACCATTTCTAATAATAGTAATAGGATCACCATTTTCTCCTGTTGAAGACCAATCATTTAAAGCACTTAAATCTGTTGGTTTAGCAGTACTTCCAAATCTTATACTATTACCCCATCTTCCTTGATATATAACATCCCCCGCAAAAGGTAATAAAGGGTGGATATTAGATCTTTCTATAAATGTATTTTGACTAGGATTTATAGTACTATTAAAATCAATTTCAGTTGATTCATCTGTTACTCTTCTTACTGAACCTGCTTGGGTTTGTTGATAATCTTTTTGTTGATCAGGGGAGAGGGTTGTTGATGTAATTGGGTTAGGATAAGCATTATGGTGGGGGTGATTCCATAAACTTATCATATTAATATAATAATAGGATTCTTTAGTAACATTAGTTCCTATATCATTATTAGGTAATTTAAATATTAAAACAAGTTCATTTACAAGAGGGTAAGCAGATACTTGTGGAAAAAAAGGTTTAGCATTCCCATTTCTATTAGAAATTGTTTTATTTAACTCAAAAAATATAGTACCTATCCCGTTTAATCCCCCATATTTTTCAATATCAGGATAATCACCATTTAATATAATATCTGTTACTCTACCAACTTGAATACCCCCCTTAACTTTTGCCATTATCTGGGAAAGTTGTTCTACCCCCCCTGATTTATTTCCAGGAGGTAATTTTATATTAGCAGAAATTCCTCTATTAAATCCCATTAATCTTCTTTTTTAGGAGGTAAATTTAATTTATTTATTTCAGAAAGTAGTTGTTCTTTTTCTTCCTCAGAAATACCAAACCCATTATCTTCATTGCCCTCGTTTGCAAATATACGTTGGAAAATAGTAGCTACTTTAATAAGTGCTTCATCATTTTTAATGCCAAGTTCCATGTATTCTTTAATAAGTGGCACAATCATTGTAGCATCACCTATATCGCTGATTAATGGCTTTAACTCATTGATTAATGCACTAATTTGTGATTCTTTTTTCTTTTGATTATCGTAAATTTCTTTAAGAAGATCCGAGTAGGATTTTTTACCGAATATGTTTTTATCTAAGTGACTCATAATTATACGTTTAATTCGTGTATAAATATGATTAGTTAGGATCTTTCAAAGTCTATATACCCAGTATCTAAATAAAATATATAATTCTCTTTAAATAAATCGTATAATCTATTAGCTATTTTAGTAATTTTAGGTGTTTTAACCTCTAAACCATTAGTAGCCATAATTTCTCTAATATAGATGTATAAAGCTTTTTTATTAAATATTTCTATATTTTCTCTTTTTCTAAATAATTCTAATATAGCATCGGCTACTTGTGAATCATTTCCTTTAGGGAAAAACACATCAAATCTATCCTCAACATATTCAACATAGCTGTCTATAAAAATAGATAATCTATCTTTTTCTTGACCCTCTTCTATATTACAAGAATAATTATCATCTTTGTATAATTCATCTACGGGAGCAGTTTGAACACGTTTTTTATAGTTCTTTGTGTTATAAACTATAAGCCAATTTTTTGTTATAGTACCAAAGTATGAATATGCTTTAGCCCCATTTTCTGGGTTGAATAAATGTAATTTTGATAATAAAAATGTTATTACTTCATGTTGTAAATGTTCTATTTGGTCTACTTCGGTATAATAAAATTTAAAGGTGTGAATTATGTTTTCTGTTAATTTAAAAAAAGCATAATGGATTTCATCCCTATAAATGTCACTTCTTATTTCTGAGTTAGGCTCATTGTTGTATCTAACAATAGCATTTTCTGTATCCTTTGTAAAGTAGTTTTTACTCTTGGGTCTTCTTTTTTTAGCCACGGTAATCATTTTAGTCTTTTTACTTGAAAATCATTTAAGATTTCTTGAATTCCTTGGATGGATTTAAAGAAAAACCCAACCTCATCATCAGAACTAAATGTACCTTTGTTGTCTATTTCTTTTAATTTTTTCTCTGAAATTTCTATTGTTCTAGAAAGATTATCTAAATATTTTAAATATTCTGAGAGGATATCCTCTTGCTTTTCATTCTTTCTTAATAAATTAAAAGTTGTAAATCCTAAGATTACAACTAATACAGATAAAATACAGGTAACAACAATTAAAGTAATCATAAACTATCTAACATATTTTTTAAACCTTCACTTTTAATTGAACCTAAAGCTTTAGTTTTAACATCTAATTTTTTAGATGGAGGTGTTTTTTCAGTATTATTACTGAATTTGGGTAACCATTCTTTTTCAAATTCGATTCTAGATGCCATTAAGTCTGCTTGATGAATTATAAATATCAAAGAAGTACGAGGTTTTAACTCTGGCATGTAATTTTTTAAATAAGGCTCATTAGCTGGATCATATAACCCATCATGTAATCGAATAGCTAACCATTCATTTTCTGTAGGTGTAATACCGGCATCAACTAGTAATTTAATTGATCTTTCTGGAACAGACATAAATGATAACTTTTTATTAAAAGTGTACATTTCACCTAAATTCTCTTTACGCCATTTATCCTGAGATGGTTTATGAGCATATTCTTTACCATCTCCCATTTTACCTAAATCATGATTTAAAGCAGAAAATACAAGTTCTTCAACTGTATAATTTTCTTCTGCTCCAAACATTAACCATGTTTTATTAAATTCTAAAGCAGCTTCAATAACTCTATTAACATGATCAACATATCCACCGGGGAATGCATTATGGTAAGCTTTTTTATGAGAAGCAGGCATCATAGCTACTTCATCTTCATGTTTAGTGTAAAAGGCAATTAATTTTTCCCCACGAGGATCTGAAATGTAGGTATTGATATAACCTATAAATTTTTCCCAATTTGATTGAATTTGTTCTGCTGTTAATTCCATATTAATCTTCTCTTTCAATTATATCAACTATATCTTGAACAGTTTCTTCAACATCTTTTTGGGTTTCATTAATAGTAGTTCTACTACCTCCTCTATGGATGTTCATATCTAATTTTTTTAATTGACCTTGTAATTTTCTAAGTCGATTTTGTACTAATTGTTTTTGTCTCATAACTTTTTATAAAATTTAACAGAATGTTATTCGTGATTCCGTGTGTCACCTTGTCACACTTTTTTTAATCACGTTTTTCTAACAAACCCGTGACATGAATGTAATGAATAAAGGATGTTAATCCAAATTATTTTCAAGAAAAAGTTCGATTTTTTTTAAAAGAGCGCATTTTTCATATTCTTCTCGCTCTTCAAAGTAATGAATTGACATTTTTAATGCTGTTTGTAAACGATCATCATCCATTACTGTTAGGGAATCTTGCCACAATTCTTCCTCTAATTTACATTCACTGATGTATTCCCAAGCTCTATTATAAGCTAAGTACTCACCTACTTCCTCCATTTCTTTTACATTAAATTCATCAGTAGGAGTTTTAAAGATATTAATTAATTTATCTTTTAATGTGTTGTGGTTTAATAACATTTTTTTAAACATACCTATTTTATATGTAGGTGTAGCATGATAATCCTCCAGCCTTTTTAAGGATTCAATTTCATCAATTTTTGATTTCCTATCATCATCCCCAAACATACCAAATATTTTGTTTACGTCCATACCCATAAATATCATAAACATTCTAGTATAATACAAATTTTTTTTAAAAAACGTAATATGTAATTTGGATATGACATTAATATGACGTATATTTATACCCATGAAACGATTAATTACAATTTTATTATTATTTATAACTTATTCATTTTATTCTCAGAATATATTTTTTGATTACAATGCATCTTCTAAAAATCCTACCAAAACATATTATGACAATGGTCAATTAAAAGAAATAGGGTTTATTAATGAAGGAAAAAGAATTGGTGAATGGGTATTTTATTCTAAAAATGGTATAAAATTAGCTGAGTGTTGTTTTAATGATTTAGGACAAAAACATGGTAAATGGTTAATTTGGGATAATAATTCCCAACTCAGAGCGCAAATGCTCTATAAAAATGGGATCAGAAAGGGAAAATGGGAAATCTATGATGAGCATGGTAAGTTAACTATTAGAAGATATTATTAATTTGTTAACATTAGTTTACCACAAATAATTCCAAATGCCCCAAATACAACTAACATCATTAATCCTAACCAAGAGCCTTTTGTTGCTCGTTTAGAATTCATAGCAAACGCAAGATAATACAATCCTGCAACAACAAACAAAGACGCATTTGCTTGCCAACTTGATTTTGATGGGTCTGTGTAGATGACTATTATGGATGCTAAGAATGCTTGTGCAAATGGGAAAAACGCTGCTAAAAATATAGTGTAGGGTTTTTCAAAATTAATTTTAAGCCATTTAGTAAATATACGTGTTCGTCTTTCTAATAACCTTCTACGTACTTCTTTAGATATTTTTCTCTTTTTTTTCATTAGCATAAATATAAATTCCTTCCCAATCTTTTATATCTTCTAAATAATTAAAAGTTGTATCAATTGAACTTTGATAATCTTTATAATTTAAAGGTTGACTTATGATTTCATATTTTTGACATGATATAAAACTTAAAATAAAAATAAATAATATTAACTTTTTCATATATTGTGTTTTGATATAAAATACACAAATATAATACAAATGTCACATATTAAATATTACTTAGATATGTCTTTTTTAGTGTTAGTAGCTTCATCATTTATCGAGTCTAAACAATGATTTTTATCGATTCGGTCCAACATCCATCGTAATATCTCCCCCGCGATTGATAACGTTTTATCTCGTTGATTTTTACCCAATACTGATGATATGGTTTCCTTAGGATTTCCAAATTTATAACCACCATCAATAATAAAAATGGCACTAAAAAAATCAGCACCATTAACATTAGCAAATATATCTATTTCACGAGCAGTTCTATAAAACCAAACAGAAATCATTCGTTTATTTCCAGTAAAAAGGTATTTTAATACCATAAAGGCGGCTACTATGGGGAGTAAAAGATAAAGTAAAATTATAGCAACAATTAAAATAACTAGTTCGATCATTTATTTTTTTATGAATTTACCTTCTCCTTCTAAATTATCACTTTTTGATTTAACTAAGTAATAACCTGATGGATATTTTGAGACATTAATACTGAAATCATTTAATTCACCAAGGTAAAACATTTTATACACACATTCACCTTTAGAGTTAAATATTTTTATATTATGGTTAACAGGATGCTCTCCCTCACTATAAACTAATTCTAAATTTATAAAATCAATAGCAGGGTTTGGTATAATATTTAAACCAATAACTTTATCTGGTACAATGTTAACTGCAACCGGGTAAAATGTTTCGGATTTCCCATCATAGTCAATTTGAGTTAATCTATAATATGATATTCCTTCAAAAGGAGTTTTATCAATAACCGTATAATCTATTTGTGTATTAGAATTTCCTGCTCCTGATAACTCCCCAACAAATTCCCACTTATAAGCATCAATACTTTTTTCAATTAAAAACTTATCATTATTAATTTGGGATGCTACTGAAAAATTAACTATAACTTCATTATTATCATTACTTTCGGCATTAAATGACATTAAAGTAATAGGTAAAGATGATCCCCCTCCTTGATGCCCAAATATAGTATTAGGTCTATAAGAATTTCTATAACCAATAGTTGATGGAGGACTCCCATCATTGTAGTTATATACAACTGAATTTGATTTAGCTGTATACTGAAATTCAGGGTAACTAGATGCCCAAGATCCATGGTTATTAATTACTTTAACTAATAAATTTTGAATTCCATCATAACCATATAAACCTTGCAATATTATTTCATTCCATCCTGGAGAAAAATCTAATGTTCCATCATATACTTTTTTCCACCCATCCCAAGGTCCATTGCCAACATCAGGCATTGTTCCATCATTAAATATTTCATCTGGAGTCATTGCCATCCATATTTCCTGATTATTTAATGTCATTGAATTAGAGTTAGCTACATTCCAACTTATTCTTTCAATAGTTAAACCAACACCACCAAGTTCAGTAGCGGTATATATAGAAGCACTCCAACTATAATCATAATATCCATATGCGGGAACTCTTCCATTCTGTAAAGTAGAATTAGGGTCTCCAACTGTAACTTCATTACTATTTCCACCTCCACCACCACTAGAATTAGCAGTTCTTAAAATCATTACTTGAGTACAAATTTGATTAGTAGCACAATTATATTGATTTAAATGAACATATAAAGTACCTGTATAATTTGCTGTCCAATTAATGTATGAGGTATATCCTGAGCATCCTGTAAAATCATCATTAAAATCTATAAGTGATCCTAATTCATCAATTAGAGTTAATTGTGTGTCATAAGAGGCTAAAACACCTCCATAACTATCACATGTAGAAAACTCATATTGATCTCCTGATGTAACGTTTACCCTAATAACTTCTCCGGCCCAATTACAAGTTGTAGCAGAACCCCAAGTTCCATCTACAGGATCATAAACAGATGAAGGATAATAATTAGTTCCGTTGTCACATTGTGTATTTCCTGCTAGATTAACAAAAAATACCAATAAAAATATTAAAATTAGTTTTTTCATAGCGTGTGTGTTTGTTATAAATATATACAATGTTTAAATAAAAGGAAATTATTTTTAAAATGTTACTTTATTTGCTAATATTTCTAAAACCTGTTTAGCCATCATGGGATACCCCTCTTCAAGAAACTCGATAGCTCTCATTATTTCTTTATATAATTCTTCTTTTTCCATGTTTGTTTTTTTATATTCCTCTTCTTTTTGAAATTAAATTTCTTTCATTTAATACTTCACTTGATATTATAGTAGAAGTATTGTTAAATTTAGATAAACGATTAGTACCATAAGCATATAATGGACCTTCATAAATTTCATTATCAATACGTCTTTGTCCATCAAATGATCTAAAATCTCTACAAGTAACTCTATACCATTTTTCTAATCTGGGTAGGAATACTTCTAAATTTTTAGAATCATTAAAGTCATTTTTTAATTTTTCAATATGTCCTGTTTTCTCCATTATATAACAATTATTTTGATTTGATTATTTATTGTTTCTTTAGGTGTTGGGTTAGTATTTCCATAATACCCAACCCCTCCTTCTGTATTAAAAACAGTTTCTATAAAAACATTAATAGTATCCCCAATCATTTCATCATCTAACATAAAATTTTGCTTTGGTTTGTAATTATATTTTGAATGTGATCCTATAATTGTTTCAGCATATGGACATTCAATACAAAAGTGTTTAGGTATCTGATATCCAGCAATATTAGTTGGTGGGTGTAAACTGATTAAATCATTTATAGTATAGGTATATGAACCAAAAGGTATAGGGGTATTTAATGTGTTATCATTAAACCATCCTAAATATGAGTACATAGGTGTTTGAAATCTTAATGTATCAAATACAACCCAATAATCAGAATCAAAATTAGCTTCAATTAATGGTACACCATTGATAACATATTGATCATTTAATGGTGTTAAATTACCTTCTATTTGAAAATAATTTAATCCATTCCAATCTATCTCATAATAACCATTAGCGTTTGGGAAAATAGGTACCCCTTGATAAATAACTGTATAATTACCATCACAATTACCATTACAAGGTGATTGGTGGATTGACTGTTTTGTACAAGATGATAAAATTACTAATAAGTAAAACACAAATACAAACACAAAAAACGTTTTTGTTGATTTTTTCATAACTTTTATTTTAATAAACTTTTAATAAGTAATGCGACTAAAATTGGCCATACTACGATGCCTAATATTCTCTCTCCCATACTAAATTTGGGGGCATTTTCACCCATAAATTCTAATTGATGTTCATAAGCATAGATAATAGCTTCAATTAAAAACATTAAACAAACTCCTATTCCAAAATATACCATAATAACCTTCATTTTTTATTTATACATAAATATACGAACCCTCCTTTGCTTCTCCAAATATTTTCATGGAAAAATTCAAACCTCTATCCACACCCACATACCTAAATACGTATATACTCATATGTAAAATAACTTGGAAATCCCATATTTTTTTCGTATATTGGCACCAAAACAAAGATGAGTAAAAGCAAATACGTAGAAGAAATACTTGAGGCTACAAAAGATCAAGTTAAAGGCTTTGATAATTCAAGATTAATCGAGGCTATTTTAAATAAATTTGAAGCAGAGGTTAGACTTGATCAATGCAAAATAGATCAAGAGATGGTGCTAACTAGTTATGATTTATCGAATACCAATTATAAACAAAATCAATCATGAAAAATAAACCAAAACAAAGATGAATAAATTTATTAAAGGTGGTAGTGAATGGTATGGTGATAAATACAATTGGATTATTTCAATTAATAGAAGTAAAAATAGTAAACTAAATAAGTTGAAAGTTAAACGTATTAAACCAAAACAAAGATGAGTAAAGAAGATGATTTTAAATTTATGTTAATGTGGTTAAGTAGAAATGATTACTTATCAGATGATTGGCAAATATTATGGGAAGAGTTTATTAAAGATATTAAACCAAAACAAAGATGAGAATAGTTAAAAGAAAATACGCTCAACCTATATCAACTATTACTATAGTATTGATACCACTTTTTACCTACGTACTTGGTAAAGCTGGAATGCTAGTATATAATGAATACGAATGGGTATGGTGGATAACAATTCCAACACTCTTTGTTTTATGGCTAGTAATTAATTTTAAAACCAAAAGAAAGATGTACGCAGAATCATTAGGTATTAAAGTTTATGTTAGAGTGGAAGATAATGGAGACAAGTACGCAGTATTAAATAATGGTGAGGAAGAAATTGAATTAAAACTAAAACCAAAAGATGAGTAAAGAAGAACCATATATGACTTTTATGACTAACAAAGAAATTGTTAAACATATAGAACATCTAAAAACATTAGACCTACCAGAACTTGAAAAACAAAGTATGATATCTGATTGGAAAAAATCATTAAACCAAAAAGAAGATGAGTAAAGAAGAATATAAGATATGTAATAGCTGTGGGGGTAAAGCTAAAAAAACCTACGATGGATGGTGGTGTGGATGGTGTCATAACGAAATGTAAAACCAAAAGAAGATGTTTGAAATATACGAGATAGCCTGGGCAATGGCCCTGGTAATATTAGCTTATATGTGGGCTAAAAAAAGAAGACAATGAGTAAAGTACAACAAGAAATAGTTAAGCTATTTGAGGAGTTATTGAAGGGTTGATTTATCTATAAGATCGAATAGATTTAGCTACAAAATTTTCCAAATCAAAGGCATTCATTCCTAACTCTTCATTTTCATACCATTGTGGTCTCCAACGTTTAATTAAACTATCAATAAAAGGTAGAGCGGTTGGATTACCATCTTCATTCTTATCATTAATTTGTGTGTTGAATTTTTGTTCTAATTTAGCAACTAAATCAAAATCATCATTATAATAATTTTGAGCTTTTAATATGTGAGCTACTTTTTGAGCAGGAGATGGGTAATTATCTTCTTTCAATACCTTAGAGATTTCCTCTTTAATTATTTTTTTTAGTTCTGATTTTTTCATTTTTATATCGTGTTAATTATAAAATTAGTGACAAAATCTAATAATTCTTTCTTTGCGGGTTCTATTTCTTTTTCTTTAGTATAAGGACTGTTTTTCCATTTCTCAAATGCTGCTTTAAGATCTTCAAGAGGTTGTTGAAGATCCATTCCTTGAGTTAGGTCACCACGCTCATATTCTTTTAAAAGTTCTTCTTTGATGATATTTCTTAATTCTGATTTTTTCATTTTTTATTATATGGTATAAATATACGAAAAGTTCTTTAGGTATCCAAACAATTACATATATACTTTGTGCGATACAAAAAGATTTGTTAAAAAAAGAGGTTTGATATTTTTGGATTTTACATTGGTTGGGTTAAATGGGTTTTCATACCATGGTTTGGATATTTGTATATACAACATCGATGGTGAAAAGGTGTACTTCTGCTAAACATACATTTACTTCCTTTTGTGCGGTATCCACGCGTATATGGACATCAGCATACATGGGTATTATCGCGGTATATGCGCGTACGTACGCCGGCCAAACGTAAGTATATAACATGCAATGCTATAATGCCATGGTATAACAACATAAGATGTATTGTGTAATTAGGTATATATAAGGTAAGCAGGGTGTATCCCACACCGCTTAATGCGATGCAGGATACTTGGTTATGATGTACGGTAGATCCCTATTCTACCTATATATGAGGTACGGTTTACTTATGTTATCCGTTATCCTCACCGGTATTATCCTCACCACATCACATGGCAAGGTGTGTAAATAATGCGTTTATGCTATAAATCTAACATCTGAATATTTAATTTTTCCAATTGCTCTTTTACCTAGCATATCATATGTGAAAAGTGTAACACATGTTGGACCCCATTTAGTAACATTCATACCGTTGTAGCTACTATGAATTCCATCCGATTCATTTTTAATGTAAGAAAATGATGTACGAAATACTTTAGGTACACTACCATATTCACCATCCTCTTTTTTACCATATTCAGTAATACCATTGATAGTGAAATTTGTTTTTTCTTCACTCATTAAAATTTCTCTTACTTTTTT
>JACLAC010007914.1_pt1 | contig 27724 bp, 19 predicted proteins | sample 8027881 | NCBI WGS metagenome assembly JACLAC01 (sample SAMN15725517, study PRJNA655200) | protist metagenome | isolation source: fluorescence activated cell sorting (FACS) single amplified genomes of... | place: Spain: Blaines Bay Microbial Observatory, Mediterranean Sea | collected 2016-01-19 | reverse complement strand
CCCTCATCCGGCGAAGCTGTCTCAGCCAAGCATCGGCCTCGGCCTATTTCGGCGAGTAACTTTTGACGTTTGACCTCAGGCGTATCAGACTTTTGAGCCACCACGCTCTCAAACTTTTTCTGAGCGTCGGAGAAATTCCCTTGCTGCATCATCGCTTTCGCCTCAGACAGGGAAGCACGCATTTGATAGGCAGGCCAGGGAGCCTTGCTTGCAATGGTGCCGTAATACTTGACTGCATTTGCATCGTCCCCTTGAGCAACCGCAAGATCGCCCAACAGCTCAGCCGCTTCGAAAAAGTGAAAGCTATTGACGGCTGAACTGACAAAATCCAGCATCATCTGGCTCGCTTTTGCCTTGTCTCCGCCCGATGACAACGCCAGACGACCTTGGCATAACGCCCAATAAAAACGCAAATCCTGCTTGACGATTTCACGACTGATTTCGGTTGGATCAACGGACTTCAGATCATTGATGGCAGATTCATATTTTCCTCCGACGGCACGCGCTCTGCCCTCCCTGAGTTTGGTCGGTTCATCCGCGAAATTCACCAATCGTATTTCATTTGTCGCGAGGGTCCTATTTGCCCCTGCCGCGATGATGGTGATTTGAGTGGGTGAAACCTGGCCCAACTGCCCTTTGACAGAGGCTCCACGCAAGACGAACACCTGATCTTCCTCAGCCGAGACGATGCGTCCGCTGAGCAGGATCAACATGCCAAGCACCAGGGGCAGACTGAGTTTCATTCTGTTGAATCGGAATTGAAATGTAGGCATGGAATTCACTGCTTTGCACCACTTGCTGTCTGGATTTTCTTGATGAGTTGTTCGTACTTTGTTGTCCATTTTTCCCCACCCAGCGTAGGATAAAGTTTTTGGGTGGTTGTCAAACTTCGCTCAGCCGCCGCCATTTGTTTGCTTCGAGCGGTTCCATTCATGGTCATGGCAAGGGCGAACTGGCAGGCCGCCATCTCGTACCTTGCCTGATAGAAAATGTCGCGAAATTGGGCATGTCGCAGGGTGGCATTGGAGATTTTCCCCCAACCCCAAACCCCATCTTTGTCACCGTTGGGAAGACCATTGATCGCTTGCACGTACCTGTCTGAATCAACGGCCCCCCAGCGCTGCAGTAATTGCGCGGCCTTGACCTGCAGGTTGACCGCAGACGGAGTCGCCGACAGCAGTTGCTGTAAATCGGCAAGCGCTCCCGGATAGTCCCGCTTCCTGGCCTTGACCGACGCCATCCTTGCTCGGATCTGGGTGTCCAGTCCCTGTGGCAGATTGATTTGGCTCAGCAGGTTTTCAAAGGCTGTAATGGAACGATCGTAATAGAGCCGCGCATCTTCGTTCAAGGCATCTTCGTTGGTATCAAATCCAGCCCCAAGACTCGCAAACGTTTCTGCCACCCAATTCAGTGTCCCCGGATCCGAGGCATCGGCACTCAGCGCTTTGAGAAACGACTCAAACACTGAGGACATTTCCTTTCGCAACTCCGGTGCCGCCGTTGTCATTTTGGCTTCGATGGTCTGTGCCAAATTGATATAGATGGCGAGCATCCGTTTCTTTCCGTCAGCATCGGGTCCCACCGCCTCACGAAGCGACGCCAAGGTGACCTGCGCCTTGGCCATCATTCCGGCGGGGTCCGCATCCATCGCACCCACATAAGCCTGCAGGGCAGTCCGCAGCGTCTCCTGCACGAACATCGGGTTCCGGGCTACTTCGTTGCCCTCGTTCAGAAGCGTCAACGGGCCAACCGTTGCATGTTCAAGAACCTCGACTGCTTTGGCTGCGTCTGGAGCATCGGTCTGACTGGCAGGTTTGGCGTCGCCCACAGCCACCAACGCCTGGGCAAGCGACAGCATCGCAGTCGCTGTCGACGCATCGACGTTGACGTCCTGTGGCAATTGATCGTATCCGGATGCCAGCAGTTCCAATGCAGCGGACTTCAACTTGTCTGGCTCGAGGGTTGCCGTGCCATTATCCTGCAAGGTGGTTGCATCGGTCGCAGTTTGTTGCTGTCGGAGATACGCTCCCCACATTGCTTGACCTGTCACCAATTCCGCTTGTGAGCGTTGGCGTGTCGATGGGGGTAGGAGTCGGGTAAAATCGTGGGCCAACTGAAGTGCGTTTGCATTCACCATCACGGGCACAACCGTCTCAAGTGACTCCACGGATTCTGGCGTATCTGCCCATTGCTCAGCGATCCATTTCGTCGTATCGGCAATCCGTTGGATTTCGAAGGGCGAGGTAACATCACCCGAGAGTTCCAGCATTTGCAAGTAGCAAGCGAGCGAAATCTTGGCACATTGCTTGGCTCCGGCGCTCTGCGGGAAACGCCGTGAGACGAAATCTCCGACCACGGCTGCATCCTGATACTGCTGCTTGAGATAGTGCAAGTAACAAACAAAATAACGGACAAGATTCAACTCAGTAGGCGGCGTATCTGGGTCGGCCAACCGCATTGCCAGACGATACGAGTTGAGGGCGGCTGTCTGAGCCTCGTTGAGCCGGGTGCGGGCTTGATCCAGATCCTGTTGCAGCTTTTCCCGATCGCCGGGAGCGGCTCGCCGCAACCGTGCTTCCAGGCGAGCGACTTCCTCGCTGGCGGGTCCAATTTCATCGAGCGCCGCTTTGCCCTCTTTCTGCGCCGCAGCGAAGGTGGTGGGATCGGCATCGGGATCAACGTTTGCCCTGCCTCCCAAGGCCACCACAAGATCCTGCGCATCGGCCTGAAGATCTCCCTCCTCAGCTGCAACAAAGGTCGCATGCTTCAATGCGGCTTCGTAGGAATTTCTGATGGTCGCGACATCCGGGGACTGCCGTTTTTCATACTCTTCGGCCTGCATCTGCAAGGCCAACGCCAAACTCAAGCGAATGGCCAACATGTCGGGATCACGTGCTGTCCCGCGTGTTGCCGCATCAATCCATGCCGAGGCCTGCTTGATCGCCTCGACATACTTGCGTTCCTGCGGATCCAACCAGGATTCCATCGCTAACCGCAACGTCTTGGTCTTGAGATTCCAGAACGCTTCGGGAGTACTTGGCTGGTCAAGCAGTTCCCCATAGTATCCCAACGCATCTTTTGTCCTTCCCAACCGGTGATTGCATCTGCCCTGATACATCCGGGCGTACAGTCCGGCCAGGCGACTGCGGTACTTTTTGTAGATCGCGTCATACAAACCGGCAGCTTCGATCAAGTAGTCCGTCCGCGCTTTTGAACCTGCCGGAACGGTATCCGCCGCCTCTTCGCGAATCGCGGCTGCCAACAATTCGGTTTGCAGATTGTCAGCCCGGAGTTGCTTGCGACGCTCTGCCAGCTTGGCTTCTTCGCGATCCCGGGTATTGAGCACCTTGGGAATCTTATCCAGTTCCTCGCTGACAGCCGCCTCCAGCACGCCAAACTCTTTGAATGCCTGATCATACAATTCCCGTGCTTCGGCCTTCAGAGCATCCGCGTTGCCCGATTTGGCCTGCTCGATCTTGATACGGGCCCGCTCAACAATCAAATTGCCGAGCTGACTTCGCGCCGCATAGGCCTGTGGATGGCTCGCCTGTTTCTGCAGGAAACCCCGTAACAATGCCTGGGCTTCGTCCAGCATTTTGAATCGCTCTACGAGATCTCCTGATCCGCGCGATGCAATGACCAACGTCAGCGCTCGTTCGTACGCCAACACATCGCGGAAGCCGGCAGGAGTCATCCGGCTCGTTTCAAGACCTGTCAGATAGTCAAGTGCCGTGTCGTGGTAACCGCGGGCCCGTAAGCCATCAATAAACTCTCGAGCCGGCTCGTCAGCCGATGCTGGCCTGTCCTGCATCAGCAGGAAACACGCCAGCAGTACGCACTTGCCCATTTGCATGCGACGGTCGTCGGCTTCCAGTGGTCGTGTCCGAGTGCAGCAAGTTGCCAACCGGATCCTGAGTTTCACACACCAACTCACGATTCGAGACTCCATTTCGCTTGACGCAAAACAGCCTTGGGCGATTGCTTCATCCGTTCGTACCAGACAGTCACCAGGCGGCCATCCTCCAATTCAACGGTACTCGGATATCCGAGATCTCCCCCCGCCCCATCCGAGGCAAGGCTGATGGGCTTGCTCCACGTCTTTGCAGAGTCATGACTGACGCGTGCCTGAATCCCAAACGGTTGACGACGATGACCATAGCTCATCAACAATCGGCCATCTTTCAAACGCAGCAGATGCGACGGCAATCCCCAGACACCGATCGGATGCGGGACTGTCCATGACTTGCCTCCATCGCCTGATTCACATTGGAGTGTCTCGCGGTGATGCGCTGAATTGTGGTTGCGTATTTGCACGACAAGCGTTCCATCACCTGCCTCCACGGCGTGGAGTTCATGATAATTCTTTGAGTCATCACCTGGCCGCGTGGGAATGCCTGCCAGCCATTGCCAACTCTGCCCGTCATCAAGTGATTGGCAGACGCCGACGTCTCTCGATTTATCCCACAGTTTGACTCCTGCATAAAGCAAACGTCCATCCGAGAGTTGAACGGGGCCATGCGGACTGTTGACAATACTGGAATAGCGTTCTGACCAGGTGACCCCGCCGTCTGTCGAGCGAATCATCCATTGGCCAAGTTCGGCCTGTCTCTGGTCAGCACTCAAACGGTCATGAACGGACAGCCAGCGCTGAAGCTTGTCCTGCGGCCAAGCTTGCTCAGTGCCTTGGTTTTTCAGAGCTTTCTTCAATTCGTAATCAACATAGGCCATGGAAGTAAATGTTGTGACCAGTAAGGCACCACTGGCAGTTTCCAGAACTCCGGCATCCCGATCATCAATCGGTCCATCCAACAATGTCCGAGGCCACGTCCACGTCTGACCCTCGTCGTCCGAACGCATGGAATCGACCCGCCCAAAGGGGCAAACATGCTGTTCCCTGCCCCCGGACCAAACGACCAGCAACTGGCCGTTGGATCGACGCGTCACCGTCGGCCAACCACAATAATGACCGCTGTCAGGATTGATTACTTTTGTCTCATGGACACGAGCAACGGCGTTACCGCCTGCTTGCAGTTCCTTGCCCTCCTGACCCCAAAGCGGTGATGGCCAACGCAAATCAGCTGCGGTCGAAGAAGCAAGCGTGGCAAAAAAACCACGGCCCATCGTTCGTCTGGAAAACGTTTTTAATCGTGACATTGCAGACAAAACATTGCACAAGAAGAATCTGGAAATCGCTGTACCCAACGAGGCTCATTGTCCCCGCCAAGCTGCCTGCACTCCAGTGCAGAGCGTCTGCCTTGAATGTACCAGATTCGTCCGCAGAAGGACTACTATTGGAAGTACCTGCTTGCGTCTCGTCGGGACGCGGCACTGGGTTCGATCCGCATGAAACCTGTTTTCATGATTCCGGGAAATGGTCTCTGTCCTTGGCACTCGGGCAAGTTTCAGACATTATCCATTATCCTGAGAAGATCGCACGGCTGCAATCATAACTTTGGAGCGACTTGCCGCCGCGCTGAATGATCCAGCATTCAGCGGCATCAAGGCGATGAAAGACGACATCCCGGTGCGGGTTTCAATTCGAGAATGAACGCTGCCCACCGGAAGCATCGCGGTACGTACTCTTCTTCAATCTGCCATTTTCGTAGTAGTCATGGCCGCCATGTATATTGGGCTGCGTCCTGAACGAGCCGTCGAACGACGACTCCCCGCCAAAGGCATTGCGATAGGTGTTCGAAGAAGAGCCATTGCCGGTGTAATAGCTGCGGCCACCGTGGACATTGGGCTGCGTGCTGAACGAACCGTCGAACGACGACTCCCCGCCAAAGACGTTGCCATAAGTGGTTGCCGAAGAATTGCTGCCGTTGTAGTAGTTGTGTCCGCCGTGGATGTTCGGTTGTGCAGAACTCCATCCACCGTATGGTGGCGCAGTCGTACCCTGCGCTCTTTGAAATTCGCTTGTCTGGCCCGCGAACCCCTGCGCTCTTTGAAATTCGCTTGTCTGGCCCGCGAACCCCCGCGATTGTCCAAACAGGTTGTTTTGGCTCGTCTGCCCCTGCCAATTTGAGTGCCCTGATGTCGCTGCCCCGCTTCGCCAAACATTGGATGCGGCAGGATACGCACTTGCTGTGGGTTGGGCAGCCCTGCCGTAGGTCGTGGCAGACTGCAATCCGTAGTTTGCCGCAGATGCTTGCTGGAATCGTTGACGTTGATAGTAAGCACGTGCCTGTTCCTCCTGCTCCTGCTGCTGCCGCTGAAGCCGTGCAGATTCTGCCACGGTTGCGAACAGTAAAAACGCGGCCGCCAGCGACTCATCTCGCCTGACCTGCGTTCCCCTGGAATAGGAGGCAGATGTCGAGTAAGAATTGGACGCTCTTCTCCTTGGATGCTTCGTCGGCGTGACACTTGCCGGTGACCGTTCACTGGTTGCCGGTGACCGTTCACTGGTTGCCAGTGACTGTTCACTGGTTGCCAGTGACTGTTCACTGGTTGGATAGGGAGATGGTGAATTGAACTCTTCACGCGCAAGACCATCATTTTGGCGAAACATCCCGTTCGCGACGAACAAGGCAACAAACACGAAAGGAAGTGTCCTGCTAAGAACTGTCATGACGAAGCCTCGTTTTCGTTACGTATTGTTTTCTGTACTTCTTGCGTCCTGATCCATCGGATCAGATTATCCACTGGCTGTACGATGAGAGTCAGAATCAACACATAAACCAGTATAAACAGAATGGCATGGAGTATAGATAGCAAAGTCGACAAGAGGGTCTGCCACCAACCAAACTCGCTATCTGCGGAGAAGAACGGCGTATCAATGCCAGGTACTTCGGTAAGGCTCCTGAAGATCAGGGGTGCGGCAGTATAAAGGCCGATCGCCGACTCTCCTCGCGTTGCCTGAGCGACAACAACATCTTGCTGCACAGCAGAGTTGACGGCAAGCAGGACCAGGGCAATCGCAACACCTCCCCAAAACGCAGCCTCAATCAGCTGGAAAAGGTTTCGCAAGAACAACTGTTGGGTCCGTGCGATCGCTTGGGCTGGTTCCAGCCCCTCCTGTGAAGCCACAAGTGGGATGACCAAGGCGAAGCACCAGGCTCGCACGAGAAGCGCTACAGTCGCAATTGCAGCAAGAATTCGCAGAGGCCAAAGCAATGCAAATGCCGTTTCTCCAACACCCGGGATCATGGAAACAAGGACGAGCAGGACCCAGATGGCCTTGGCCACGATGGGCGGCACAACCAATCGAAGCCCCACCGCGAGGTGTGATCGATAAACCGACCTTAATCGCTGAAGACAGGTCTTCATCGAGAACTGTTTGCCAGCCCGGCTGCTTCGATCCAAGTCAGAGTAAAGGTCTACGATGACGAATAATCCAAGGGCGGCTACCGACAACCAGAGAACGTTTGTCCATTCAAGCCAGAGGCCGTTCTGCCAAAGCCCGATCAGGCGCGCCAATAGCTGGAGTAATGCACTGATCCCAACGAACCAAATCGCAAGCGTCAAAAACGCTGGCCAACCCACCCAATGCAACCCTGCCGCCATCGCATGTGCGGTATTGGCGAAGGAGACGTCGCGTAACGGTTCTGAATCTTGTTCAAGTGGCGGCGTCGGTTCTTTCTGAGCGCGGACCGCCTCCTCAGCACGATCATCATGTTTTGATTCGAGATCAGACAACCCAATACTCCCTCGACGAGCCGAATGTCGCGTTCCTGAATGTCCTGAAGACATTTCGGAATGAATACGACAGGGCGAAAGCATAACATAAGTGTTTTGTGCAGGGAAATCTCAAGCTGGATAGCAGGGAATCAGACCCTCAAGGACATGCCCTATGAAAAAATCACGACAGCTATTCAATCACCCGCCGATCCTTGTGGCCGCCTTCACGGTGCTCGCGGCATCAAGTTTGATCGCCGAAGTGCCAATCGTGGTCACCGAATCCGGCAGCGATTTGGAACACAGCGTCCAAGTGGAAGCTGCGGGTCGCTTTCGTCTCGTTTTCGAGGCCAAGAAAAACTACGGCATCACGCGTTGGTATGACTTGGCGGGAGACCCTGCAGCTGCCACGGACCTGCTCAAGAACCCCACGAGCTACATCCCCCTGCATGCTCAAGGCGCCATTTTCAACCAATGCCTCAACCCGGATGACCTGATCGCCCACGTGGCCTCCGGCGGCGAGCACCACAAAGCGGTCCCGCGATCGATCCGCATTCTTGAGAAAGGCGGCCAAAGAGCCGTTCTAGAAAACCAGTATTCACCCATGCTGGGAAAAGCCAATCCTGATCTGATCTTCAATACCCGCTACGAAATCCATCCGGACGGGAAAATCCTGATCAGAAACACCCTGCGCGCTCGCACTGCCCAGAAACTCACCTTGTGGCGCAACGCCATCGTCACACTGGGCGACCCCACCTATCACACTCGCAACGTCAAGGATCTCAGCGCAGAACTGATGGCCCCAAACCAACTGCGTGTCGCTGGAGCCGACTGGAAAACGAACCAGTGGCAAGGTCTTCAGGTGACGCAATCCGAATGGCGCTCCTACGAGGTCCTGTCCAATACCGGCGACACCCTGACGGTAAAACCACGCAACGCCAACAAACAACCCAGCACGGGTCTCATCGGTATCAGTTCGAGCCAAACCCATCACGGATGGGTTCGTTGCGACAGTCTCACCCAGCCCATTGCCTGGCACAAGAATTCAGCCGTTTACGTCTCCGCCCACTGGGATCCTGAAACTCCCGCACCCTACACCCATTGGACCCAAGCCAGCATCCTGCTGGTCCCCGACGCATCCAATCCCCGTCAAGGCAGCGGTGGCCGCATGCACGGCTGGCGCGGCTGCAAACGGGTCTACTTTGAAACCGACGGGTTCGAAGTCACTCCTGATGCCCCCATCACTCAAAACTATCTCATCCAACTCGGCAGCCGCGACTCGCCTCACCTGATCGATCTCAGCAACCCCGCCACTTGCGCCAAAATCGCCGCTGCTTACAACAGCGGTCGGTAGTTCCCAGAGAGGAGACTTCTGGAGGTGTTGGCGTGGTGCAGGAATGAGCCGGATGAGGATCAGGCAGGCTCGCACCGGTTGGACGGTCAATAGTAATGCCGGTCCGTTTTGTCCAGCCACAGTTGATACGCTTCGGCGCCCAAATCAGGCCTGACCTGTTGGATCCTGATCCGACGTTCGTCGTCTGCCTTGCCAAAGTCTTCGTATTGAAACGCATCGTCAAAACCAATGCGGCGGGTATCTTCGAGGTTGCAACTGTAATAAACCGCATCCAAACGAGCCCAGTAAATAGCGCTCATGCACATCGGACAGGGCGCGCCACTGACATGGATTTCCATGCCCATCAACATTTGCGCCCGCTGCGGTACCCCATCACAACTGTCCTTCGGGCGATCAACCAACTTCAGGATCGTTTCCTGCCGTTGGTCTTCGGCAATGGACGGCGCAAAGGGGTTCACGACCTGACAAACTTTACGAATCGCTTCGATTTCAGCATGTGCTGTGATGTCCCCGGTGAGCAGCACCCGATTTTGCCCTCGCGCGATGATTTGGCCATCCTTCACGATCACCGCACCGAAGGGGCCACCCCAGCCCTTCTGGACCGACTGTTTGGCCAGACGTACGGCCTCCTTGATGAAATCATCATGTGTCATCCGTCGATCCTTTTTTCAAGCGTTGTAGTCGGACGCGTTGGGTAACGATTACTTCGGCTGCGGATTTCCCGACGGCAGCGTTACTTCATTCAGGTCTTGCTCATCGAGGGCCCCGCCGCACGGATGGCTTCGCTTGCACCCGCTTCGAATTTCAAAAAGTTCTGCTGAAAGAGGTCGGCAAGGCGTCGGGCGCTGCTTTCGTATGCCTCGGGATCACTCCAGACATCACTGGGCCACAGGATTTCCGAAGGCACGCCGTGACACTCCACTGGCACATCAAAGCCGAACAATGAATCTGTGCGTCCTTGCTGGATCGCCAGGGATCCGTCGTGAATCGCGTCGATGATGGCCCGAGTGTGCTTGAGGCTCATCCGGGACCCGGTACCGTAGCCGCCCCCGGTCCAGCCGGTATTCACAAGCCAAACCTGACTGCCATGTTTGCGAATCCGGTCGGCAAGCAACTCGGCGTATTTGGCAGGGTGCCACACCAGGAACGCGGCACCGAAACAGGCACTGAAGGTGGCCGTGGGTTCGGTCACATTCATTTCAGTACCAGCAACCTTGGCGGTATAGCCGCTGATGAAATGGTACATGGCCTGTTCGGGCGTCAATCTTGACACCGGTGGCAAAACTCCAAACGCGTCGCAGGTCAGGAAAATGATATTTTTTGGCTGAGTCCCTATGCATGGGATCTTCGCGTTATCAATGAAGTCAATCGGGTACGCCACCCGCGTATTCTCGGTGATCGATGCATCGTCATAGTTGACCTCATGCGTGGTTTCATCAAACACCACATTCTCAAGCACCGCACCATAACGGATGGCGTCAAAGATCTCGGGCTCACTTTCCTGACTCAGGTTGATTACTTTGGCATAGCATCCCCCTTCGATATTGAAGACACCCTGATCTGTCCAACAATGCTCATCATCGCCAATCAACTGCCGATGCGGGTCAGCCGAGAGGGTGGTCTTGCCTGTCCCGGACAACCCAAAGAAAAGTGACACGTCACCTTCTGCCGATGTATTGGCGCTGCAATGCATGCTCAACACCTCCCGCTTTGGCATGCTGTAGTTCATGACTGTGAAGACGCCTTTTTTCATCTCACCGGCGTACTGCGTGCCCAGAATGACCAACTCTCCACTTTCAATCGACAGGTCGATACTGGTCGTGCTGGTCATCTGCGCCGTGTACGGGTTGGCGGGAAACGATCCGGCATTGAAAATGACCACATCGGGTTCACCGAAATCATTCAACTGTTCGGTTGTTGGGCGAATCAACATGTTGTGCATGAACAAGGCATGGTAGGCACTCTCGGCGATGACCCGGACCTTGATCTGGTAGTTTGGATCCCATCCGGCGTACCCATCAAAGACAAAAATCCGTTGTCGCGTGTTAAGATAATCCAGAGCCCGTTGGCGATTGATCAGGAACGAGCGTTCCGTCATCCTCATGTTGACATCACCCCACCAGATGTCATCCGACGAGGCGGGGTCATCTACGATTCGCTTGTCTTTGGGACTCCGTCCCGTCTTGTCACCACTCCGGGTCGCGAGCGCTCCTGAGGCAGAAATCACGGCATGGTGGTCGACGATGGCAAACTCATACAATCGAGCCGGCGTCGCATTGTGAATGATGTCTTCGACATCCAATCCATAGCAGGACAAATCAATGGGGTTGACACTCATGAGACAATCTCGCTGCTGAATCTCGAAGCAATTTGGCGGCAATCTGGAGCTTTTGTCAGCCCTTCCCTTGGACCAGCCAGGCTCCCACTGGGGCCCGTATGCTGCCTCTCGCCGAGACACAGGATCGAAACCACCAAGCTCGCAAAGTCTAGCGCATGTGCCACGGCATGACGACCCCATTGGATGGCGGAGTCAGCGCTGATTGGACGCCGGACACCCTGTCTGCAAGCCGCGTGTCTGCAAGCTGCGTGTCTGTAACCAGTGGGACGCGAACAATCGCCTTCGTCCAGCAGAAACAGCGACGAACCGATTGCAACCGTTGCAAATACTTTGCAACGGGCGGCGCCACTGCGCGACCCCGTGCCCCTTGTTCCAAATGCCGGGCCGGGTTCCAAATGCCGGGCCGGGTTCCAAATGCCGGGCCGCGTTCGCTACTTGCTGCCGTCAGAGACGGTGCCTGAGACTACGCACGAGGCCGACTTGTCACCCGGCAGACTGGTCACGATGCGGATTTCCTGCGAGATGCGGGTCTTGGTTCCATCGCCCTTGAATTCGACACTCATCAAGTGCACCTTCTTTTCACCCACGGGAACCTTGAACTGAAATCTCTGGTCAGCACACTGCACATCCATGATCTCAAAAGGTTCGTCGCCACGAATGACGATACGCCTCGTAATCGTGCCATCGGGCGCCGTTGTCCCAAGGCTCACCGCTGCGGGCGACACGCTGACCGAAGGACGAACACGTCCGGCAATGGCCATTTCGGTGGTCGGAAAATTCTGATCATTGCTGATCAACGTCAGCCGTTCGCGAATGTCACCTTCATCCATCGAATCATTCAATTTGACCCACATGCGATACCGCACCTGGCCCGCGGAACGCTGAGGTGGATCGAGCCGGACCTGCAAATGGCGGCAGTGGCTGCGAACATCAGTGATTTCCCAATCGCTGTTGCCACGGTGAGTGATCGTGACTTCCTGTTCAGGGGATGTCCCGGCCGCGATTTCGCCGTAGTTGATTTCGGACGGCTCAAATGTGATGTCCGTACGGATATAACCACTGACCTTGAGCTGGACCTCAGCGTAAGCTGGCCGATCAAAGACAACCGTCACGGTCGCTGACTTCTGCCCCACAAAGCTGCTGGTGTTGAAGGTTGCCTTGACCGATGCTTTTTCGTGGGTCTTGAGCGTTTTCTGGCTCACCGTGGGCGTGGTACAGCCGCAGCTCGTTCTGACGGCAGCGATATGCACATCTTCTTCGTACAAGTTGGTAAAGTCAAAGTGATAGACACTTTTGGTCCCACGCCCCACCATGCGAAAGTCATGGCTCTTTTCCTGAAACATCTTGTCGGCCCAATTTTGTGCCAAGAGGGCCTGCGAGGATGCTGGGAAGAAGATTCCGAATGCAAGCAAGATCAAAAAGTGACCTCGACGCTCGAACCTGACCATGTTGCTCTACCGGTGCTTGATTAACCAAACCTGACATAAACCCAACATCAAAGATGAGAGATGATCGGGTCAACTGATATTAACGGTTTCGGCTATCGAGTTGAAATTTTCCAGTAATTCCGCCAATCGCTCCATCGGTAATCCGACCACATTGCTTTCGCTTCCCGACCTGACCCGCAACCAGTCATTTCCGTCTTGATAGCCAAAAGCCCCCGCTTTTCCCTCCCATTTCATGGAATCGAGGTAGTGCTGGAGCATTTTTTCGGTGAGGGGCGACATTTCCAATTCCGTTCGGACCACCTCCACAGCACACTTTTTGTTCTGGGCAGACCACAGGCAAACTCCCGTGTAAACGTCGTGGCGACGACCGCTTAATAAACGCAGAATCTGTTCAGCGTGCCGTTGGTCACGCGGTTTGCCCAAGATCTGGCCGAGACAGGAAGCGACGGTGTCAGCAGCCAAAACCAACCCCGAATCGAGTTTTGCAACCACGTCGGCAGCCTTGCGATAGGCATATCGGGCGACCATTTCAGGAGCCGTTTCCCGGCTGCACACCCCACATTCGGCGTCCTCACCGGCAACCATCACCGAGAAAGAGTAACCGGCAGACGCTAGCAATTGAGCCCGTCGGGGAGACCCACTTGCCAGAACCAAAGGCTCGTCGGTGGGGAGTTCTGTTGACGGCAATCCGCTCATGAGCGGTAAATCCTCTGACTGGCTCATCGCATCCCTGCCGCATTAAGAATCAGGGTTATCGGGGGGGATATCCGCATCCCCCGGGGTGTCCTCTCCCTCACCGCCCTCCTCGGGAGGAACCGGGTCGGCAAGCGGGGAGACATCCGTGGCATCATTCACCGCTGGTGTCTCGCCAGCCTGCCGCTGCTCGAGTTGCCGGACCGCACTCTTGAGCGACTCGAGTAACCTGGGAACCTGTCCCGCCGACACAAACACGCGGGCACTTACGGCAGACTGCGGAAAAAAACTGGTCAGAAAATCAAGCCCGAATTCGCTGGCGCCATGCCCAATCATGACCCCGTTGGCGTAGACCCCACTGAGCACTTCATCGGGCATTTTCAAATCATCATAGATTTCCTGAGGCGTCGGTCGTCTGGTCTGGTTCTGGTTCTGAGGCGGCGCAGGCGGTTCACCGAATCGTGACTTGTAGAGATCGAGGTTGGTATTCAACGCATCGATGAATTGTGGCATCACGGGATGGGGCACGATGACGCGACGCGCCACACGGTGGGGTCGGCCGATCGTCTGCAAAAAATCGACGACGTACTCACTGGGACCGGTCATGACGATCGCCCCCGTGCTGAAGCACCCATCGGCCACATGATCGGGAACCCGGGCTCGAAGTGCCGGGTTTCCCTCATTGGGGTCTGGACGGTCGGTGGGCGAGGGTTGTGAGTCGGAGGACATACGTTAAATCACCCCAAAGACATGAAGAAGGAATCGTGCGCCGTCAGTGTCACAGTCAGTGTCACACCGCGACAACCTGCATTCTAAACATCCTTACGGCAACGCCCACCCCGGTGACGAAAACCACCCAGTTAGTCCATCTTCTGTAAACGATTGAATGCGTCAACGCGAGAAAAGGCTTCATTGGCCCAATCAACGCAGCACCAGCCGTGCTTCGGCAGCCATCGCAAGTGCGATGCTCGATGCAATCGCGGGCATGCTTTGCTGGGTTGTTCGGGTCACATTCCCGTTTCCCCACGTTCCTCCAGCACTCGTTTCGGCGTAGCAATTCTTCGTGGCAACACCAAATGGGGGTTTGCATAAAGAATGAAAATCACCCCGATCAGGCCCACACTCGCGACCAGCATGATCGAGGCCGTCAAGTCATTGCCATCGAGCACCTCGAACAGTGTCCAAGCCCAGTTTGTCAACTGCAAAAATGAATATTGGAAAGACCGAAAGTCACTGAGGTACAATCCGATGCCATACGGTAGGACAGATGCGAACACTGCTACCACTGCCAAAGCGGCGATGCCAACTTCAACACGGGGATTGTTCTTGATCCGAATAATTCGCATCAAGCCATAGACCAGCAACAGAAAACAGGTCAGATAGCTCACATAACCAAAAACAAACCGTGAAACCAAATCGGGAAGTGTTGCCGTTACGGCCGCATTTCTGGGTATCGTCGATCCAGAACCCGACCATGCAGACGACATCTCGATGAGCGCACCGGCAGTCAGAATCCCGACCACGAGAATATTGGCAACTGTAAAGATCAGCCCCGTTTCTGGCCCTGGGGTCAGCCAGGTGAATGCCGCCCGAGCCAGAAAACTCTTTGGTAATTCACGCTGAACCCGAGGCGTAACGATGGGAGACTCGGAAACCAGCATGCTTCCCGCAACCGTCCAGACGACCATCAGAAGGCTTCCCCCGAAAAACACGAAAAACCAACTTGCTGAGATGTCGTCTTCGATTCGGCCAACCCAAAAGGCGACTACGGAGATCACGATCCCGTTCAACAGGAGCAGAGCGAGACGGATTTTGGTGGACCGGTTTTCGCTCACCGGTGTCAGTTGTGCAGCAGTCACCGTCAAAAGCAAGTACCCCACACCGATGCAGGTCAGGACCGCCGAACCGACCAGTCCCAGAATCTGCTCAACGCTCAAGTCCAGGCCGTTGAGGATCAACTCCACGGCAAGGGCTCCCAAACCGAACTCGGCAAGTGCAAGGATTCCCAGCACCGCGAGCAGGGTGACCACCCGTGTGGTTCTCTTTTCGGAAATTGGCGAAAAAAACAACGCCGTGATCGTCAGCATGACCCCCGAGAGCAACAGCACTCCCATCAGAACGACCGTGGTTGGAAAATCAACGCCTCGCAATGTATAGGCGTAGGAAACACAGGGGAACAAGGCAACAAAATACAACATCATTTGCAACATCGCACTGGCAAGCTTGCCTAGTACGATCTGCCAAGGCGACAGGGAAGTGATGGATAGAAGTTCGAGCGTGCCATCGTCGATTTCACCTTCCAGCGATCGGTAAGCTGCCAACGGGACGACGAGCAACATGGGCAGCGCCAGAACAAAGTAATAGCCGATCAGCATTCTTGGCGCCGAAGGCGTGTCGTAGATCTTCGGCATCAACGAGAAGGTCCCAATGAACGTCCAGCCAAGAGCCGCAAACAGCAGAAAAGAGAAGGTGACAACAAATTGCCGACTCTTTAACGCCTGTCGGGTTTCTTTCACCAGAATCGGATTGAGACGATCACTCCATTTGTCACACCAGGCATCCACGTGGTCCATGCGCGTGGCGAGGTTCGGATTGAACTCAGCGGACTGCTCAGCGTTTGCCATCAAACCGACCTCTGTATCAAGCAGTCATCTTCCACCCATCCATGGCTTGCATTTCCAACGCACCGGTTCCATTGCCTCCGTAGCACGACGCCCTGATGTCTCAGCAGGGGCCTGTTCATTGCGCAAAACCCACTCATTGCACCAACCCTTCGGTAACCTGCAGGAAAACATCTTCCAGGCTTTTCTTGTGCGACGTGCATTCGACGATCAAAAACCCCTTTTCGACAAGGAATGCGAGCAGCGCTGCCTGAAGTTCCAATTCCCCTGCAAAGCCGAAACGCAACGTTTCTCCATCGACAATCAACGTGGATATTTCAGGGCGTGTCTCAATGGCTGCCGCGGCTTCGTCCGCTCGCTCCAGAACCCGAATCGTCAGTTCCCGCTGCTGCACCTGCTGCTGCTGGATTTCCTCGACGCTCCCGGTGGCAAGCAGTTTGCCCTGTTCAATGATGCCGACAGAGTCACACATTTCCGAAAGTTCAGTGAGGATATGGCTGCTGATCAGAACGGTCTTGCCCTGGTCAGCAAGGTCGCGAATCATCCGTCTCAAATCAATCCGCGCTCTGGGATCAAGACCGGCTGCGGGTTCGTCAAGAATCAGCACAGCGGGGTCGTGAACCAAGGCACGCCCCAGGCAAAGTCGTTGTTTCATTCCCTTGCTTAAACCGCGAACCGGCTTGTTGGCCATGCCCTCGGTTCCCGTAAATCCCAACACCCAATTCAGCCTGGCCTTGCGCTCGGTCCCCGTCAGATCATAGGATCTGGCGAAAAAGTCAAGGTACTCTTTGCAATTCACATCCCGATACGTCCCGAACGCATCCGGCATGAAGCCGAGACGCTTCCGGACCAGTTCCGGATCATTGACGCAGGAAAAACCATCAACGAAGGTATCGCCGTAACTGGGAAGATCGAGAGTTGCCAGGATTCGCATGGAGGTTGTTTTCCCAGCACCGTTGGGCCCGATGTAACCGAACACATGGCCCCGCTTCACGGTGAAAGAAATGTCATCCACCGCCTTGGTATCGCCAAAAAAGCGATGCAGGCGGCGCATTTCGATGCAGTCATCCGATCCGACATGCACGGCTGGCACCGGAACCCGATTCATATCTCCCGGGGCATCGGTGACGATCGCAGCAACCGTGTTTTGAATCGAAGGATCCAACCCGGCGTTGCCCATCGCAGGGTCAACTTTGCAAGCTCGCGTTTCCGCCCGCTGGGACTGTTCTGATTCCTGAGTCATGGCAGCGTCCCAAATACGTAACGCACGCTGTCCTGCACGACACTCCCTTTCAAAGCAATCCCTTCTTCGTCCACCTCGCTGATGGCGACAAAGTGCCCATTCGGCAGTTCCCCCAAACCCTGTAATTGCTGCTGCAGCCAAAATTCATACTGCCCCGTGGTTCCATACATGTCCACTGACAATTGTGTGTTCAGTCTAGTTTGGTTGTCGGTCACAATGTCATAACGTGAGTAAAAACCTCTTCCGAATGAATTTGTAGGGCGATCCATTGTTCCCCCGAGGGCCATGGGGCGATGGTTGAGATAATATTTCCCTAGCATGACTGATGCGATCGTCGGAGAAATCAATTCGGCCTCCACAATGCCACCGGGCTCCAGATTATTGACATGCCAGTAGACGCCCTCTCTATCCCGCAGGACAGCATCTTTCAGCTGAAAATCAAATTCATTGATCGCTTTGCCAACGGGATTCACCCCCGTTGATTGCTTCAGACGCAACCTGCCAATTCCGGCACGCGGTTGGTGAGTGATAAACTGCCTCTGCTCTCGTGATGGAAGAAACGATGAACTGAATCGTTGAGAATCCTCCGTAATGGTTACCGTTCCCAGAGGCACCGGATCTCTCTCCTCCGATCGATGTCTGGCATTCCATGACCTTCCGTCAGGCCGACGGATACCGAAGACTTCTGCATCACCTGAAAAGGTCAACCCGCCGCGAGGCCGAATGGGAGCAAAGTAAGTTCCACGCACCTGTTCACCAGCATCCCCGGAAGCACCATCCACCCACGTCAATTGACGGATCCGGGCAACGTTCGAGAATCCATCAGCGACGAACCCATATCCGAACATGATGACCGTCGTGAGCGTCGCCAACGCAGGCGCGATCAGGAACATCAGGTGGCTTCGACCTTGCTTGGCCATGCGACGATAGGCAACCGGGCCCACGAGTACCAAGAAAACGGTCAAAAACGAAATCAGCATATAGACCGGTGGCTGGGCAACTCCGGGAATCAGCCAACGCCAAAAACTTCGGTTTCCAAGTATTGGATCGCCGCCCCGCCGGAGACTCGAGGATCTGTATTGCTTGAGCAAGTCTCTCAGAAACATCCATTTAGCTGTCTGGCCGAGACCATTTTCATCCTCCCCAAAGCCCTCAACCGCAAGTGCCTTGCCCGCTCCCAAGCGGATGGCGTACAGCGTTTTGCTGCCTGCCAAGCTGGTGGAGGCACTTTGCGAAGACGCAGAATTGGATACCCTCAGGGTCTGTAGATCTTGCTTATTGAAGCCCATCGCTACAAGCGTCTTGATCGTAGGCCGCGCATCATCAGCTGAGTCACCAAACAGCGAGGACAATTCCGCCTGTGATTGGGCATCCCAAACAACGATCGTCCCACCGACAACAAGCCACTCACGCAGAGCTTTCCATTCCGCATCACGCTGCTTCAAACGATCAATCGCCTGCGTGCCCATCACCACGACGTCCCAACGCTGATAACCGCGCCAATCGTCCGGCAAGTTTTTCTGACCGCATAACAGGACTTTGGGAGAAACGAGATTCGACTTTATCCAGGTCGGACCGCCTTGCAAAACGCCGTCCCCCGCGATGGTAACGTCAATCGTTCGGTAAGACTTCCCAGCCCGATTAGTAGAATTGAACTTGGACACCGCCTGGCGATCTTCCTGACTCACAACCAGATCGGGTCCGACAAGTAACCAGTTCTTTGTCAATTCCTCAAGCATTAGCGTTTGCCAGTCAAACGAACTGCTCAATGGAGAACGCGGGCCAGCCAACCCACTGTAGCCTTTGAGTCTGCGATCATCCTGAAGAACAGACACTCGAAAACCTGTGCCCGTCATCCATTTGGGTAGATAGCGTATCCAAACCGCAGACTTGGTGCCCTCGGGTACCAGGATGGGAACGTCCACCACTAAACCATTGTCAGCTGGCGATTGATAATTGGTCATGCTGGTAATACGGTAAGTCAATCGGATATCAGCCGTCGATGCGACCGGCAAATTGAACTTGATCTCCACGGGCTGGTAACCCGTGCTCGTGAATTCCGAAAAACCAACCGACGTCTTGAAGCCAGTCATCCCTCTGGCAGACGGTAAAGACACCACATGATTGACACCGTCGGGCAACCCCTCGGCGGTGACATGGGTAACCCCGGACTGAAAACCAAGGACCCAACATAACACCACCAGAGTACGAGCAAACAACCCGCGGCGCTGGAAGCCTTTTGAAGCAAGATTCACCAGAAATTCCCCCGGCCATCTATCCGAGCTGCGAACATCGACTGCAACGAAACGCATCAATTCGGATTCCTCGGAGGAAGAATCTGGGGAGGTAACTGACCCTCTGCAAACGGACTGCCCTGAGTCGTATCCTGGCTACTCCCGGTCCGTGCCACAGCGATCGCCCAACCTAACAAGAACATAGCTGCAGACACAAAAAAGAAGATGACAAAAAACCCAATGAACGCTAGCACCGCCATGGCAAGCGCATAGCCTTGGACGGCCGACCGGGTTGCTGCTCCAAGCAGGGCAAAACCGAATGTCAACAGAAACAGGAAGCGGAAAGAGAAGCGGGGTAGAAGGCGACTCTTTAATAATGGTTCGACCGAGGGAGTGTTCACAAGCGAAACCAATGAGCATGAAAAGGGCCGGTTGTCAAAAAGTACACATGCTAGAGCCAACACAACCGCTGACCTGTGTCTCGACACAGTATCCCAATCGTCGAACAACGGTACTTTTTGAATCTTCTCGGTAACCAACGAATTATAGCTCTGGGAACTGCCGAGAGAAGTCCCCGGGTACAGGAGATGGGACAGATGTCGAAATCATCGGTTCATCGGGAACCAGAGTTGATTCTCATTGCAAGGATGTGCAGCGACGGCAACGATCCCTTATCATCTGGCAGACCGTCGCATGGGAACATCGGCTGAGGATGAAGGCATTCGTTGGAAAATGAGCCGACATCACACATTTGGACGGAGAGGAAAGCCTTAATATCATCAGACCCCAATCCAATGGGGCGAGACCCTCACCTCCAAGCCCACAGCGGGGATAAAATAAAATCGTCAACAAAACGGAAAGGACGGTGGACTGCTACTGGGACCACAGTAACACTTGGGACCACAGTCAAACGACCTTATTTTTCGATTGCAGACAAAAACACCAGAACGCCAAATCGCCCTAAAAACACGAGTTGAACCATGTCCGATCCAACATCCTCTTCTGAGCCAACTCCTGCTGCCGCTGAGGGCCCGACACCCGATGGCAGCTCCAAACGACTTGTGATCCTTTTGGGGATTCTCGCCGTTGGACTCGCAGCCTTTGCCTACGACCGATTGGTTGCTCGTCCGGCAGTAGAACAGGCCTATGAGAAAATCATTGCCAAGAACGATGAAATCAATCAGGATTCGACCAGAATCTTCACCAATCTGGATGTGCAACAACTGATTGGAAAGGAGCCGAGCAGTACCTTTTTTGATGACAACGGCGACACTGTTGAGGTCTACCAGTGGCGCGCCGGCATGCCATTGCGAACCCACGATCTTTTCGCCGTTTACAAAAAGAGCGGGGATGCCCTGATGTTCTATCGAGGCGCCATGGGCAAGTACGAAACTGGAAGCGAATTCTCACAGTTCGATGCAAAAGAACCAAAAATTGTCATTATGACCGAAGAAGAGATGGCCACCGCGACCATTGCCGATGGCGATGCGAATGCAGGCGGCGGTGCAGGACCGGACTCCAACGCTGCTCAGGAAAGACTGGAGCAGGAGCAAGAAGATAACGAGGCCAAAGAGGCAAGCTCAACGGATCCCGCTGAACCTGCATCAGACCCGGCTGCGCCTTCCGAGCCTGCGCCTTCTGAGCCTGCGCCTTCTGAGCCTGCACCTTCTGAGCCTGCACCTTCTGAGCCTGCTGAGGAAGATGATTCGACAAAGTGACATTTTCCAGGTGGCTGCTAGCCGAACCTGAGTTCTTCGCCGAACGCAAGCCGGTCCAATCCCAGCTGACCATGCTGGGCTGGCCCCGTCCGACCACCCTTGCCCTTTCACCCACGTGCGGTGCCGGGTGGCCAGGTGGTTACGGATGCACCCTCAGGTCTGCGTCCACCGCTGCTATCGCAGAGCTTCCAGGGTTTCCGCGGCCGAGGCTGGTGCCCGAGTGAAGTCAAGCTGGCTCAAGACCTGCTTGACCTGTTGGGGATCGTTCATCGCTACTCGTCCCGCTACGTACGCCAAGGTCAGGAACGCACGATTGCGAACGGCTTGACTGTGAACAAACGCCCCCGCTTCGCCAGATCGCGACTTGCCGTGCAACAAGTCGACAAGCCATATCATTCCGTCTTTGGACGAGTTCCGACGAAGGATATCGAGCACCAGCAACCGTTCGTCATCGCGTTGTGCCCTCTGCCAACCGGCCATGCAAAGTTCCAACCGATCCTGTTTCTCCATATCCAATTGCCGTCCCACACGAAGATAGCCTCGCAAAGCACGAAGCTGGTACTTGCCGGCGGGCAACTGATCGACCAGTTGCAAAAGTGGTGCAGCAACGTCCGCCGTAGTCCACTCTCCAAGAACACGAGTGGCAGCGTCCAGCGAGCTGTCATCGCCAAGCGAATGTTCATTTCCAGATCGAGCATAAGCAACAACCAATGCCAAGGACTTCGGTCCACCGAGAAATGCCAACTGGTCAAGGTACCAATCACTTCGGGCAGTCTGCCGGGAGGATTCAATGGCAGTACCGAGCAGATTGGCTGTCGCGTCCTGAGGCAAATGCACCAAAGCGGCCTGTAAAATCTGCGACGCCGAATCGCGGTCGTCGTCAGCAAGCTTACCCACTTGCTTCAACAGGGCCGGGAACTGATCGATCGTGACCGTTGCAGCAGCAGCCATCAGAAAATCCTGCCCTGACTTCCTGGTCCGGGAAGCGAGTTTCAAGAGCGGCAGGGTTGCTGCACTCAAGCGGCGTTGCACCAGGTATTGAATGACTGCGGAACGCCAACGCGGGTCCTCGTCTCCGCCGTTTGCCATCCCCTGAATCATTCCGATTATCTGGTGATCAATCGCAGGGTTGTCCGCCATTGCAATGGACCGCAGCATCGAGACAACCTGTTCTGGTTTCTTCAGCACAAAGTCCGGCAACCGTTCCGCATTTGAAAAGCCACCCAAGACAGCGACCGTTTCAACGGCCTGCGCGGCAACCCCAGCATGCTCCGATTGCATAAGGGGCCGGCAGACATCAAGGATCTGTGGATTTCCAAGGTCGGCAAGACAAATCAGAGTCAAACTCTGCCGGCCCGGATCTGCCGACCGAAGCGACTGGGCAAGCGTGGGAGCCGCAGTCGTCCCCAGACGTCTCGCTTTCCCCAGTGCTGCCCGGTAGGGAACGTCGCCCGCCTGCAGGTCTGCCAGCAATCGCTGTAATTCCGCCTCCCGATTGGGCAGGGGCATCGTACAACGCTGGAGGGCATCAGCATGCATACGTTGGAATCGACCTTTGCGATCAGACACGTTCATCTGTTTCAGGACGGCCTCAGCCGGCGGGGTTCCAATCGCTCCCAATGTCTGGATGACAGCAAGCTGTTCAGCGTCACTCCACGAACGTTTGCCCAACTCGATTTGCAGCAGTGGTACTGCGGCAACGATTTGTCGCTCGCCAATCGCATGCAACACACCCATCAGGGATCGTTCGCGAAGCGACGGAACCGCACTGAGCAAAGCGTGGTCAACCTGCTGGCCCGGAATACGGACCAACGCGGAAAGGGCATAATCCCCCAGACGCGGATGGCTCAACAGTTCTGCCAGCGGCTCGACCGCACCAGCATCACCTACCAGCGCAAGTTTCTCGCAAGCCTTGGCTTTCGCAAAATCGGTCGCTTTGGCTCGCAACACTGCAATTGCTGTTTCCTGTTCCTGTGCATCGGTTGAGCCCTTTTCTGCCGCAGCCATCGGGGCGATCGCACAACAGCAGAACAAAAACAGCGGCACAAAGGCATGTCTACAACAACGCATTGAACGGACACCTGAATTGAGACACAAATGGATCCTCACCTCATGAACGGACCCAACACGCCAGCCAAACCCATTGCCAGCAGCAGTGCAAGGGTAACACGACGCAACCGCTCACGCCCCAGCATGGACCCGAATTTCAAGCCAAAAAATGTCACTCCCCACAGCAGAGGCAGCATCATCAAAGCCCAAAGCCCCGACTCAACCACTTCGTCGCCGAAGGCGATGTACAGAAACCATAACGCTGGCAGGATGCTGACCAGATACATCATGAACAAAAATCCACGAGTCTTTTGGGTTCCCCAATCATGGGCCTGTACCCAGAAAACCATTGCCGGTCCACCCATGCCAACCAATCCCTGAAAGAACCCCGAGAGTGGAAAAGCGATCCAAGCCCAGATCGGATGGAGTTGCGGTTTGGGTTTTGGGCGAAAGAAGATGATGGCAAGCGTGACGATCAAAACGATCAGCCCCACAATCTGTCGCACGGTCGTTTCATCGACGGAATCCATCAGTTTCAAAACGACAATGCCAACAGGCAGAAACAGAACCCGCCCCAATCCAGGCCACACTACCTTCCGCGGTTCGATGCTTTTCCGCAAGCTCCAAGCGCCCCAGGCATTTTGCGGAATCGTCGCCACGAGCAGCGAACACTGAGCACCCGGGATGTCAAAACCACACCACAGCAAGGCGGGAATGATCAGCAGGCCGGCCGCAAATCCAGCGGCCGCTTGCACGAAGATCCCTGCACACAGGATCAACGCAAAGGGAATCAGGGAAAGAACCGTATCAACATCCATGGGGGCATGTTATCCGAACCGCAATCAGACCGTCAGCCTACCTCGGACACTTTTAATCGCTGCCCATGCTCCTTTGAGAATACGTGAATCAAATCCGACTTGACCTGCACCTCAAGGGAACCCCCGGGCGACGGCAGGTGACCGGAAAAGTGTCGATCCGACAATGCCGTGATCACGACATGACCCGCCCGGATACTGAGTTGCAGTTGACTCTCGACGACGCGACACTCCTGCAGACTTGCCTGAATGACGATGCCGCTTTCGAGAGTCCTTTGCGGTTCCCGTGAACCCAGGCAAAACGCATCCGGACGCACTCCCACCAGCACCGACTGGTTTGTAGCGTTCACTTTGAACGATGGCAAGGCTTGGATTGCCGACTCATGGAAACAAAGCATTCCATCCACCAGATCAGCATCGATCCAGTTGATCGTTGGTGTCCCGATGGCTTTTGCGACCGCCACCGTTTCAGGCTGATCAAAAACGTTTTCCGGAATATCATACTGAACAATCCTGCCACCATCCATGACAGCGATCCGGTCAGCAACACGCATCGCTTCACGGCCATCATGCGTCACATGGATCGTTGTGCCGGGCACCGACCGATGCCACTGCAGAACGTCATCCTGCAAGGATTGGCGGACGGCAACATCGAGGGCAGACAGAGGCTCGTCAAGCAATCGGACAGCGGTTCGTTTGGCCACCGCGGCAGCGATCGCGGCGCGTCTGAGTTCGCCTCCGCTGAGTTGATTTGGAAACTGCTGCAGTAAGGCATCGACCCCCGTCAATGAAACAGCATCGCTGAATCTGGTGTTGATTTCTGAAGCGGGACATCGACCGCGGAGAGACAATCGAATCGCCTGGGCGACGGTCATGTGGGGATACAGACCATCCTGCTGAAAGACCATGGAAACATCACGTTTCCTCGGGGGCACCGACGTCATCTCGACATTATCGAAAATCACTTCGCCCCGATCGGGTTGCTCCAGCCCGGCAATCATCCTGAGCGTCGTTGTCTTGCCACAACCACTGGGCCCCAGCAGCACAACATAGCTGCCGGATTCAATCGTCAAATTGAGCGCATCCAGGACCCAATGATCCCCGTAGTTCCTCGTTAATTGTTGAAGCTGGACAGTGGTCATGAAAGACGGGTGCGGAAAATAGGGTGCGGAAAGCGGGTGATGTGAGTCTTTTTCTGCGATCAATGCGGCCAGGGTTCTGAATATGGCTTGCCATTCTGCTGGGACAGCCCTGGGACAGTTGGGACAGCTCTGGGACAGTTGGCACAGCCCTGGGACAGTTGGGACAGCTCTGGGACAGTTGGGACAGCTCTGGGACAGTTGGGACAGCCGCTGCGAAAACCGCTCATCATATCGATGACAACCCGACCACAACGCCCCTTGAAACCGGGAACGGAGCCGGGAAATCCGGAAAGACTTGCGAAAAACGTGTGATTGCGGTGATAATTGGCAGATTGACCTGCTCATAAGGAACTCCAAGCTGATGAACCTCAATCAATTCTCCATCCCATTTGCCTGTGCGATGTTGACTGCCGCGATGTTGGTCTCAACGGGATCATGGTCCGTGCTGGCACAGGATGACGCTGCAGCGAAAGATCCTGCGTACACCCCGAAAACCAAACGGGAATTGCAACGCAAACTGACAACCCTGCAATTTAATGTGACTCAAAATGAAGCCACTGAACCTGCTTTCAATAACAAGTTCTGGAACAACAAGAAGAAAGGTACCTACCGATGTATCGTGTGTGACCGCGAACTGTTCAGCAGCAGCACGAAGTACAAGTCGGGAACCGGTTGGCCAAGCTTTTTCGCTCCCATCAAATCGAAGAACGTAGCGTATCGTCGAGATAATCGGTTGTTTTACACGCGTGTCGAAGTTCATTGTTCGCGCTGCGAAGCGCATCTGGGGCATGTGTTTGACGATGGTCCTCAACCCACCGGCAAACGATACTGCATGAACAGTGCTGCGATGAATTTTCTGGAAACCAGACCGCCGGCAAAAAATCCGCCGGCAAAAAATCCATCGACCAAAAAGCCACCGACCAAAGACAGCTTCGACCTGAAAAAGGCCGAAGCTAAATGAGCCGCCCGTCGGTCTCACTGAACACAGCGGATGGCGTTCACCGACTGCCCGTGTCCAGCCGATGGCCGACCTCTAGGATGTCTGCTCACCGGGGACACGTTCTCTGATCCCGTGAGGCCAGTCAGGGATTCCTTTGGCGTCCCTCGAACCCTTGTCTTGAATTCGTGAAATGAATTCCGGACAACCGCAGTTTTTACGAGTGCGGTCGACCCCATCGACGACTAGATTGTTGTCTTCTGACTCATCATCGCTATGGAACCCAACATGATTCGCCACCGCCAAGCAACACGTTTCGCGTTCATCATTCTTCAGATCTGTGTTCCGTTGACCTTTGCGTTGACCCTTGCGTTGACCCTTGCGTCCGCGGACGAATCGACCCAACCCGAATCGACCCCGGTCGATCCGAGTCGCCTGACAATCGACCGGATCTATAGCGGATCTGAATTCAACGGCAAGGTTTTCACAGGTCAATGGCTGACCGGGACTGACAGTTACACCACTCTGGATCCAACGTCATCAGGCGATCAACAGATTGTCAAGCATGATGCCGCCACCGACAAGACGGACACGCTGGTCGACGCTGACGATTTAACGCCCGCCTCGGCTTCGGGTCCCCTGAAAGTTGAGAGCTATGTTTTTTCTGATGACCAGAGTCTGCTGCTGATCTACACCAACAGCAAGCGGGTCTGGCGCAACAACACACGGGGTGATTATTGGGTGTTGGATCGCGCTGCTGGCCAACTCCGGCAACTGGGCGGCGAAGCACCTCCCTCAACCTTGATGTTTGCCAAGTTTTCGCCCGACGGAAAGCAGGTTGCCTATGTCCGTGATAACGACATCTATGTGGAGGACTTGTTGAATCATACGATTCAGAAGGTCACCCAACGGGCCAGCGACGCAATTATCAACGGCACCACAGACTGGGTGTACGAAGAAGAACTTGGGCTGCGTGACGCATTCATGTGGAGCCCCGATGGAAAGCGGATTGCCTTTTGGCAACTCGACACCAGTGAGGTTCCCCAGTTTCCTCTGGTCAATCACACCGATTCGCTGTATCCCGAGATTACGTGGTTTGGCTATCCCAAAGTGGGGCAACACAATGCTGACTGCCGGGTGGGGTTGGTGGAAATCGAATCGGGCGAAACCAAGCTGATTGAACTGCCTGGCGATTCCAGTGAGCACTACATTCCACGCATGGAGTTTCTGCCTCAGACGGACGATGCAGACCAGCAGCCCAGAATCCTGATCCAACAACTCAATCGACTGCAAAACACCAACCGACTGTTTCTGGCTGACTTTCGCAGCAGCACCGTTTCGAAAGTCATGGTCGAACGTGATGCGGCGTGGATTGACGTGCATGATGAATTGAAGTGGCTCGATGGTGCAAAAAGTTTCACATGGATGAGCGAACGCGATGGCTGGCGGCATCTGTACATCGTGGCGTTGGACAATGGTGAAACAAGACAAGTCACCAAGGGCGATTTCGATGTCATC
>JACLAC010021054.1_pt1 | contig 27745 bp, 10 predicted proteins | sample 8027881 | NCBI WGS metagenome assembly JACLAC01 (sample SAMN15725517, study PRJNA655200) | protist metagenome | isolation source: fluorescence activated cell sorting (FACS) single amplified genomes of... | place: Spain: Blaines Bay Microbial Observatory, Mediterranean Sea | collected 2016-01-19 | reverse complement strand
AGCGAACATCAGCAAAGAAATCCTGTACAAACGATTTAGTGGTTACGCGTACGTTTGCAATAGGCAAGGTAACGTGAAGTATGATATGGAAAATGGTTGGAAACGTCGCTATATTGAATTGCAATATCGTGAAATACGGTTCTACAAAAAAAAGAACTCAACCAGTGGTTGGGTAAAAAGTTTTTTCTTGGCAAAGGGCTCCAAGGTGAAGTTAATGAAGGCGCGGTCCGAAGAGTTTCCCTTTTGTTTTGAAATTCTCATTGGCCGAACTTCGAAAAGATTCTACATTGCTCTAAGAGTGTTTGAACACATGGAGTCTTGGTTGTATGCTCTAAGGGAGTTTATACCCGCATGCATGTCAATCATACGCGGACTGCGGGTAAAAATGATGGGAACGGACGACGAGGCATTGCAGGAGTACACACCGGCGCAGCTGAAACAGCTCCGAAACAAAATTGCGAAGCTCTTCCGGTTAGTGAAACCCAAAAATTCGGGAGAAATAGAAAAGGATGAGTTGCTCCTGTGCGTCGAGACAGACCCGAAAGTACAAATGCTTTTGAGAAGCGATCCTGTTCTGACTTTGCTGCTAGACGTGACCCGCTACTCAACAGATTTTATGACGATGGATACAAATGGGGACGGAACCATTTCTTATGAAGAAATCTTGCATTTTTGTGGAATTTTACGATCCCGAAATTTAGACAGAAAAAATCTTACGGTAAGGTTATTCAAACTAATAGATGTAGATAACAACGGCGACATAGACAAGGACGAGCTACAAAATGCAATTTTGAACAAACCCGATGTTGTTTTACATATGAAGAACAATGGGGCTCTTCGGGGACTTCTTGCGCCCAAAACATACCAGAAAACGTTTGAAAACATGGATACAAATAACGACGGTGTCATTAGCTTGGAAGAAATGCTGGCATTTGTTGACCGTTACGACAACTCTGCTACGCGAAGAAGGATTGCAATAACACGCTTGTTTGAAGTAATTGATGCCGATAACGATGGGACTCTTCAGCAAACAGAATTTTTGAAAGCCATCAAGGAGAATTCAGCAGCAAAATTGTTAGTAGAGAGCGAAGAGACGCTTAGACCTATCATCGAGCAGGAGGACCCTTCTGAAATTTTTAAAGAGATTGATAAAGATGGTGATGGGGAAGTGTCTTTGGAGGAGTTATTGATGTGGTGTAGCGTAGAAGATGACGCTGTGCAAGCGGAAACATGGCGGCTAATGAGGGTTTTTGTTCATTTGACGGAGAAGGAAAAACCACCCCCTGAAATTTCCTTGATTACTTTGGCAAGTAATAATGCTCCAGGCTACTTAATCAGCGGGAAAAGTTTGCTAAAGCGCCTGGTCTTGTTTCCAAACAAAGTCTGCCGTGACAACGTCTTCAGGGTAGAACGTTTGCGACCGCTGCTGCAACCATCTCAACATGCCAATGTAGTCACCGCAATGTTGGGCTCTTGGTCTTCCGGCAAGATGAATTTCGAAGAGTTCAATGCATTTTGTTTGGGAACAATTTTGAGCCAGAACTTTGCAGAACATACACAATTGGAAGAAGCGTCACCACATCATGCGAAACCTGCCCCCACGCACAAGCATTCTCGCACTCGAGATGTGCTCTTCAAAGCGCATGTCGACGAAACAAAATTAGAAGAGAGGAAGTTTGAAAAAGACCAGAAGGCTATAAACAAGGAGCGTCTGAAAAAGGCACGAGCAGAAAGGGAGGCGCGAGAAGCAGCCTTAGCCAAGGCAATGAAGGAAGAGCACCTGAAAAGAGAAGAAGAGGAAAAAAAGTTGAAAGCGGCAGTTAAGTTGGACCTCGAGAGAAAAAAGAAAAAAAAGCTTCATGCTGCAAAACACAAAGCGCACGACCATATGCTGGTAAAAGTGGGAGCCGTTGGAGGGTCGAAGCCATATTGCGTGGGCTGTCGAAGAATTGCATGGGATTACGAACTTAAGAAGGCTGCGATAGAGGAGGAAGAGCTGGTAAAAGATACAGCCGGATGGGCTGCCCAAGCAAGAAATGAAGAAAAGGAAAAACAAAAAGGGTGGAAACTCTTGGAAGAAGCGCTGCAGCGAAGAGAGGACAAGATCAAAATGAAATTTAACCATGACATAGAAAAGCAGAAAAGACGCTTTGCTCTCAGGATGAAGATGGGAAAACAGGGCGCCGGAGATGCAGAAATTGGTGAGGCTATTCGGCAGAGCGAACCCCGAATTTATACAGGGAAAGCCACGATGGCGAAAAAACAAGAAGAAATGGATGATAGCTTTGAAGCCATAAACAGCACAAGGGGCGATGGTCTAGGGGAGCATGGTTTTTGGGAGCGAGCACAGAGATCATTTGACGCGACGATTTCAAGGAAAAAAAGTGAGCATAAAAAGTATTGGAAAAAAGAGGTGCTGGAAGGCCGAAAAAATCGATTTAACGAAGAGCGTATTCGTCTTTTGAGTGTCCGCCGTGATATCGAGAAAAAAGAGTCAGGAAGAGAAGCAATGGCAATCAAATTTGCAGAAAAATGGGATAAAGAAAAGAGAGATGAATGGATAAGGCGACCCCCGGAAGACCGGGAAATGCGAAAACAATGCAAAAACAGAGAAACGTTTCTCGAGATCGTATCCCGTCTTAGGACTCGCGGACGGGTAAGCCGGCTCCTGTGGCAAAGGACGTTGTCAGATAACGGCGCAGTCAGCATGCACCAAGTGTTTGATACTGCCCGGGACAAGCACTACGTCATGAAAGTAATTCCTTGTTCCTCTGAAAACCAGGTGGCTACGATCATGGACGACACCTTTCTACAGCGAAGAGTTGCATCGGAGTGCAGGTACTGTGTCAATGTGGACGACTGCTTCTACCATGCGGTTACAGGGTTTGGCGGTGGCTATTACATTGTGATGATTTTGTATGAGTGTGGGACAAAGGGAGAGCTTGCCGAAAGAGTTTTTGACCAGAGCGATCCAATTGACGATGAACTTGGCCTAAAGTGGGCCGGCCAAATTGCCCAAGGTTTAAAGAAACTTCATGAAAACCAGTACATCCATAGAAATTTGAAACCAGCTAACGTATTTATTTCCGAAGACGAGACGGCCATGATCGGGGATTATCCTATCACCAAGTCGTTCGAAGCGACCCTTCCCCTTGCTGCGACGTATATGGGTGGACCGACATATTTGGCTCCCGAGCTTTTGAAAGAGAACTTGCATTTTCCGGGAATCATTTCGCCACCCATTGATATTTGGGCATTTGGTTGTACAATATATTATATGTGTACCGGCAAAGAAGTATGTTTGACTTCAGAAGGGTTTTTGCCAATTTCGATGGACAAGTTAATGGATTCGATCCCCGTTCGTTTTGAGACAACAATACGACAACTTATTCAAATTACTTTGGTGCACAATAGCGAAGAGCGGGCTACTTTAGACGAGATCATTTCTATTGTTCAAGCAGAGCAAAACAACCGACAAAATGCTCGCGAAGAGGAACTACGACATATTCAGACGGTCACCGATTTATTTCACCGCATTGACAAAGACGGCGGCGGGGAGATCGAAATGCACGAGTTATTGGAAGCAATAGAGACAGATCGGTGGGTTGCAAAGTTGCTTGCTCGTAACGAGCGATTGCAACCATTGTTAAGACCAGAAAAAGTCATGAAAACATTCGCGCAAATTGACAAGGATGGGGATGGGATGGTTACCAAAGATGAGTTACTAAACTTTACAAAAATACTGAACTTTGGAGGAGACCACGATAAGGACGTATTGAATGCAGTTGTAAAAATTTTCAATATTCTATGCCATGGCGCAGCAATGCTTGCCTCTAAAGACACTCTGTTGCATGCATTCGACATGAGGCCAGATGTAAAGCTGTTACTTGAACGCGTCCCAAGCTTACAACCATTATTAGACACAAAGAAGTACGCGAAATCATTCTTGAAACTAGAGACCCACACCGAGGGACATGTGACGTTGGACGAAATGATCGCTTACGCAGTTGAATTAGAGCAGGAGACGCAGAGAAAGAGAGAAATAAAGGCGCAGAGAAAGGCCGAAAAAAGAATGGCAAAAAAGTTAGCCCGGTCTTATAATTGATTGTTTTTAATTTCTTTTAAAAAGTCAGACACAAAAGTTCTTAAAATGTTTTCTGTTTATTTTGTATATAATATTAATTTTAATTACTTTAACTAACAGCCAATTTTCTTGTTTTTAAGTTCACACGATCATTATTGTTACTGGCGGTTTGTTCTCCTCGTCCCTCAACTCAAATATCATAGGTGTTATGCCATCGGTCTCATCGGTTGCCCTGACTGCAGCAGACAATGCCCAAATGTTGAGTTCCTTGTAAATTTGTTCGCAATGCAAAAGGCCGATTAGTAGAAGACAGACCTGCAGAACAAAGCAAATTATTCGCGGCGCATCAGACGCAATGCTGGAGGAGAGCGGTACCTCGACAATTGCTTCTAATGACAATGGCTTTTTAATGGCAAAAGAGAAGAAATCAAAACTTCCATGCATAACTATAGCGGGAAAAAGCAAATGCGCAGTTCCAAGCATTCCCTTTCCCCGCTGCACCATTTTGTGTCCCCCATAAAAATCTCGACGAAAAACGTTGAAGCTAATGTACAAAGCGCACGTGACATGCAAACCATTCGTCAATATTGTGCTTTTGGCAGCGTGCAACAGCCAGTAAGCATTACTTTGCGGTACGCTAGGCCTAGCTTGGGACTTCCGAAGAAAGCACAGGTACAACATATTTTCGAAAGCCGAGAATCCAAGAGAGACGACAATGAACAGTGTCATTATTTTTACTGGGTCTTTTCTGCGCATCGTATCTGGGCGTTGCTGTGAAGCCGCGGCAAAAATGTTTAACGGAGTCGTAGCACACATACGAACTCTTTCCCCTTCTTTGGCTGCGCCTGCTGTTGCAGCCGTTTCAATCACAACGCAGGTTTGATCAGCACCTTGTTCCACCTTTAGCTCTTCTTCCAGCCCGTCTTTGGGACCTCGATAGTTATACAAGCTGTAAAATCCCCAATTTTCTGTTAAATGAATTACTAAATATTTCAAAAATTCCTCCAAAAAGCCGGCGAGGCAATAAGACAAGAGTACCAAGACCATGATATGTTTGACAGAATTTGAATCGATTCCCGATGATGCGCTGTTATTCCATCCTTCAACAGAATTATTTTCGCCGTTCGCTGAAGCGGACTTTTGAGCGCCAACGAACCTTGCCCCGTGAACGATTAATGCTTGCATAGTTCCGGTTACGGGCGCCATAGCACACCCGGAAAGAAAAACTACCGCAAGGGTATCTTGACTCACGTAAAGCTTCAAGTATTTCATTTTTTGCCTATAACACCGCAAATAGAAAAACAGACTCGGCCCCAATATTATCGGGAGCACTAAGGCATTTCGAACGTCAAAGGTCGTCAAAACTATCGTTACGAGACCCAAGAGTGCCAGCAAGACATGGAATGGCTTCATATTTGTTGAAATTTAAAACGCAATTAATTTAAGTGACGAAAACGAATGGGGGCAACTAATAGGAATTTGAAGAGGACAATATTCCCTTCTTTATATTTTGGAACGCCAGATGATTAATTGTTCAAACGTTATCCCCGCGAAGAATGACATCTCTTCTGGGTAGAGTATAAAGATTTTATTATATAATAATAATAATATATAAATAAAGATGATGTACGACGACGACGACGACGAAGAAATAATAAAATAAAAAAAGACGACTCAATTATCCAAACAACAACACACAACTATGGACTAATAATAGAGGTATTTTTTCAACATAATATAATTAATACCGAAATAGCAAGAAGAAGGAAGAGAAAAAAAAGTTTACCCCCTTTTTTGACTTCTTCTTCTTGTGTTAGTTAGTATTATTTTAGTCGTCTTAAAAAATACAAACAACACGCTGCTGTGGTGTGATAATACAGATTAATAACGATGTGCGTGTTTTTTGTTGTTGAAAGAAAATTCAGAGAATAAAAACGTTTATTTTATACTGTGTCTATATTAGTTCTTCAATGCGCCTTGTATTCGTTCGTAGTTGTGGTCTCTGTGTAGAAAAGAAGATAGAAGAAGAAGATTTTTTTTTGAATTTATTAATTATTATTTTTTAGTATTATTTTTTTTATAATAAATGAGAAGAATGATGAGGCAGGAGGAGGAGCAGCGAAGAAGAACAACAACATTCAGGGGAACGACGGACGACAGGAAAAATGGAGAGTTGACATTCCTTTAGGAAGTCGATTAATTAAAGTATTGACTAAAATGGCATAAACAGTGCTGTCTTTGCGATAATATTTGATGCCCCAACCCACTTTTGATAAGTTTCTCATCCGTTACTCACCAGTGACGGTATAAAGGCAGCCGTTTGGCCAAGAAAGGACTTTGTGCCCGCTTTGGTGAAAGTATGTCGTCCGTGGTTGCTGAACACGCGAAAAAAAGAGCGCTCCACGCGAATAAAATCGTTACACGGGGAACCTGCTGTCTATCAAATGCATCCGCGCCTGGGGATGTACCTCATTTAAATGTCTTAATAGGTTCTGACGATTGCGAATATTTGGTGTCGGACAGATGCATAAGAAAATATTCTCGACAATTATACGTTTTTGGGATAGCAGCAATGGCTCGGATGATGCACTCCAACGTGCTTGTATCGGGTTTGTCAGGCTTAGGACTAGAAATTTGCAAGAATGTGATTCTTGCTGGTGTAAAATCTTTCTTTATTCACGACCCGTCCCCAGTAACATTCAACGATTTATCGTCGCACTTCTATGCAGCGGAGAGCGACGTAAAACAAAGTGGCAGTCAAAGCGCACCGGCGCTGGAGAAAGGCGGTGTTCCGTCTGTTAGAACGAGGGCGGAAGCTGCCTTTGCCAAGCTGAAGGAGTTGAACGATCTCACCCCTGTACAGATTTTTGAAAACGAAGAATTGGTGTGTGACGACAGCAGTCTTGGTAGGTTCACCGTAGTGGTAATAGTTGGTGGGCAAGAAGATGACCTGAAGCGCATTAGCAATTTTTGCCACGAACGCAATATTTGTTTTATTGCGACAGGTTCCTACGGCCTTTATGGCTACGCATTTAGTGACTTTGGGGAGCAATTTACGGTGTCAGACAGCAATGGGGAAAACCCGAAGACGGGGATAATTTGCGGCATCCACTTTGACACGGATTCCAAAAACACAATCATCATTGAAACAGATAAAGATGGCAGGCATGGTTTGTCAGAACACGATTGGATCCGACTCAGCGGGCTTGGGTACGAGCCATTCGAGGATCCCCTTGGAGCAAAGATCTACCGGGTTCAACCCATTGATCGAATGGTGGCGCAGGGAAGCAGCTCGCCTAGGAAGGTCCGTGACCAAACCATGTTTAACCTTGAACTGAACGAGGTAGACTATCAAAAATTGAAAAGGCTTTGCCACAGTGGCTGTGGATCAAAGTCAGGTTACTGGACTGAGGTGAAACAACCAACGTCTATTTCACACACGTGTTTTTGCGAGTCGTTGTACAACGACGTTATGGACGAGGCCAAAATGGTCATTACCGATTACTCAGACGTTCAAAAGCCAAAAAAATTAGCTGCATATTTGAGAGCATTGTTCACGTTTCAAACGGTTAACCAAGGAGAGTTACCCCGACCGGGAAATTCGAGCGACGCGAAGAAAGTTGTTGAGCGCGCGTTAATTTTTTTCCAGGAAAATACCAGGGACCTGGAACCTGATGAATCCCAGAAACTTATGGAGTCCACAGAGCAGTTGCTGATGACTTTGGCGCTTGGATCTAAGGGTTCCCTGAATCCAATGGCTGCTTTGTTTGGCGGAGTAGTTGGCCAAGAAATCATTAAGGCGTGCAGCGGAAAATATTTACCGATAAATCAATGGCTACATTTTGAATCAGCAAAATCTTTACCACGTCTTTGGTCTAGGAAGGATGGCCCCCCAGTGGAAGAAGCTGATGTGCAGCCATTGGGTTGCCGATACGACGGCCAGATCGTAGTTTTTGGGCGGTCGTTCCAGCATCGCTTGAACAGCGCTTCAGTGTTTCTGGTTGGAGCAGGAGCATTAGGCTGTGAATTTTTGAAAAATTTTGCCATGGTTGGCTTGGGAACAAAGGAAAGCAAGGAGGACAACGGCCGTATTGTGGTTACGGACATGGACACCGTCGAATTATCAAACTTGAACCGGCAGTTTTTGTTTCGGGACAGAAACGTCGGTGAAATGAAATCAGTAGCAGCTGCGGCGGCAGCCAGGGCAATGAATCCTAACCTCAATTTCGAGCAATCGGGAACAAACAATGGCGTGAAAACAATGAAAGTAGCGCCTGAAACAGAAGCGACATTTAACGATGATTTCTGGGAAGGCATTGACGTCGTGGTTAACGCTTTGGACAACGTCGACGCAAGGAAGTACGTCGATAGCAGGTGTCGGTTTTACAAGAAGCCTTTGGTAGAGTCGGGCACCCTTGGCACGAAAGCAAATGTCCAACCGATTGTGCCACATGTTACGCAAGGCTATAGCGAGGGACCAGAAGACCAGGACGAGCAGGATATACCGGTTTGCACCTTAAAAAGCTTTCCTTACCTGATTGAACACACTTTGGCTTGGGCTAAAGAAAAATTTTATACAGAATTTGTCCAAAAACCAACCCAGGCGTTGCAGTATTTGAACCGAGGGAAAGACTCGTACTTGGAAGAAATCGAGCGCTCCTCGCCTAACTCGAAACTCAAATATTTGCGGTTTATTGAAAGTATGCGAGGAGCGAACGCTCCGGCAACGATAGAAGATTGCGTACGGTGGGCACGCTTGCTCTTTGAAGATTTTTTCAAGAATACCATTGAACAACTTCTAGCAATTTACCCGAAAGACAAAATCGTGGAGGATGAATCCAGCGATGCCCCCACAAAATTTTGGAACGGTAGAAAAAAGTGCCCCACCCCAATATCTTTCGACTCATCCAACCCGCTGCATATTGATTTCGTAAAAGCAGCAGCGTACTTGAGGGCAAACATTTTCTCTTTAATTCAGAGACACGACGAAGCATCAGACGTTTTCAAACCTTTGGATCTTGAAGGTATTCTTGCGACTGTTGAAGTTCCCCTCTTTTCTCCGAACAAAAATTTGAAAGTGGCATCCAGCGAGAAAGAGGCAAAGGAGTTTGGCGGCAAAGCGTCCGTGGAAGACATGCAGGAAGAAGACTTGGCAAAATTATACAACGGTATTTTGGTGTCGATCGAAGACGTTTCTTTGGAGAATCGTAAGGAGTGCAAATATTCTGTAGAGGATTTTGAAAAGGACGATGACAGTAATTATCACATGAGCTTTGTGACGGCTACGTCGAACATTCGCGCGTCCTCTTACGGTATACCGCAAGCCGATAAAATGAAATCAACACAGATCGTAGGAAGAATAATTCCAGCAGTGGCGACGACAACAGCCCTGGCAACCGGCGCCGCCATGTTCGAATTGTACAAACTATTTTTCAACACCGATAAGGAAAAAAGCGCTCAAAATGTTGAGACCTTTCGAAGCTCAAACTTTAACCTGGCCGTCAATTTATTTTGTCAATTTGAACCTGCACAGCCAGAGCGCTTTGAATTTTGCGGTAAAACATTTACGTCATGGGATGCGATCGAAACAGAAAAGGACATGACTCTTGAAGAGTTCAGAAATTGGTTCGAAGAGACCTACGGATCGCCTTTGTCGTTGATCGCAACTGCAGGGACCAACCCCGTAACGCTTTACAGCGATTTCCTGGACGATGACTTAATTGATCAAAGGTCGAACGTCAAAATTTCAAAACTTGTGAAAGACATAAGCGGGTGCGGAGAGGATGATTTGGCAGGGAAAAAGTACGTGATGTTGACCGTAGATATCGACGAAGAGAGTGACGATGAAAGCTCGAACGAAGATAGCGATGAATCCGACGAAAAGTTTGTTCCGGACGTTCGAGTTCGAATTCGGTGAATCGGGTAAAATTTTTAAAGAGAAATCTGCACTGCCCAAAAATTTTATGTAGAAATAATGAAGATATTGAATACTTGTTTATCAACACACACCGTCATCCTCACTACCGAATAAAATACTAAGGAATTGAATTTCTGTCGCTCATTTTCCCTTATTTTTTACTGGAGAGATTATGCAAAAAAAAACAACTTTCCTCCGATGATTGCCTGCCCTTTTTAGTATTATTATACCGGTAGTGTCCGGCCTATCAAGGGGCAACCGAGGTTGACCAAGGCAACCAACTTTCGCAAAGATGAAGAAACTGTGTTTTGTACTTAATGAATCAATTAAAATACAATAAAACGTCCTATTTATTTTTTTACTTTACTTTACGTAACTCTTTCAGAAGTTCTAATAGTGATTCCACTTATATTTTAGAATCAAATTGAGGAATGGTACCATGCCCTATTTATTGCTCCCAAAAAAAGAGGGGGAGATCGATCGATCAATTTTTATTCACACAACAACTGAAAGTCACCGTACTCAAATTAACTTATTCATCATCTTAATGCTATTTAGATATATTATATTAAATCCAGGAAATCAGCATTGAAGTTCTATTTACAACTTAAGGAGACAAAATATATGATATGCATGTATATAATATATATAAACTATTATTTATATTTAATAAAAAAGTATATTTAATATATTATCCTTAATATTACATAAATGTTAATTAAAATAAGTTACGGATTTGTTGGATTTCACTTAAATTAAAGCTCTTCTTGCGTTACTACTGTATCCTGTAGACCTGTAGACTGATTAAACAGCAATTGAGACATGCAGTACCAAGTACCTTTTAAAATACAAGAAAGAAGGAATTCGACCATCCCCTGAAGAAGTAAACGGCATTGTGTTTACCAAAGGAAAAGAGAGCGGCATTGAGATTGAAGGTTAAAGTCATTGAGGAAGTGAATTTATACATCTATTTCAACGTAGATTTACGCCTCTTCTAACTCGTTCTTTAGACAGAGAAATTTAAAGAAAAGATGAACGTGTTGTCTCGTGCTGGAGCGGCCCTTTTGGTTGGGGCTGCAATTGCCACGCTTGGCGAAGAAGGAGCCTTTGACCAACGCGGACGTCTGGGAGAAGCCGAAGTGCTTCAGCTTCAGAAGCAAACGTACCAGGCAAAGGGCCGCCGTATGATCGATGTACGGTCGTCTCAATTTTCGTTGATGAACGTGAAGGCCGATTGCAAGGGCACTTTGGTATCTCCCAAGGAGGTCTTCAAAGTCGACAAAAAGGGGGATTTTTTCTCCAAGAACGACATCTACTTGGCTATCACCGGCAGTTCAAAGGGCAAGGCGAAGACCCACAAAACGAAGGTGCACAGGGAAGCAGGGTCGAAGGCAGATTTTTCCTCTTCCTTCTGCTTTGATTCTGAACTGGACTCTCTGACCTTCAAGATCATGGACAAAGATTGGTTTGGGGACGACGAACTGGGTGCCGCCTATATGGACGCGGCAACCATCGAGTCGGCTGGTACCAAAGATGACGTCTTGATATCCGGGCGAAAAGGTTCCAAGATTCGTCTCAGCATCGAGACCCCCAAGACCGCGGAAACCCCAAAGGTCACCGTTACTGATCCGGAAGGAGAAACCACAGAGGTAAATACTGGCAAAGAAGAAAACGACAAACCCGAGGAAACGAAGGCGAAAGCCGAGGAGGAAGAGGAGCCGAAAGCCGAGGAAGAAAAAGTGGCCCCAGCAGCGAAAAAGGTACCCTTCTGGTGGTCGTGCCCAGGCGCAAACAAGGGCAAGAAGTTCGATCGCATTCGCAAAGATTACAACGACCTCGAGGAAGACGAAAAGGAGTTGTACATCGAGGCTGTCCAGGTGGCGAAGACAAAAGGTTTGTTTGATATCTTTGTTTCGCTCCACAAATTCGAGCCGAACGATTACTATGCGCACAGTGGTCACGGTTTCTACCCATGGCATCGCAAGTTCTTGCTTGAGTACGAGAACATGTTGCGCTCTTTAGGCGAAAAGTACAAGTGCGTCACAATACCTTTTTGGGACTGGGCGCAGGAAGGAAAAGTGTGCCAGCTTATCAACAGTGGGCTTATTGACGAACACAAAGACGATAGCAAAATCAGACAGGCCCTGAAGCGACAATGCAGAAGCTTTGAGGACGTCGGTTCCATCGTGAAAGATTTCGGAGGGAAAGGCGATCGCTCCAACCCGTTGACTGACAGAGTCGATGGTCGTGCTATTGGAAACGACGCACACTGTGTCAAGGAAGGCAGCCCATTCTCTGGACCAGAGTGGAAAGACTTCGAAGATCGCAAGTGTTTGGCGCGTGGAACAAGAATGAGCCCTTCAAGTTTGACTGGCCGAGTCAAGCTGACGGACATCATCCTGTCAAGCAAGGGGGATCACACGGCCTTCCACAAAGCATCCTATTATGGGCCTCATGGATCGCCGCACATGGCCGTAGGAGGGCACATGGGGGCCATGTGGTCTCCTGCAGACCCCATTTTCTTTTCCCACCACGCCTTCATTGACAAGTTGTGGTTTAATCACCAGGACTGCCATTTTGAAAAAGCATCGGACAAGAAGAAAGTCATGTGGACGCCAGACTACCTTGCTCGAGGGGAAGACACCGAAATGCCATTCTGCTTCCCATCGAAATATGCGGAGAAGAAGCGCTCTTGGGTGAAGCGCAACACGGACAACGGCGGTGGTATCGCAGCCGGAAGTGCATCAATTCAATCAGCGAAGGACACCGATTACTGCAACAAGAACGGCGGCAAACGTACTAGGCGAAGAAGTCAACAGGTATGGGGACCAAACAGAAAGATGGACAGCAAAATGCTGTCAAGCTGGAGCGATAGCCACCAGCTTAAGGACTACATCGATTCGCTGGATTTGCCAGGAGAGGGGAACAATGTAATGTACTGGCCCGACGACTATGACCGCCACGTTGCCAAAGTAGAGACCAGTTGGTGCACGATGACAAAAATTCACAAAGACGTCATGGCAGAGGCCTCCGCGTCGTTGTTGCAGGTGCAAGAAGGTTCCGAAGCTCACGCGCTCGCACAACACCACGCGAACATGTACAACACTTTCACGCCCAGAAAAGCGTGGGGTAAAGTAAAGAAAAGTGTATTCAAGGGCATCCAAAAAGCCGCCGAAGCCGTACGAAGCTTGAACTTTCTTCGCAAAAAAATTCTGGACAGGATGACCAAAGTTGCTGTTGATAGAGATATCAAAGCATTTAAAGAAGGTGGTATCAAAGCCGCGATGACGGGAGAGTGCAAAGATTTGCACCACTGGGGAAAGGAAATGAAAGAACCCTCCCAGCCGGTGAAAAAGTTTAGAGCCTGGTTCCCAGGAAGCGACGAAGCCCGCAAGGAAATCTTGAAGAAGTGCTACGATTCCCCAAAGGATTGCGAGCTTTTGTCTGCATGCAAATCCCTTTACCTCCAGACCATGGACCCTTCGAAAGACAAGTGCAAAGGTCCCGCGAAGGCTGAGTGCATCAAAATCAACTTCTGTGCCTGGCTCCCAGACCCTGAGAACGAAAAGAGCGGCAAATGCGTTTAAAAATTTTCGTTCGTATGATATCATAAAAACAAGAAAATTGGCTGTTATTATTTAAGTAATTAAATTTAGCTTCCTCATACCCTAATCCTAACTTGGTTATGTAATTTTGTTTCGTTGTTGGTTGTCAATCACCGAGGGGATGATATAATTTCCAATGAACAATTTAAATCCTTTTGTCCGTTATCGGCCTCATCCGATATAATTTGTTCATATGAGATATATGACAGTAAGATAAGTTAAAAACAAAAACTTGGCTGTTATTTGAAGTACTTCGTACAAAGAGTAGTTAAAATTTATCGCCTTTATATACTGCGAACTGATCTCCGCAAATTATTTTCTTCCTCTCTCTACTTCCCAACAGTGCCGTTCACAACATGGCCCATCCATTCAAAAAAACTGTAATCATCAGTCCATAATAATTTTTCGCGTAACTCTGACAGCTGAGGCGTTCCCAGTTCTCCTAGCTGTGGGAACGACTGCATTTGTTGAAACTCACTGTCCTTGTGGGAAGGAACCAGGCGCGCCTCTAGCCACCTCGCCATGCTTTCCCCTTCGCAAAATGATAGTATGTTCGGGGCTGGGTAGCGACACGAGTCATGTGCCTGCTTCTTCGCAGTCTTCAAAAGCTCCTTCCGTACAGTGTCATATTCAGCACCTTTCATATCTATTCCACTCCAAATGAATACGTCCGAGAAGTGGTCCAGATACAAAATCCAATTCGATTGCAAGGCCAGCGTCTCTAACGGAACCTGCCGGAGGCAAAGACCCGCGCTGGAACCCTGGTTTCGGTCCCTGGCTTTTGATTTCAAAAGTTCGCCTTTGGACAAACACAGTAGCGGCGGAGACATAAGGTTTCGGCAAGTGAAAAAGTCACTTTCCAAGAATAATGTTCGAATACATGATATATCGTCAGCATGTTGCAGTACTGGCCCTAAACATGGCCCACGCAGTAAGTGAAATATGTGACGGGGAATTTTATTTAATTCATGCGGGAAAGCGATATGTTTCTCATTCTTCGAGTTTGCCGATGCACTAATTTCTTTGGAAAAAAACACCATCGTGTTGTATATTCTATTGCACAAATCGTTCGCGGCACTCTTTGCTCCATAATGCTTTTCGTCCTTGTTTTTTTCTGCTATGAGGATCGCCCTTTTGCCCATAGCAACACTTGCAACGTCTACATCTATAGATTTCAAATATGTGCCTTTGGAGCTTGTTGTCAACACCCTGTGCGTTATAACTCGGGTATGGATTTGGGACCCGTTGCTGTTGCTTTCGGTAAATGATACCGTGAACTGAATGTACGCCTGTCTGGCTGGTAAATCGCGTTCGGACAATGTAAAGAAAAATGTTATCCCAGAGGAGTGGTCTGCTGTGCGCAATCGGAATTTATGGAGGGTTGAAACGGCAAGGTCACTCTCGCCCACTTCGACAGGGAGCAACGACGGACCAATAACATGCTGCAGGGCTATCCCATTGAAGCAACGAACGGTAACAGACGCATTTTGGACTGAAATTGATTGAGCATTTGGCAATAGATGTGAAGACGCTGATCGGTAGAACTTTGCTACGTCCACTCGCCCCTTTCGAAGGACGGCATGAGCAATATTTTCCCCTAATGATAAGTTGGAAAATTCACGATGCAGCACAACGGAACCACCGCTTTCGTTTGCAGGGACCAACATTTGGGAAGTGTTAAACTCCACGGCGCCGACGCACATAAAATGGACGGCGACGCCTTGGTCAAAAGCAGCCGCTCCAATAGCTTTCAATTCTTCTCGTGTTTGTGGCCCTGAATTCATCGGGCCGTTAGTCAATACGATGACCGACCCTGAGTTTTCATGGGATGCCCTCAGCAACTGTAGTGCAAGGGAAATGCCAGAGCCAGTGCATCTTCGACACGTTTTGGCCCTACTGTCAGCAACGCTGCACAGTGGTTTTCTACTGATCTTTTTGCGCGATGAACGCCGCTGCCGTTTCCCATTCATGGATTTACGCAGCTTCCTACCGGGGCGTTTCGTTGCCCCTGGCAACGATGCGATGATCCTTACCAAATCTTGGCGACACGCATGCAGAGGGAACATGTACGCCGAGTTTGAATTTTCTACTTGACCTTGCTCATGAGCCAATATTCTATCAAACAGTTCCTCCATCGGAAACTGGTCACCGTTGAATGTGTTCGAAACGATACACTCGCCAGTTTTGACCCCTTCACGCACGGCCGTCACCCCGCGAGGTTCAGCCCTATTTGTTTTGGTCAAACACACTTCATATACAGAAACTGCGGCACCAAATGTCACTAGACCAACGTAACTTTCTTTTGGCATATCGCTAAGGACTTTTTCTACGGCTTTGCATATATTCGCTTGCATGTCTTCCCGCTCGATGTTTAAGTCTACGACAAAGACACAGGCCGGTGCTCGAAAAGCTGTGATCGGGCTTGTTTGGCCAGTGTTCAGTTGGGCAGGTAGGATCGAATCTACGACCGTGGCGGACAATTCTGGGGGACGATAAGACGTTCGATCATTCTTTATTGGGTTGCTGGGGGTAAAAAGGTTCGATTCTGTCTCGCTGAAATCAGATTTCGTCCATACGCCACAAAAACTACAGCACCACTCCACGCCGCTGGTGACCGTTCCACTTACTTCACAATATGGGCTACAGTACGCTTGGCAGTCAGAGTTAGAGCATATATGCACTGAACGATGTTGCAGCAAAGGGGGTTTTGTGTTCAAAATAGCAAATGGATTCAAAATTGCCGAGAAGGGTATCGGGCAAGCCTCCATAGTTGCCCGCGAGGAAAAAATTGCACCGGAAGAGAAGTGAACTGGGGCGTGCAAAGCTCCATTCTGGTCACTACCACCGCGCTCGCCAGTGTCGGCTTCAAATGCAAAATTCATTTCCACCCACAATTGTTTCTATCCGTTTCCCCGATACAGCAGCGGGATATAAAAGTTGCAAATTGTATAAAATGTGATTTTTAGCGAGCTTTTACACGCATATGTTTTAATTACTAGAAGATTACACAATAGTAAACACAGTTAATTCCAAACTTTTCAAAAATTTGGCCGCTCGTCGCTCCGTCGTCTGATTTTTTTGTTGTTGTTTTTTTTTTTGTCGTCCTTCCTGCTGCTGGGCTGCGACTGTACCGTATTTAATTACATCTAAATAGCATCACAATATAATATATTCTGAGATTGTTGGATTCGCTTTCTCTTTTTTTTTTTTCAAGAGAGAAGAAGAAAAAAGAAATCAAACTAAAAAACAAACAAAAATCATCATCTTTTTTCGTTCCTTTTTTTACAGTAAAAAAGTTTGTTTTTATTTTTATTGATCTCGACGATAATAATATAAAAATAGTATTTGGTAGTCGATATTAATAAGGGTATATTATTAATATAAGGGAAATAGTGGTGGATTCGGACTTTTTAAAAAAAACCTTCTGTTTAATAATACACTATTACGCCTTCCACGCCTCGTCCTGGAATTTTATTTTAATTATTAGTAGACCGACTAGAGTGTAAAAACTTTGTCTAAAAGGTCTTAGTGCTGTGTCTATGTTATCTCAGCTGTACATTTATTATAAATAATATTTTAGTCTCTAAAATATATAAAAAAAGAGAAGAAGAAGGAAGGAAAAAAGAAGAATGAATGAACCAAATCAAATTCAAATTTTCTAAATGATTGTCGATTGTGCTGCTGTTGTCTTAGTGTTGTTATTTTTAATAAATATCCAATTTAGATTTTTATTATTTATTGGTGGTGGTTGGTGGGGGTGTAGTAGTATTTAATAGTCCTCTATTATATTTTTTTTACTACTACTACTACTACAACAACAACAAACGGACGACAACGGGATTGTTGACTTGAACCTACTTTCAGTTCGGTATAACTTAACATAGTGACGATCATCAGCATCAGCCTTATGTTCCAACAGAACTTAATACTTCACCGAGAGTCATTTATCTACTCTGCCCACAGTGAATGTAACTTCCTGTGCCCCAAATTAATAACATTAACCCCCGGAGTATTTTCTATATTCTGCGATGAGCGAGTGGCTTCAAACGATACCGCCGCTTTTTACCAGCGACCCAGAGAAACTACCGTACGGGACTGTTCTCTTGGCTGGTCTGCTGCAGCTTTGTGTGGGGCTTTTCTTGTTTTTTCGGCCAATTTACGCGCTAAAGAATGTTCTAGGATATCGGTGCCAAATTCTTTCCCCCGGCGAGGTTCTACCGTCAGGAAATAATGAAGTTCTGTCCGCGGATGACGTTCCTTTTTGTACTGAAGTGGGCTTGAACATAATATTTCACGTGACGCGTTTTGCCTGTGCAACTGTTGTTGGCGATGCCATTATTTTTATATACACCTCTCGCTGCCAGAGCATGTCAGCTATGCAGTCAACCTGTTTTCAAAGATTCGTGATCAGCGGGATGATGTTCGGAGGCTACCTTCTTGGGCTGTTGCCTTTTGCGTTTGTGAAATATATCGCGTTTCCCTACTGTCTTACTGCTCTCTACTCGGTTTGGGCTATTCTTAGGCATTATAATGAAGATGACACTAAGTCGTTTAGTTTCATCGAAGACTTCAAAAGCATGTTCTTTTTGTATGACGATTTTTAAACACGCGCCGTTTCAGGCAAAAGAGGATTTGTAAAGTAATGGTTGTAATGTTAACGATTCAGATAATGTAAAGTGAGAGTCTTATATCATAGCATAGATACTATATAAATTTAAAACATACTATATAATTTGTTTTTTAAATTTTTGAGAGTCTTAAAGCATATGATATGCAAATCATACAAAAATGAGAGTCTTAAAACATACTATATTTGTTTTTCCTACATGTATAATTTGTTTTTTTTTTTAAATTTAAGTATCATATGAAAAAACAAATTATATGTTCGTTACATATATGATATATATTGTTTTTTTATAAATTCCTTTTTAATTAACACTTTTTAAATCACATTTGGTAGCTGTTTTCCTCCGGGCAGGGTCATGCTTTTTTCTAGCTGTGTTGGATCCACAAAACTTAAAGACTTTTTCAACGCCCTATTTGATGGGCTTCCGCTAGGGCTGTCGACACTGTCCGAGCGACTTCGCGGGCTACCCCGCATGCTTCCGCGACTGCGCACTATGATACGCTGTTCCCCGTATAAATCCGAGAGGGCGCTTAGATTCATCTTTTGTTCGTCCTCGGCTTCATCGTCGCTAAAGTGTAATACATTGCCACACCCATCGCTGCCAACAAGTGCTGCATTTATGCTTTCCGCCAACTCGTTTATCTTATTGTATAAGAGACCAGAACTGCCACCGTGATTGCTGCTGGCATCTTCCCCCCCATCATTTCTATCCACGGCTTTTGCGCTTTTTCGCAGTTTCATTAGATTCGTTTTCTCACTTTTATCGTTCACAAAATCTGGTAGTTCTGGCCTTATACCTTCCGTGCCATCCGCAACTTTTTTCCATGAAATGACTTTCGCGGCATCAAACGTAACCTGTTTAAACGATTCCTCCAGGTCATTCAATTCCACTTTGCCAGGAAGAGGGAGGCTGTCTGGCAAACGCGTTACTGCATCAACAGTTGCACGCAACCCGGACTCATCCAACATCCTTTCCTTTTCGTCTGCATCGTCCGAGGGCGGTGCCATGCACAATGCGATCAATGTACTAACCGTGCCGTTTTCCATATGCTTCACACTGGTGCTGAGTTTGGTCATCGCTACAGTGCAATTTTGGCGTGCGCTTTTACTGCCGCAATCTGCCAACGCTTGCACTGTTTGCAAAGCATTTTGCTTGACCATCTCTTTTCGAATCTCTTTCGTTTTGGAGAGACTTGCAATAGCATCTGCTACGCACTCTTTGGACGGGATTCTGTCGCTCTTACTTATCTTTACCAGAGCTTCCATAACTCCACTGTACATCATTGCTTGCCGCATCGCACCATTGTTCACACTTGCTAAATATGACAAAACAAGCGCCACACGCTGTATCATGTCCGCATCGTTCGTGCTGCTCGAAATCTGGACCAACGCACCAGTCGCTCCACCGGTCACAAGTGCCTTCCGGGCTCTGCGCAACACAGCAAAATTAGTCAGGCAGACCACTACCGTCAGGTGCGCTTTTTCGCCGACTACTTCTAACGCATCTAACATGGCAGGAATTATCTCTTCCGCAATCATACGTAGCCGCACGGCTTCTACGCGAGAGATAAACTCGACTGTTTGGAGGACGTACATGCAGATCTTCTTGCCCTCTGCAGACCCATCTTGGATGCAGGCATGGATAATTTCTTCCACAACAGGGATCAAACCTTGTTGAATGAGGACTGGGGCACTTTCGGCACAAAGCGAAAGCATATATAGCGTCCGAGCACACAAACTAAGTATCTTCATGTTTTGGGTCTTTGTCAATATTTCCATCGTTGCCATTGCACCTTCTGCTACAATCATCTCTCTAGTAACTGGGTGTTGGGCAAATATGGCAACAACCTCGGCGATGATTTCTTTTGTTTTGACGCTTTCTGCACGGCTCAGCGCAACCAAGATGGACATACCCCCCTCTGTCACTAATCGTTCGCAGTTTTGGGTATTTACAGCAAGCGCTTTCATTGCTTTGGCACAATTTTGCATTGCTTGCTGAGCATGTTTCCCCGCTTCCTGAACCATTTCTTGGTAGTCCCAACCGGGTGTTAACACTTCAAATGCTGTATCTCGCCCCATAGAAGTACAAAACCCTGACGGATGTACACATGAAATGAACTTGTCCAACGACTTGTTATAGAAGTGCACAACATTTCCTTCATGCTTTTCCCCAGAAATTATCTCAAATGTTTCCGAATCACCAATAGTCCAGGAGCTCCCCAAGGACACTTCATCGTCTTTTTGCAAAGCCGAGAGGTAGCTAAGATGTGAATTCTGGAAAGAGATGCTTCCATCTTCTGTCCCCAACCAGCAACCAAATACATTATTTTCATCCTTTCCTGGAACAGTTGACGCATTGAATTCAACGTGGTGGCAATTCTCCTCTGAAATATTTGTTTCATGCCCAAGTGTCATTAACAACTTCTTTGTCGCACTGCTTCTCAAACATACTCGAAGGTTGTCCATCGCTGCTCGATGCAGCACATGCACTGCCTCGGAGCTAAACTCTTCCCATATTTTTTGCTTCTCTTCACTGCCTTTGTCTTCGCTATTGTCGTCGTATTTGCTATCGAAGGCACCGTCGGCATCGCTTTGGTTCCTCTCCCTCTTTCGTTTCCGTCTGCGATCATCCCGCTCTTCTTTCTTGGCAGCCGCAGTGACCACAGTCAATATGAATGACTTGAATTCAGCGTACGTGACATGTCCATCGTTGGCAGTTTCTAAATGCAGAAAAGCTTCTTGGTATAGCTCTGGCTTTAAGAGAGGCTTCAGAAGTTTAGACGTGTGAAGCAACTCTAATACTTGCTGGTTGTCATTTACAGCTTCGATCAATTCTTGCTTTTCAAGTGTGCGGCTATTATCCGCATCAATTAAATTGAATATCATAGTGAGCACGTGATCATTTAAATCGATGTCATCTGCTAGGTCATTATCCAAACCATTGTTTTTTCGAGTGCGGTTGATTCCTTGGCTTTGTGCATCAACAGCCAGCGCCTCCAGCCAATGCAGCAGCCCAGCATCAATCAAATCAACGTGGCGCCTTGCACTTGTAATTATGTTCCACAGAGTTTTCCAGCACGCATCTTTAACTTGGTGTGTACCTTCATAGAGGAAGAAAAATATAGCCTGTAGCGCCAGTTTATCACTCAAAATACGAGTCTTCCCGATTTCATTGCAAGAAATGTTGTGGAACGCTGTGGCACAAGCACGGATCATGCCTTCATCGTGCGACTTGCCCTCGCCCAGCTCAATTTTTGCCAAAGAGCTGATTGCCCAAACTACCCCAAACTCAAACATTTTTTCCATGGTGCTTTCTACCAGAATGTTCATAAGGGTTTTCGCGCAGATACGTTTTGTCATCCTTGATTCACTTCGTACCAGGGCCATTACCATAAGCTCAGGGACCGCCCGTGACTCTACCATCAACTTTTCAACCCCGGGCCTTGAACTCAAATTGCAAAGTGCACGAGCACACGATGCCCTGGTGTGCTCGGAATACGCCCCGCCCAACCCTAAAAGCGTTTTAATTGTATCTACGTCTGCAAGTTTATCTGCGGCTGACGGATTACACGTTAAATTACAAAACGCTGTTGCGCATCTTTGAGCCATGGCGTGGTCTTTGAGATTGCTTAACGTAATCAATGCGTCCTTAACTCCGGCATTTACTTGTGCAATCCTAGTACTGTCGTCAAACGACAGGCTGCACAGAATTGCGCCACACCAATGCTTCGTTACGATATTGTCCCCATCAGCCAATAAAATTAAATTTTTCAAGCCTTCTCGCACAATTTCTTTTGCGCACACCGGTTCCTCAGCAAGGCTGCACAGCGATTGCGCACAATCTTCTTGCGTCTGTTGGTTTGCTGAATTCACGAATCGTAGCAATAACGGAATGGCACCTGCATCCTTGATTCTAACCAATTGCGCCGGGTCAGCAGATGAAATGTTGCATATCGTGCTCACACAAGTCCTTTGCAGCGAGCTGTCGTCATCCAGGTTGCATATCGATAGCATTTCTAAAATAACTTCAATCGCTGCACTTTCCGCCATTGCGGGCAAATTGTGGGCTATACAGCTGACTCGGTAAAGCACCAAGGTGCACTCTTCACAGATAAAACTGTCATCAAGGCGGCACAATTTTACAAGGATAGGAACGACCCCGCGTAGGGTTTCGTCAGCGACAGCATCATGGCCGAGCATATTTCCCAACGCCGAAACAATGCTTCGCTTTAACGGGGAAGCGCCCAATTCTTTATCTTCTTTGATCATCCCGATAAGAACCTCAATTGCGCCCGCTTTTATTAATCGTGCACACCCGCGTCGATTACCAGACAATACCGTAAGAGTTTGTCTTCTTCGCCTAGTTCACGATACATGCGGCGCAATGCCCTCTGCCTCTTAGAGTTCGCCTTTGCACCGATAGCTTTTATTTGCTTTGGTTTAATCTTTGTAACATTCCCTTCGTCATCCATGACCTCCTCCCCCGCAGCAGCAGCCATCTTTGCCTTCAAAGCCGCCGCTGCAAGTCGTGCAGCCTCACGTTCTCTCTTTTCATCCCTTCGCATAGCGACTTTCGTCTGTACCTGCGCATCGATTTTCCGCCGTTCGGCCTTGCGTAAGTATTCTGCATGAGTGTTTTCCATGGTCTCCTCTCTTCAAGCAAAAACAACCAAATGTTTTAATATATCAAGATTAGATCTGTTCGATCTTCGTAAGATTTTATTCCGAAAGGTTCCAAAATATTCTTTCAACTGTTTCTGTAAAGGGATCATTGTTATTCAGTATGTGAAAAAATGAGGAAATACGACAGAAAATTTTGTTATAATGGAACCACACAGCAAGATGTTGTGCCAAGAATGAAATAATTTGTCACTTTCTTACAATGGTATGTGAGTGAGTGTATTCTTCCGTAACGATATTTAGAGGAGAAAGATCTCAACGACTCTTTTTCTTTCAAGTATAAATAGAATATAGGATAAAATACAAATAGAATACGATAATCAAGTGATTTATGTTCGAGTATAATACATTGGATAGCAGCTATTGATTTACATAGGAATATTTAGAAGACGTTGGGACTTATTCATTTTAAAAGGTGCATAGCACTAATTATGAAATTAGCTTGTATCATCATCCGTTCGTCCATCATTCGATTTTTAGAAGAAGCCCGCTTCTCTCGCTCCTCTCGCTTCTCCCTCCCTTCGCCACCTTCTTCTTTTCTTCTATATTAAATCCTATAGTTAGTTATTGAACACATTCATTTATGAGTGTCCTTCTGCTCATATAATATACGATTCTATAGCTAGCTGTACGAAGGACTATTAAATTTTAATTCACTCATTGTTGTTATTTTGAATAGACTGTCTGTGTTGTGTAATAAATAAGGTATTGTATCAATTTATATTGAGATAGTGTTAATGCTGTATTATGTATCTATTTGTTAAAAATAGAAACTACATTGGCGTGGTCTTATATTTTATAATAGTCCCACCCTTAGTATTATTATACCAACAACCAATTTGTTGTATCTTTTTTATATTAAAAAATAAATAATAGTCTAGTTAGTCTAGGTATAGATAAAAAATAATAAATAATATTATATCACATGGCATCTCATTTTTATTTTGTGTTGTTTGATGCCCGTCTTAACAACCACTGTCTAGTTGCACTATTAGTGCATTATGTAGTGTATTCACACATCAGTCATTTCTCGAGAAAGATTTGAATTGATAATCCCTGGGCGTATGGGCAACTTGAGACACACAGGATGGGCCAATCGAACTCGCGTGCATCTACGTCTACTAAAGTATCTGTCTTTGTGCATTCAGGTAGCTCAGACGAAGACCAGCATGCAGCCGGTACGCTTGTGACCCGGGCAAAGCGGAAGAGGGAGGGGGGAAAGAAGAGAAACGCAAGCAATGCACCGCGCTCGGCCCAGCGGTCTAGCATCATGAACTTCTTTGCTAAATTAAGGGGCGGAGGATCTTCTAGAGGGTCGGACCAGGTGGAGAAAATTAAAAATAGTAATGAATCGAACAAATATGACGACCATTATTACACATCTTACGAGGAAAAACAAATTGAAAAAGCCAAAGCGGAAAAAGAGCTGGCAAAGCGGAAGAAGAAGCGGACGAAAAAGAAAAAACGGAATAAGAAAGACAAAGGTAACGGCATGCATCCATCGTCCCACACTTTTGAGGATAGCTCCAGTGACAGTTCATCGTACGGCACCGAGGGGAACGGCCGATACAAAGGCAAGATTCGCTGGCGGCGTGGCGAGTTATTGGGCAGCGGGGCTTATGGTAACGTTTATTTGGGCCTTAATCAAGACACGGGGGAATTGATGGGAGCGAAAGTAATCCAAATGGTAAATTTGCAATCACACGATGTTAGCGGCCAAATACGTGCGCTGCAGACCGAGATCTCTTTGATGAAAGGACTAGACCACCCCAATATCGTTCGCTATTGGGGGTCTGAACTAGACCGTAGAAACAAAACGCTGACGATATTTATGGAGTACGTGTCTGGAGGTTCCGTGAGTGCGCTCTTGAAGAAATTTGGAAATTTGAACGAGAGAGTGGTTCGCCTCTACACCAAGCAAATACTTTCCGGGCTCGATTATTTGCACTCGAATAGAATCATGCATAGGGATGTCAAGGGCGCGAACATACTTGTGGACCATCTAGGAGTATGCAAGCTTGCCGATTTTGGGGCCTCAAAACGCTTAGATTTATTGACCGTTGCGGGGCCAGGCGAGCACAGTTTGCGCGGGACCCCTTACTGGATGGCCCCCGAAGTAGTCAAACAAACTGGTCATGGGCGCCAGGCTGACATTTGGAGTGTTGGATGCACAGTTATAGAAATGGCCACTGGGAAGCCCCCATTCAGCAACTTTACCACTCATGTCGCGGTTTTGTTTCACATTGCAGTGAGCAAGGAGCCCCCCCCCCTTTCCGCCCAATTTAAGCGAGGTAGGAGCTGAATTTTTGTCCATGTGTTTCCGACACGAACCACGGGAAAGACCAAGTGCACGATCTTTACTACGGCACCCCTTTATTCTCGAGGAAGGACCTGCTCTGAATGACACCAAGGAAAAAAATAAAAACTTATCAGTTAATATCGAGTCTTCGGGCAACTCAGTTGAAGAGAGCAGTTGGGAAGGTCATGATCAGCGCCAGGAATTGCCATTTTATCAAGGCTTGGACGCTAGCGCAGAGGAAGATAGCGACGAAGAGTACCCTTCGCTGTCTTCTCCACGGACAACGGACCATAAGACCCAAGGGTATGGCTGGAAAACGGTCACAAATGGCAAAACGCATGGGGAGTGGCGTGAAAGCCAACCAAGTGGAGGCAGTCACCGAAAGAAAAAATCTTCTCCCAAAGATTCATTGAAATCAAATTTCGAGTGGAATGAAAAAAGTGTCAGTGCTAGCAATGATGTAAACATCGGAATGAACCAAAGCCCGAGAAATGGCACAAACCCTGAGAAAGAGGGAAGTGTAGAAAGCCATGGGCACCTAAATCAAAGAGGCAGAATCGACAGCGTCGAAGACGAAGAAGCGCTGAGCATCTTAGCATCACATTTAGGGTTGGACATGTATGATGAATACGATTCCGAAGACGATTCCGACAACGGGTGGACGCAAGTGGGAAAGGATGGCAGACACCGCATCGACCAAGTCGATGATGATGCACCAAGCTCTAGAAATAACGTAGGTATAGGTGGGGGGCTAGGGCGAAAGAGTAGCCGAATTGCAATAGCACCAAACGTGAAAATAGATAGTGCGGCAAAACACGAGTCTTCAAGTGTTAATCTTTCTCCGAAATCCACTGATTTCAATATAGAGCCGTCCTTGGACAAACAGATTAGGTTATCCCCAAGCATCACAAAATTAAACAAATCAAAGGCCCCACGTTCTGGATCGGAACCGGAGTTTGTTTTAGCCGATAACCTACAACAATTGAGAGAGGCCAAGGACAAAATAGTGGCCATGCACCCAGTACGAGCGTCTTCTGTTGATAAATCCATAGTTCACCGACCCCCCCAAATATTTGGCGACGACCAAGCGTTGTTCAATGACTCACCCAGGGAGAAAGGAATCGCATTCATCCCACTTAAAAGCGTACACCTGAAAGACGATATTTCACGAAAGAATTTCGCAGACAATGATGTGTTTGGAACTCCATCACACAAAGAGTTAGGGAATTCGCCCGCGTCTCCACTCTCGCCTTCCTCGATCATTAAAAACAGCAGAAAATCTTCCAAAAAAGTGTCAAAGAGAAAACGGAAGAAAGAAAAAGCAAATAAAACTTCGTGAGACAGAAAAAATGTACGAGTACGAACTATTAAAAGAGGATTAACTGTATGATATTAAATTCTTCTGCCTATATCTTAATTTGTGACACGTAAAAAATTTGTTTTTTGATATGATACTATTGATAATCAAAAATATTTAGCCGCTGTTTGAATGATAATCAAAAATATTTAGCCGCTGTTTGAACGAAATGGCCCGAAGGTTGTTTGCGGAGATGAAAGAGAAGAACATCAAAATGACTAGCGAAACCGACTACAGCGAAATGATTCGTGTGGTTGGGGAGGTCGATGGTGACGTCAACGGTGCCCGAAGGTGACGCACTCCTCCTCTCTCTCCTCACCGTACCATATTTTTTTTCGAGAAGACAAAATTTCCGACGTAATCGATTATGTCACAAACTACATTTGTGAAGAACTAACACGTCACCCAAATGGGGCGAAACCAGTCGATGGCGACTCCCAGAAAACAATAGCCTTGGTTCAAAACCCCATTAGATCGTCTAGCAACTTTGGGAAAGCACCGAGGTCTTTTCGCGGGTATGGGGTCACTTTAAATATGTTTTCAGTGGCTAAAATTGTTTTCAGTGTACGTGGATACCCCATATGTATGTGTCCCATTTTGGACATTTCTTCAGCTACTTCCGTCTGATGGTTGTCCATTAGGTCTGTGTTGACAATAACAAGCAGGGGCTTTTCTGCACGAACAGTCTCCATTATTGTGCCAACACCCGCATGTCCGATTATTACGTCTGCCTCCCCAATGTACTGGGCAATCGACGGTTTATGCCTAAAAGTTTCAATGGAGATTCCCGCACCTATTACACTTTTCAATAAGTATTTTTTATAGTCATCTTGTTGAGTAGTACCACACTCGGCAGCCGCCCCATTGCCAAAACCATGCCCACAGAAGGGGACGTGGCTCCCGTGCCCTATTTGGCATACAATTGATGTCACTCCCATACTAACAAACATTTTAACACACTCCAACGAGTCTATTTCTCTAATCAATTTTTCAAACTTTGTGGTACCCACAGTAATAAATACGTTTCGCCCACCGTCCGCGACTTTCCTGCGCCTGCGGCTTCTTACCGACCGGCCGCCACTACTCATGGATCTATCACGACCGAGATTTTACAATGCAAATGCTTTGAACAGTCTATAATAATCTTGGCATATATTTTGCTTATTATACTTATAT
>JACLAC010021991.1_pt1 | contig 27775 bp, 28 predicted proteins | sample 8027881 | NCBI WGS metagenome assembly JACLAC01 (sample SAMN15725517, study PRJNA655200) | protist metagenome | isolation source: fluorescence activated cell sorting (FACS) single amplified genomes of... | place: Spain: Blaines Bay Microbial Observatory, Mediterranean Sea | collected 2016-01-19 | reverse complement strand
TACTGGGCGAAGAAGCGGAGGAAGAAGACCTGGCAGGTGAAGAGGAAGAAGTTGAGGACGATCTTGATCTTGCTGAGTTGCTTGATGAAGAAGAGGAAAGTGAGGGGATGAGTGCCAGTATATCTGAAGAAGAAATGACTGCTCTATTGGGGGATGAAGAAGAAGAGGCGTCTCCGCCCAAAGCCAAGGCTAAAAAAAAGCAGGCGGAGCCAGATGAGCTAGAAATGGAAGATGGGGGCAATGGAGAAGAATCAATTAGTCAGGATCAGATAGACGCGCTCTTTGGCTGATATATTTACGGGGACTAAACCAGAAAGGGACTGGCATTAATAATGCCAGTCCCTTTCTGTGTTACTCTTGCTGCCTATTCACAGGAGGAGTAGATTATAAGATGTTTAAAAACACCATTTTCACCAAAAAACCCAGAGGGGGTTGGCATGCCCTATAAAGCTTGGTTTAAATGCCTCACGTGCGATGGCGAAGATTATCCTTTGAGTGAAGTTGTTTATCACTGCCGTAAATGTGGGGGCCTACTTGAAGTTCATCACGACATGGAACAATTACAACGGCGTTCAGGGGGCGAGTGGCGAACGCTATTTGATCAACGATATATGAGCACGGTACACCCTTACGGTAGTTCGGTATGGGGCAAGAAGGAGCTGGTTTGTCCGGCGGTAGATGATGAAAATGTTGTCTCTATGTATGAGGGGGGAAGCAATCTGCTGTGGGCAGAACGCTTAGGGGCTGAAATTGGGGTGAAAGATCTTTGGATCAAACAATGCGGCAATAGCCATACAGGCTCCTTTAAGGATTTGGGCATGACTGTCTTGGTGTCGATGGTTAAACAAATGATAGCCGATGGGCAAAATATACCCGCAGTGGCTTGTGCTTCGACGGGGGATACTTCGGCGGCATTGGCAGCATATTGCGCAGCAGCTGAAATACCGGCGATTGTGCTTTTACCTAAAGATATGATTTCAACAGCTCAGCTAATCCAGCCCATTGCCAATGGAGCTCTTACGTTGTCTTTGCGCACCGATTTTGATGGTTGTATGCAGTTGGTTCAGCAGATCAGTCAGCGGGAGAATATCTATCTGGCAAACTCAATGAATTCCTTGCGTATTGAAGGACAAAAAACGATAGCCATTGAGTTATTGCAGCAATTTCACTGGGAAGTGCCGGACTGGGTTGTCATACCTGGCGGAAATTTGGGCAATGTAAGTGCGTTGGGGAAAGGATTTCTTGAAATAAAAGAAATGGGGTTGATTGATAAAATACCACGGCTTGTTGTAGCGCAAGCCGCCAATGCCAATCCACTTTTCCGCAGTTATCTTACTGGTTACGAAAAATTTGAACCGCAAACTGCGCGAGACACCTTGGCAAGTGCGATTAAAATCGGCGATCCTGTCAGTAAGGATCGGGCGATCCGTGCATTGCAAAAATTCGACGGACTTGTCGAAGAGACGACTGAGGATGAATTGGCAAATGCCTGTGCGCGTGCCGATAGCAAGGGACTGTTTACCTGTCCGCATACGGGGGTGGCACTAGCCGCATTAACGAAATTGGTTGCAGCGGGGAAAATAGAATCGGATAGCCGGGTTATTGTAATCTCGACGGCGCATGGGCTAAAATTCCCCGATTTCAAAGTGAAATACCATGAAGATAGACTGCGAGAATTCGGGGTTGAGCCGTCCTATCGAAATATGCCAATTGAGGTGGATGCCGATTTTGAAATTGTGCGGTCGACTATCCTCAAAACCCTTGAACGCACTGATTCGAAAGGGCTAGTTCATTAACTGGGCGAGCAAAAATGAAAAATACCAATGATGGCTTTGTCGGTGAATCGACCCGATCAGTACATGGCGGGGAGCAACGCAATAAGTTTGCTCAGTCGCTCATAAATCCCATTGCCCAAACGGCCACTTTTACTTTTAACAATCTGGATGAATTTGAAGCTTTCAAGAGTGGAGAAAAAGACCTCTACGAATACGGCCGTTATGGCAATCCGACTCAGCGGGTGGCCGAATGTAAAATAGCCTCATTGGAAAATGCGGAAGAGGCCTTGCTCTTTTCTTCGGGTATGAGCGCGATTACCTCTGTGCTCTATGCGATGTTGCGCAGTGGACAGCATTTGATCATAATGGAAGACTGTTATCGGATGACGGCTAAGTTTTGTCGCAACTTGGTCAAATTTGGCATTGAAACTACGCTGGTTAAACCGGGTGATATGGGTGCGCTGGCCGAGGCGGTGCGCCCCGAAACTCGTCTCATTTTCACCGAGTCACCGACTAACCCCCATCTGCATGTGCTAGATATGGAGAAATTAGTTGATTTTGCTAAGGAGCGTCGGTTAAAAGTCCTCATAGATAGCACGCTGGCTACGCCTATCAACCAAAGGCCCCTAGACTTTGGGGTCGATCTGGTAATACACAGTGCAACAAAATATATGGGCGGTCACAATGACCTAATGGCCGGGGTCGTCTGTGGCAAAGGTGCTTTGATCGATGCGATTCGCGAGTATCAAAGAATTACCGGATCGGTTGTAGATCCCAATACTTCATATCTCTTGATTCGAGGCTTGAAGACACTGGCTTTAAGAGTTGCGCGGCAAAATGATACCGCGATGCAAATAGCGCAATTTTTAGAGGAGCATCCCCAAGTGACCAAAGTCTATTATCCAGGCTTGGAAAGCCATGTAGACCACAAAGTCGCCAAGGCTCAGATGAGGGGTTTTGGGGGCCTTATCAGCTTTGAGATCGAGGGGAACCTTGAGCGAACGCGAGATTTTGTTCACCGACTCTCTTTGCCCTATCTTGCGCCAAGCTTGGGCGGGGTAGAAGCGCTGGTTTCCCACCCCGCAACCGTTTCTTATTACGATTTGAGCCCGGAGGAACGGTTGTCGATTGGTATTACCGATCAACTGGTACGATATGCTGTAGGTATTGAGGATGCCCAAGAGTTGATCGATGATATTCAACAGGCACTCGCGGGGGTTTAGGCGCCGAAGGTGAGGTCGCTCAAGAGTGCTGTCCAAGGTAGGGAGGAAACTTTGCGATAGAGGTCTCTATCGCAGGTTATGGCTGGACAGCGAAGTTGTGCACCAAGAGCTATAAAGCCGGCGGCGTACATACGTATAGAATGTTCAAAGGCAATTTGCGTGGCTTTGCGGGTGATTTCTAAGGAATAAGGCACGATATCCACGTGCATGAACTCAAGGCTCGCCAGGGCATCGTCAATTCTGGGTTGATCAAATGCCCGGCCCTCTTTTAGTACGTGGACAAGTTCATAGACCGACAGGTCCAATACAGTTAGCTTAACTTTTTCGGCTAGTTGCTCTTGCCTGAGGGCGAGCGCTTTGTCGCTGTCTGCGTCATGTATTTGGGAGAACCACCGCAACAAGACCGAGGTGTCTAAGGCATAACGGTTCACCTTGCAGCTCGTTCTTCGCGCAAAACTTTTAAAGTGTCCCACCCGGGAACTTCGCTGCGCAAACTGTCTTGCAGGGCCATCCCATGCTCGATGTCTGCTTGCCTGCGTTGGTGGTTGTAAGCGGCTTCTCTTTGCTCACAATACGCCATAAAAGCCAAGCGAATAAGCTTGCTGCGGTTTAAGCCTTCTTGTTCTGCTACTGGTCGATACGCAGAAGCAAATCGTCCGGTAGCATGATGTTCACGCGCGCCATAGGACCCTTTATTTTTCGCAAACTGCTCGCCGAGGTCCGCGAAATTAGTATAGCGTAGAAGCCTTGTCAAGCCCTGATCTTGCCTTAAGAAGGCAAGTATTTAATTTAGCAAGCTATAATTTTACTTTGCCAATACAATAGGCAATTCTCGGGATAAAAGTATGAAAAACTACCTAAAAATACTCTCGGGATCGAGCAACCCAGAGTTGGCGGAACAAATAAGCAACCAATTGGATATATTGCAAACCCGTCGTACGATCGTGCGGGAGTCCATAATAGTAAGGTCAAGATAGAAGGAAATGTGCGCGAGGACGATTTCTTCGTGGTGCAGGTTTCTTCGCCTCGAGTGAATGATCATTTTATCGAACAACATAAGGATATTGAGATATGGTAAGCAAATTTAGCATAATTTCAGAGTTATGGGCTTTCATGAAAGTTCGCAAGAAGTGGTGGTTGGGTCCGATTTTTACGACCTTAATCCTCCTAGGTCTACTTATTGTAATGACGCAAGGATCTGCAGTAGCACCATTTATATATGCATTATTTTAACATTTAGACGCATAATAAATAATATGTAATCTATTGTTATGTTGACAGCAAATTTCAGCATATCTATACTATAGAACATTAACTTAACAACATTTAAGCCCATGCTCTCTACCACTGAAAGCGTACGTATAATAGTTCGTGGGAGAGTGCAGGGAGTGGGGTTTCGTTATTTTACAAAGCAACGGGCAGATGCATATAATCTCATCGGTTTTGTGCAGAATTTGACCGATGGTAATGTTGAAGTGGTAGCCAAAGGGCCTCAAGAATCCCTCGATAATCTAATTGAAGATCTTAAGTCTGGTCCGCCAGGAAGCGCTGTGAGTGACTGCGTTGTCAATTGGAGGCCAGCGATTTACCAAGTGCAAGGTTTTACGATAAAATCTAATTATGGATAATGAAAAGTTAAGTTCGCTTATCCGCGATGTCCCGGATTTCCCCAAGCCGGGTATATCCTATAAAGATATTACCACATTGCTCAAAGAGCCTAGTGCTTTAAAATCGGCGATTGGCGCAATGGTCAAACCCTTTCTCAATGATAAGATTGAGTTGGTTGTCGGCATTGAATCACGCGGTTTTATTCTTGGTGCTCCGATAGCGATTGAATTAGGCTGCGGATTTGTTCCAATGAGGAAGCCGGGTAAACTACCGGCGGAAAAGTTGAGTCAGGAATACGATTTGGAATACGGCAGTGATAGCATCGAAATACACGCCGATGCTATATCAGTCGGGCAAAAGGTTTTGTTAGTAGATGATGTTTTAGCGACGGGAGGAACCCTAGCTGCGTCCTGTCAATTGCTCGATAAACTTGAGGCGGAAATTGTTGGCATCAGCGTTTTGGCCGAGTTGGGTTTTCTACAGGGGCGCAAGAAACTGCCAGATTGCCGCTTTGAAACCGTTATTGACTATTAAACAGATGGAGTCCAAATACTCTCATGGCTGGTGAAAGTCAAAAATTAAGCAAAGAAGAACTCCGTGAAGATGAATTTGTCGAATGGATCATGCAAGCTGTTGATTATGTAAAATCTCGCACGCAACTTTTTGCCGGTGGGGCTGTCGGGCTTTTAGTGGTTATAGTACTCATTAACTATTCCATCGTTTCAAGGGATACTGCCAATGTTGAGGCGGCGACTTTATTTGGTGACGTGCTTATGGCCGAGCAGGGAGGGCAAACTACAGAGGCTATTCGTCTGGCGGAGCAATTGGTTAGCTCTTATTCCGGCGCTCCTGCCGCCGCCCACGGTATTGTGATTTTGGCGAACCTCCATTATGCACAAGGTCGGTTCGCGGAGGCAAGAGGTTACTATCGCAATTACCTTGAAAATTATGAACCTGTTGATGTCTTAGCCTATGCTGCGCAGAGCGGTTTGGGCTCCTGTTTAGAGGCTGAGGGCCAATTGATAGAAGCGGGTAAGCACTACGAGGCTTATGCTGCACAGGAAGCGGGTACCATTCGCCAGGGAATGGCTCAAATGGAAGCCGCAAGAGTATACGGTTTGGTGGGAGATCTTAACAAGCAACGGGAATTACTAGAGTTGATCACTCGTGAATTTCCGCAATATCCAATTGCAGCACAGGCTCGCTTGACAATGGATATGCTGTAGGGATGGGGGGTGCTATATTTGGATGGGGAATGATCTAAATATTTTTGCGGGCAGAGCTACCCTGAGCTCGCTATTGTCATCTGTCAGGCCTTAGGCTTAGCCCCGGGTCTGATCAAATTTATCCGCTTTAGCAACGAAAACATCAAAGTGAAGATCTGCGAGAATGTGCGCGGTTGTGATGTTTTGTTATTCGACTTCATGTCCGCCCGTTAGTGATCACCTTATGGAGTTGCTCATTGCCCCTAGACGCTTTGAAATACGCGTCTGCTGGCCCTATTATTACCCTTTATGCTTAGCCGACAGCAAAGACGAGCCAATAATCTCGGTTCCCACAATCGGCGAGGTCAGTCCGAAGGTTCAAGTCTGTTCTGTCGCGTCGCTCTTAGCCAATACTATTCGCGCGATACATAAAGAGACCTCTATAAGTGCTCTTTTTAATTAAGTGTTCTCATGTCGGCTCTCGCCGGTTGGGAGGCAATAGATGCTGGCTTTGCTTGCTGCGAATGCCTACCTTGGCATAGAAGATACAAATCTAAATCACGTCTATTGGTTTGCATTTGCCATTTTTATCCTAGTAGTAGGCTTATTGCTCGTAAGACTCGTCGGTCTTTTATATACCGCTCACCGCGAGCAAAAAGCATCTTGGACTATATTTTATAAACTGACTAAAATGCGTGGACTAAGCGGACCGCAAAGCGAAGTCTTGGCTATCGTAGTGCGTCAAGCAAAAATCAGCCGGCCGCCTAAGATTCTCAGTTCGATCCAGCTATTAGATAGGGCTATTCAAAAAGCTCAAGAGCACAATCAATTTTCTGAAAAGCAATTGATACTCATTGACTCTGTGCGTAAGAAGTTGGTTTCGAGTAAGGTGCGCTGGACAGCCAACTCGGAAGAAAGACGACAGTTGGAACGGGCCAATTGTTCTTGGAATGCAAAAATGATGCATATTTCAAAGGAATCCGTTGACAGGGAAATGGTTAAAATTGCTGATTCTGATGGTGATCGTATAAAAGGGGCTATTGCCGAAATACAGCGGGGAGATCCTGGGGCGGAGGACCAAAAAGAATACAAGGTGCAAATCCGAGATATAAGCGCTGGAGGTGTCGCACTATTAGCCAGCTCTAGTTTTGCCGGAACCGATGGTGACTACGCATTGCTCTATGGTGATTCTCAACGGATTCCTTTTAGAATTGAGGGCCTCCACTGTGAAATTCAGTCGAAAGAAGAAGATCAAGAGCGCGGTTGCCTAGTACTGCACTATCGTTTTCTACCTCTCGAGCAGGAAATGCGTAAGGGTATTATTGAATATGTGTACGAAAAGATGAAGAATAGCAGCGGCAAGGATACTCGGGAAACCCAGGCCAATAAACGGGCGATAACGAGAGTATCGTGAAGATTGCGGTCCTTGCTGATATTCATGCGAATCTTGAGGCACTTGAGGCTGTTTTAATTGTAGCGGCAAATGAAAAAGTCGACCGCATACTCTGCTTGGGGGATATCGTTGGATATGGCCCCGACCCTCTAGCTTGTATTTATCGCTTAAAAGAGGTCGGAGCCCAGATAATATTGGGCAATCACGACCAGGCAGTCATCGACCCCACCTATATTCAAAGCTTTAACCAACTCGCTAGGCCGTCCTTGTACCATGCATGTGAAGTATTGGAGGAGAGCGAAGTTAATTATTTGCGCCAAGCCGCCTATCGGCGAGTAGAATATGACGCTGTTTTTTCTCATGCGAATCCCCTCAAGCCCGAGGAATGGGAACCCCTTTATATGTACGAAAAGGTCGTTTGGTGTATGGACCGCCTCGATTGGTCCCTATCCTTTGTCGGGCATACACACGAAGCGGCCATATTTTGTAAGATGAACGGTAAACCTATTTCTCTTACCTCGTCAACTGTTGCCATTGGTCCCCATTTATACCTGATCAACGTAGGTAGCGTAGGGCAACCCCGCGATGGGAATTGGCGTGCATCTTTTGCCTTGTGGGATACCGAAAAACATTGCGTTGAACTCCAGCGCGTTGAGTATCCAGTAAAAATAACTCAACGCAAGATTGCCGAATTGAATTATCCGAACTACCTCTCTGAGCGTCTCTCCCAAGGCGAATAGGGATAGCGATCTTGCGGGGTCGTGTTATTAGAATATCTGGCCTACAGTGCCTAGTCGAAATCGACGAGTCGAACTGGTTATGCGAGATCAGGGGCAGGTTGAAATCCGGACTTCGCAAGGCAAATTCCCCGGTCATAGTTGGTGATTGGGTCGATATTGTCGCAACAGCGGATCAAGCGGGTGTTATTGAGGTTGTGCATCCGCGGACTTCCAAGTTCTCCCGTGGTGCTAGTGGTGCCCGGCCCTTCGAGCAGATCCTTTCCGTAAATATGGACCAATTGGTCGTTGTTGTGTCCGCGCGGGAACCTTCTCCCAGAATCGGTTTTATAGATCGCGCGATCTTGATGGCAGTCAAAGGCAATTTACAGCCTATCATCTGCATCAATAAAATAGATCTAATCTCAATAGATGAAGCCTCTTTAATGATCGCTCCCTATGTGGCACTAGGGTACCCGGTCTTCTTGACCAACGCGTTAGGTGGCGAAGGAATGCATGATTTCAAAAGTGCTTTACTGGGGCGAACCTCGATTATAGTTGGCCAATCTGGGGTGGGTAAGTCGAGTCTGCTCAATTTTATCGAACCGGGCTTAGGATTGAAAACCCGGGAAATCATGACTCGGCACGATAGGGGGCGTCACACGACGACAGCTGTACATTTATTTAAATTGAAGCAGGGTGGATACGTCGCCGATACACCGGGAATAAAGGAACTACGGCTTTGGGGGATTAAATCCGCGCAATTGGATGCCTATTACCCCGAATTCGAACCGATGCTAAGCCTATGCCAATTTGCCGATTGTAGCCATCTTCACGAGCCGTATTGCGGAGTGATGGAAGCGGTTGAAGACCAGCAAATCGCGAAAACTAGATATGACGGTTACCGCCGGATTTTCGAAGGTTTAAAAGAAGATGAGTGAGCTGACAATAAAAGATTTACTTTCGACCTACGGTAGGTTGTTGGGGTTGAATATTGTGGCGGGCGAAAAGGGGCTGCATAAGAGCATTAATAGTAGTGATGCCCATCGTCCAGGATTGGCATTGGCGGGTTTTGTTGAATTATTCACCTTGGACCAGGTCCAGTTGCTCGGCAATACGGAGGTAGAGTATTTGCGCAGCCTGACGCCAGCTCGCCGCCGTCAAGCGCTTGAGATTATGTATCAATTCGATATTCCATGTGTGATCTTAACCGGTCGTGGCAGGGTTCAACCCGAATTAAGAGAATTAGCGGAGGAGCGTGCAGTTCCGTTGCTCAAATCAGATTTTAATACGGCCAAGTTTACACATCTGATTCACTTTTACTTAGATGGGGTCTTTGCGCCGCAATTATCTGTACATGGTACGTTGGTCGACGTGGATGGAGTGGGGTTGCTTTTTAGGGGGCGTAGTGGTATCGGTAAAAGTGAAGTCGGATTAGATCTAGTTGAACGTGGGCATAGTTTGGTTGCTGATGATGTGGTAATAGTCAATAGAAGATCCCAAGGGATTCTCGTCGGACATAGTCCTGAAATCCTTCAAGATCATGTAGAGATACGTGGAATTGGAATAATCGATGTTAAGAAAATGTTCGGGATTAGAGGGACTCGGCGACAAAAGAGAGTGGAAGTTTTGGTAAATCTAGTCGATTGGGATAATAAATTCACCTATGAACGTTTGGGGCTTGAAGAAGGCCGGATTGTAGTGTTGGGCGTCGAATTGCCAGAGGTCTATATCCCACTTTTTCCTGGTAAAAATATAACCGTCATCGCCGAGACCATTGCGATGGATTATTTGTTGCGCTTGGATGGGCAGCACTCGGCGCAGGAATTTAATCAACGATTAAACGATAAAATCAAGCAAAATAAGGATTCAAGCACTAAATAATACGAATAAATGGCATGTCAGTTGCTTAAAATTAGTGAAAGAATTTGGTTGCGATAAAAGATATCCATCAAACTCAGGTATGGGTAAATTGCTAAAATACAAATGGTTGTACATTCTTCTGGTCTTGCCGAGTACTAATCTATTGGCGGCTGATGAACCGGTTCGCCGTGGGGCGGAACCTTCTATTGAGGAAGATTTGCGTCGCCATCTGAGAAAACTCGACCGCTGGGATATTATACAGCTATTGCGTGCCGAGCGAGATGTTGACGCTAAGCAAAAAAAACAGGCGCAGGTCAGTAGTAATCCCGAAGAGTTGGCCATACTTGCTGAGGATGAGGACAATGGAGTTCGGTTTCATGTCGCGGCGAATCGGCATACTCCTATCGACATTCAACTTTTACTAGCGCAAGATAGCGAGCCAATTGTTCGCTCAGGTATTGCTATTACATTAAACTTTGATCCTATGGGATCTACCTTTCAAAAAAAACTAATAGAGCGGATTGGTCATCGATTAGCCATAGATAAAAGACCTTTGGTTAGACTCGGGTTGTCTAGTAATCAAAACTTACCTGAATCTGTTTACGATGCTTTGGCAATGGATACGGATCCATTGATACGAAGGCAACTCGCCGAAAATCTCAAAACGCCGCAATTTGTATTGGAAAAATTAGTTCAGGACAGTATTCAAGCCGTTGTTGTGACTGCTTTAAAACATCGTAATATCCCGGGGGCTTTGCTTCAGCAAATGGGTGATGACCCATCGCCAATAGTGCGTAAAGCGGTGTGCCAAAATGTTAATACTTCCCTAATAACGCTAGAGAAGTTGTCCACAGACCAAGATCCAGCAGTGCGCAATGCGGTTGCTATGCATCCTACAACTAGCCATGATATCTTAGTAAATTTGGCAACCGATATTGATACTACCGTCTTACTTGCTGTTGTTCAGCATTCACGTGCAGACCGTAGTTTATTACTCAAGTTTTCGAAGTCTGATCAAAATTTACAAATCCGCCAAATTGCTCGTGATCGTTTAATACCTTTATTACAAGGGGAAATCCGAGAAGATATTTTAGAAAGATGGGGAAATAAGTAGAAGGCATATAGTGTAAATTATGTAAATCTATACTATGGACACTTTTTCTATTCTAAGCTAATTCGCATGACCCTTATAATATATTAAGTATTGCTGCATAGAATATAACAAATTAATTAATTCACTTTTGTTGCTTCAATTTGTTCAGCGAGAGTTCCAGGTTTGTTACAATATTATGCATTATGCTCGCTTTGCTCATTAAAGCCTCTGTCTCGTCTTTTAGTGTGGATTCTTTTTCAGCGACCTCGGTCAATTGTTTTCTTAGATCATCAGTAATACTTTGATCATGCTGGACTTTGTCATGTAACTTGCGCAATCGCAATGATGTATAATATTTCGTTAGTGCAACAAGTAGGAAAGTTAATATCGCCCAAATCATATCTGGTATTATCCTTATTTACTATAATTTACCAATGAAGTCTGTAACATTGAGCTCGCCTAGAAGTTTAAACTATATCTCCTCATAACTCCTCGCGCAAGATCTGAATGGCTAATCTGTTTATAATGGGCGATTCTGCCCAAATAAGAGTACATCAAGAAGCAATTGCAGATTTTGACGATATTATACTTATAGAACACGATGGCGACCACTTGTCCTTAGATCTTGCTGCGGTTGACGGACTGGTTTTATTGGACGTCGAGGATAAGACTTATTGGATTAAGGCCGCAATAGAAGCGGGTATTTTTGTATTGGCAACACATCCTATTCACCGGCAGTTCGACCCTTTTATCAAGATGATACAAGGAGTCCAACCGTCTTATGTCCACATAATGTCGCTCGGCCTACATACAGAGTTCTGCACAAGATTGATCAAAGCGCAGGCGCCTATTCAACCGGCCTCCCATTTTGTTATAGACATAGCTATCAATTCAAGCAGACAGACTCTTTCTCGTGAATATTTTTCCGATCAAATAGCTTTATCTTTCTGTGACCTGCTATTGGCCACATGGGGATCAGTTGATGTGCTATATAGTCGCATGCGAAATTTCTTCCATTCGGGGCCAAACGAAGATACCACGACAGTTTTTTTAACAATGCACAATGGTGCTGAAGGGCTATTTATGCTCGTGGATTCTTCCGTTCAACATTCTACTGGGCGCATACGTTGTTATGGCGTAGACGGTCAGGTTGATATAAGCACTGCCCTGGCTTTTGAACGCAACGATCTTAGATCTTATTACCGCAGTTTTATAAATGCAATCAATGGTCGGTCCGAACCCCTTTTAAGCCTATCACAAGTTGTCGAGAGTTATCGATTATTACAATGGATGCGTAAATCGGCCCGTACGAATCAACCTCTCAGTAAAAGGGGGGGGCGTTGAAGGGGCGGAACGAATCATTATATTTCGCGTTCGCATTGGCGATCTTCCTATTTGCCGTTGTCTTATTGCTCAACTTAATTGAACCGACAGCGATTCTTGTCTCTGAGGATCAATATAGCAAGATACGGGATGCCAATCTTATCGACGCTCTTGTTGTTTGCCCAACTGGAACTTATTGGCAGTTAAAACAGTCTGTCCGCATTCAGCAGGAAGGCGGGGAGACACTAGCCCAGCGTATTGTGCTAATGGATGATATTGAGTCCATCGCTATTGGAACCTGGCGCGACAGGGGGGGGGGAGGAGATTGAAGGCCAAGAGACATCTCCCTATTGGGCCCCGCTGTTTATTTCGATGTTATTAGGTATTGGTTTGTGGCATGGGTGGTCGCAAATTCAACAGGACTTCAAAGGGGGAGGATCTCCGCGTCGCCGATTGCAAGAGTTGGATAACGACCTAAAAGCAGGCCGGATCACAGAAGAGGAATTTAAGGACCGCGCTGAACGGATTTGGCCTGAATTATGAACCTGGAGAGCAGATGGCAGCCAATATTCAACTGCTAGAAGAAAATATAATTAACAAAATTGCAGCAGGCGAAGTGGTTGAAAGACCCGCATCGGTTGTTAAGGAGTTAGTTGAAAACTCGATCGATGCTGGAGCGGCAAAGGTCAATGTCGCCATCCGGGCAGGGGGCAAGCAATCGATTGTCGTCTCCGATGATGGTATGGGCATGGGCCGAGAGGATATTGGTATGTGCGTTCATCGACATGCTACTAGCAAGATGTCTTCTGCTTCCGATTTATTTCAAATCGATACGCTTGGTTTCCGCGGTGAAGCCTTAGCTAGTATTGGAGCCATAGCCTACCTATCAATTGAATCGCGCTCGCAAGTCGATGAGGAAGGTACGCGCCTAGTTGTTGAAGGGGGAATTGAACGTGAGATGCATGGCATTGGCCGAGCTAGGGGGACTACGATTACGGTGCGCAATTTATTCTTTAATACTCCGGCTCGTCGTAAATTCATGCGCCACGTTGACACCGAATCTCGCCATATTAGCCAGATTATGATACATCTTGCAGCGAGCTATCCGGCAATTGGATTCGAATTGCAAAACGAAGAGCGCTCTACGATGAATTACTCTCCAGCGACCCGCCAGGAGAGGGCGACCGATTTACTTGGGGTGACTTCGCGTGGCCTTGTGGATGTACAATATGAGAAAGAGGGACTTAAAATCGAGGGTGTCCTCGCGGCGCCTGAATTTTGCGATCGAAGCAGAGGGAAGCAATATATAGTCGTGCGAGGCAGGCCGATTCATTCTAGGCCAATGGTCGAAGCAGTAATGCGGGGTTATGGCGGTTTATTATCGGAGAGCCGATCTCCGGTATTTATGCTTTGGTTAGATATGGATTCACGGAAAATTGATGTAAATGTGCATCCGACAAAAAGAGAAATACGGCTTGCTAATGAGGCACAGGTAACAGCGGCAATAGAAGCTTGTGCAAGAGGGGGCCTGCGTATGCCAGACGCTCAATCCTTTGTTTATGACAGCCAGGCGTCAGATTTTAGGCCAGCTAAAATTGGCGAACCTTCTCGGCTCGACCTCAATACGTCCATTGAGCTGAATCGCCCAAAAGAAGAGCCCAGTGTTGTACCGGCAATTAGTACACTGCCTGATCAGTTGTCGTTTTCGCTTATTGCGCCTTCTGCAGTTCCCAAAAGCGATTCAAGTGCTCAAGATATCGATACGTCTATTTTGCATGAAAATCCAAAAATATGGCAAATTCACGGACAATATATACTCGTGCAAATAGACGATGGGTTGCTTTTGGTCGATCAACAAGCGGCCCATGAACGGATAAATTATGCCAGAGCGATGGAGCAAATCAATGACTCGGCAAGTGATTGTCAGCAATTACTCTTTCCTTTAAAGCTAGAAATGGGACTGGCCGACTGTGTCATTTTTCGTGAATTACGTGATGATTTTTCTAAATTAGGTTTCGTCGTTAGAGATTTTGGCGAACGGACTATATTGGTCGAGGCGATACCTGTAGAGCTTGAGCATTGGGGCGAAGGAGAATTCTTTTATCAATTGCTGAATGATGCTAGGGATGGGCATGAGTCTGGCAGCACGTGGCGGAATGCGATGGTATTAGCTTATGTGCGCAAGATCAGTATTAAGAAAGGGCAGACATTGGGGGTAGATGAGATGAGAGGGATCATGGATCAATTGTTAAATACCGATGAGCCACATATAAGCCCGGCGGGCAAGCCGATTATGGCAAAGCTGCAATTAAGCGCAATCGATCGATTATTTAGAAAGTTGTAGTTTGTTTATAAGCGTATTTTTCTATATCTCATACTAACGATAATGCCTGTTATGGTTAGTATAAGATATTGTTAATTAAAGAGTTGTGGTTTATCAGTTTAGTTTTATAGTTACTTTATAAATACTTAATGACAGATTTTTATAATCATGCTATATTTGGGATCCCAGAATACTTTGATTGCCATATACACAGTAAGGGTCTATACATGAACAACTTACCCATTGTCTCCGGCAATGGAATGCGACCTACATTAGAAGATCCTCTTGAGCAGTTTCTCAGTGGCCAACTCAGCGAACGGACCCGGCGCGCGTATTCTGCTGATTTACTGCACTTCTTTACATTTATTGGAGTTGATCAAGTTATACTCGAAGACTTACAATCGATCACCTATGAGCATATTATCGCTTTTAGAAATGATCTTGCGGGCCGAGATTATAAACGCAGTAGTATCAATCGAAAATTAGCCAGTTTAAAGGCATTATTTAAAATGCTAGTCGCCGCCGGTCATGTTGATAAAAATCCCGCAGATTCAACTCTTGTACGCGGGTATAAAGTCGATGAGACCTTCTCGGGAAAGGCCTTATCAAATCAGGCATTGGCAAAAATACAACAAGCTATTACTGAAGAAAAAAATGACTTGGTTCGGACACGCGATTCGGCAATTTTTCAATTGTTAACCTTTGGCGGGTTGCGCAGATCTGAAGTGGCGAACATTGCCTGGGCAGATATTGCAACAGAGGGCGTATTTTACATCCTACGCCTCCCCCAGACTAAATCCGGTATGACACAAGAGATCAAGCTACAAGCGTCGGTTCTACACCACCTAGAGACCTACAAACAAGCGCTTTTACAATCTGGTTATTCTACCGAAATCGATATAAAAGTATTTATTAGTCTCTCCAGGAATGCCTCGCGAGGCAAGCCGCTAACAGACCAATCAATTAATCAGATTGTTAAAAAATACGCCCGCCGTGCTGGCGTTCCGCAAAATGTCACGGCCCATATGTTTCGGCATACCTGCTGTACTCTTGCTATTGAAGGCGGAGCAAAACCACAGCAGGTTCAAGCGCATCTTCGTCATAAAGACTTAAAAACGACTATGCGGTATTATGAAAATCGAGATAAGCTTTTAGACAATGCTTCAGATTATATTAAAATTTAGACAAAATCAATTACATAATATTTAGTCCTGTACTGATCTTTTCTTTTTTGATTTACATATGATTAATTATGTGACTAATAAATATGAATTTTCATACCACAATATTAACAATCTTGCCCGGAACTAGGATAAAACGCTTGATTTGGCCTACATCAGTAACATGCTTCTTAATACTCTCTAAGGATAAGACTAACTCTTTTATTTCGTCTTCATTCATGTTTAGGGCAACCTCTACCTGGTCACGTACTTTTCCATTTACTTGAATTGGCAAAATAGCCATATCTTCAACTAATTTTAGGGGATCAGATACAGGCCACTTTTCCATACCTGCCCCTTCTCCTGCAAAACCTGCAAGTTGCCAAATTTCTTCAGCAATGTGCGGAGCCAAGGGTGCCAATAACTGCAAAAATGGCCTGGCTACGGCCTGAGGTACCTTATCTAATGAAACCAATTCGTTATTTAGTTCGATCAGTGCAGCTATAGCGGTGTTAAATCGTAAACCTTCAATATGCGCTGTGACTTTTTCTATTGTTTGATGAAGTTTTTTATCTAGTTCGGGTTCAATCCCCTCACTAATTTTCACCTGCCTGTCTTGATCTATGAAATTGCGCCATACTCTTTGTAAAAATCGCTGCATCCCCCTGATGCCTTCCATGCTCCAAGGTGCACTTGCTTCTAGCGGCCCCATATACATTTCATAAAGTCTTAACGTATCGACGCCAAATTCTGCACCGATTTCCTCTGGTGGCAAACCATTTTTGTAGCGTTTCCCCATCTTTCCGGTTGATTTTATCAGCTTCTTATCTGTGCCGCGTTCATAGGGCACCTCATCGCGAAATTCAACTTCACGAATGTCGATATAAACACCGCGTTCGTCTTGAAATGCGTCGGCTGTTATCATTCCCTGATTAAAGAGTTTTTTGAACGGTTCCGGTGTCGAAATATGGTCGAGATCATACAAGACCTTGTGCCAAAACCTCGCATATAATAAGTGTAAAACAGCATGCTCAGCTCCCCCGATGTAAAGATCGACAGGCATGAAATACCCTTCTTTCGCCTTATCGCAAAAGACATCGCTGTTTAAGGGATCAATGAATCGCAAAAAATACCAGCACGATCCAGCCCATTGCGGCATGACATTCAACTCTCGCTGGTAGGTCTCACCGTCAACCTCAATCGTAGCCCATTCAGATCCAGCCCGATTTAAAGGCGGTGAAACAGGCCTGGATGGATCATCTGATGTTTCCGGCCGAAAATCGTCCATTGCAGGTAAAACAACGGGGGGATCCAACGGGATCGAATATCCTTCCGAGTGGGTTGCGAGGGGAAAAGGCTCCCCCCAATAGCGCTGACGGGAAAATATCCAATCGCGAAGTTTGTAATGTACGGCTTCTTTACCCAGGCCGATTTCAGTTAATTCGGCGACAATTTTATTCTTTGCTTCTTTACTTTTTAAACCATTTATAGCAAAAGCACTCTCTCCAGAAACCGGCGAATTTATGGCAATGCCGCTTCCAGAGTAACATAGATCATCACCTTGGCCATCCCCTTCGACAACCGAGACAATCTTTAAACCATAGGCTAGGGCAAAGGCGTGGTCGCGTTCATCGTGCGCCGGCACGGCCATTATGGCTCCAGAGCCATAATCCATACTGACATAGTCCGCCACAAAAATAGGGATCTCTTCGCCGTTGACTGGGTTTGTGGCATATATACCACAAAAAATACCGGTCTTCTCTTTTTTATCTTCATCAACAGCCATTTCGGTTGCAGCAGTATCAACATACTTCCGAATGGCTTCGCGAATATCTAATCCTGGCTCTGGCCCCCGCCATCGATCCAACGCATCAGTCGGCCATTCATCAGGCACCAGATAAGAGGTTTTCTCAGGATCAATTAAAGGATGCTGCGGAGCTATAACCATAAAAGTAGCGCCAAAGAGCGTATCGGGCCGGGTCGTAAAAACGGGCAGTTGACCGGCGATCTCACCATCCATGGGATCTATAATATCAAACCGAACCTCAGCTCCGAAGCTTTGCCCAATCCAATTACGTTGCATGATCTTAATTGGCTCTGGCCAATCCAGCGTAAAAGGGCTTCCATTTCGGTCTTCAAGTGGTGCATCAAGATCCTCGAGAAGACGGGGAGCATAATCGGTGATGCGCATAATCCACTGTTTAAGCGGCTTGCGATAAACCGGAAAATCACCTCGCTCACTACGGCCATCATTTGTAACTTCTTCATTGGCCAATACAGTGCCCAGCCCCGGACACCAGTTAACAACGACTTCCTGCTGATAGGCAAGTCGATAATTATTGAGCACAGCTTTTTGATCAGCCGTTTTAAGCGCTCCCCATGATGTATCTGCAAACTCACCCAATATTTTACGATCAGCCTCAGAATAAGGTTTTCCCTCGGCAAATTTCAACTCTAGATCTTCTATTTTTTTTGCTCGACCATGAATAGCTCTGCCTTGACCATCCTGCCAGATATCATCCGTATCAAAATAACAGTCGAATAACTGAGTAAATATCCATTGTGACCATCGATAAAAGTCTTCTCGAGAAGTTGCGATCTCACGATCCCAGTCGAAGGAAAGTCCTAAAAATTGTAATTGGCTGCGGATAGAATCGATATTCTCTTCCGTTATAATAGCCGGGTGCACATTGTGCTCGATAGCATATTGCTCTGCCGGTAAACCAAAGCTATCAAAGCCCATAGGATGCAAGACATTAAACCCCTGCATCCGCTTGTAGCGGCTATAAATATCGCTGGCGATATATCCTTTAGGATGGCCGATATGCAAACCTGCACCACTTGGGTATGGGAACATATCGAGTATATAACACTTGGGCTGCCCCTCGCTAAATCCATCCTCCCCTGGTCCTATCGTTTTATATATTTTATTCTCGAGCCAATGGGTTCGCCATTTCTCTTCAATTTTTGAGAAATTATATGCGCCTTTTACTACAGTAGTTGACATAATTTTTATTATGAGCCTTTATTGATTCAAGATCATGAAATTAGAAAAGACGACCGAATTTAATTCGGTCGTCTTTTCTAATTTATAACGCGATAGCGGCATAGGCCATATTGTGGATTTATTTTTTGAGCAAGGCCTTATGGCTGAGCCGCATTTTACCACCTGTATCGATTTCAAGTACCTTAACAGCGATCTTTTCCCCTTCGGCAACAACGTCTTCAACTTTCTCTACCCGATTATGCGCCAATTCGGAGATATGTAAAAGACCTTCTTTGCCTGGCAGGATTTCGACAAAGGCGCCGAAAGGCATAATGCGCTTGACCGTGCCATCGTATTCCTTCCCAATCTCGGCATCCGCGGTAATACCTTCAATCATGCGACGCGCTTCCTGGGCAGGACCGGCCTCAACCGAGGCAATGGTAATCGTTCCATCTTCGGCAACGTTGATAGTCGCCCCCGTCTTTTCGATTTCGCGAATCGTTTTTCCACCTGGACCGATGACCGCGCCAATCTTGCTTTGGTTGATCTTGATGAATTCGATGCGGGGTGCCCAGCGAGAAAGGTCGTCCCGAGATTCGGAGAGGCATTCGTTCATAATGCCCAAAACCTTGTCGCGGCCTTCTTTAGCCCTGTCGAGCGCCTCTTTGAGAATTTCCAACTTTAGGCCTTGAACCTTGATATCCATCTGTATAGCTGTGATCCCATCAATGGTGCCGGCCACTTTGAGATCCATGTCACCCAAAAAATCTTCGGCGTCGCGGATATCGGTTAGCAGTTCGTATTCGTCCCCCTCCATGACCAGCCCCACACCTGTTCCGCATACGGCAGTCTTGATCGGGATGCCAGCATCCATTAGAGCCAAAGAGCAACCACATACCGTTGCCATTGAGCTTGAGCTGCTTGATTCGGTAATATCGGCAACCAAACGGATCGTATAGGGAAAAGATTCATCGGATGGGACAACCGGTTCAATGGCGCGTTCGGCTAGATGCCCGTGACCAATATCACGCCGCCCTGGACCTCTTTCAAAGCGCACTTCGCCGACGGAGTAAGCTGGGAAATTATAGTCAAGGTAATAGGATTTAAATCGCTTCCCTTTCAGGTCATCAGCCATGCGCTCATCCAATTTTGTTCCAAGGGTGGCGACACAGAGGGCCTGGGTTTGGCCGCGCGTAAAAAGAGCGGAGCCGTGTGTGCGCGGAAGAATTGAACTTTCACAAGCAACTTCCCGCACCTCATCAAGTGCCCTGCCATCAATGCGGCGTTTTTCTTTGAGAATCATCTCCCGCATATCGGCCTTGAGCAGCGCTTCTATTTCGGCTTTGATCTGCTTTGCACCCTCTGGAAAACGCTCAGCAAGCCCCTCCAGGACGTCAGCCCGAACCTCGTCGATTAGGCCTTGGCGTTCTTCTTTAGCTGGGATCCTATTAGCTTCTTTTATCCGATCACTTGCCAGTTCGCCAACAGCAGCAACCAGTTCGGTGTCGACCTCGTCGGCTTCGATTTTTATTTTCTCTTTACCAACTTCGGCGACGAGCTTTTCCTGCATTACAACCAGGTCCTTGATATGCTCGTGACCAAAAGCCAGCGCATCGACGAGATCCTGCTCCGAAATCTCATGGGCACCACCTTCGACGCTTACGATCGAATCGGAAGTACCACAGACGATAATTTCAATATCACACTCTTCTTGCTGACTATGTGTTGGATTCGCAATAAACTCGCCGTCCAGACGGCCGACACGAACCGCTCCCATGGGACCAGCAAAGGGTATATCAGAAATACTTAAAGCAGCAGAGGCGCCCAATAAGCCTAAAACGTCAGCATCGTTTTCTCCATCATAGGAAAATATCGAAACGTAAACTTGGACCTCATAATGAAATTTCTTTGGAAACATTGGGCGTATCGGATGATCGATTAGCCTCGCGCTTAGGGTTTCTTTTTCTGTCGGACGCCCTTCACGCTTAAAAATATTACCGGGAATGCGACCACCGGCATATGTTTTTTCCCTATAATCAACGATTAGGGGCAAGAATCCCCTATCCTCAGGGGTATTGGTGCGGCAGGCAGTTACCATAACAACGGTCTCACCGTATTGCAGCCATACGGCGCCATTGGCCTGCTTGGCAATTTTCCCCGTCTCCATCGACAGGGTTTCGCCACCTAATTGATGTTCTAGTTTAGTCATTGATATATCTTTCGCTCTTTCCGTTGAGGTTGTACGATGCCGCATCCCGCTTGTCGGGAGGGTATCGCTTTGATTATCGGCGCAATCCGAGTTCGCGGATCAATGCCGAGTAAGCCGTAGGATCCTGTTTCTGGTAATAAGTCTGTAAGCGCTTCCTCTTGCCTATTAGCTTTAATAATCCCCGTCGGGTACTAAAATCCTTCTTCTGATCCTTTAAATGCTCAGTCAAATTCTTAATACGTTCAGTAAGAATCGCTATCTGCACGGGCGAGGCACCGGGTCCAGCCTCTTTGCCATACTTCTCAACCAATTCACTTTTTCTTTCAGTCGTTATCGACACCTTCGACCTCCGTCGTTAATTGCTGTGCGCTTCCGTTCGGATTATTGAATAGAATACGCGCTTGTTGAATGTCTTTGTTAATTTGCGCTATTAATTCACCAGGATTGGCGAAAGGGCGCTCTTCTCGCAATTTCTTACTTAAGACAACAGCGAGCTTGCGACCATAAAGATCACCCTTAAAATCGAGAATATGCAGTTCAACGGTTATTGCTGTACCGCCAAATGTCGGTTTGGTACCAATATTTGCTAAGGCATGAAATTCTTTGTCCTCATCATCGCGGACAAAAGCCGCAAAAACCCCCTTGGGCAAACTTTCCACGACATCTCCACTTAATGAGATATTCGCCGTTGGAAACCCAAGTTGTTGACCACGCCCCTGCCCCCGAATGATCTCACCAGTAAAGCACATAAGGTTGGGTTTCATTCGTTAGACAATCGATTGCTACTGCCGTAAAACACAAAAGGGTTGTAATGCACCTTCTTGCCAGCGGCCAATTCCATAGAGAGTCTCCGCCGAATCAAAAACTGCACAAACTTCGTTTTCGTTGGCGACAGCAACAGGAAGACCTTGAATCGATTTACCCTGAGTAAAATCACCCAAATAAACATCATCCAACTCAATAGTAGCCAAATCGCTCAATGCTTGGCGAGGATGGGCAAATGATTCTTCGATAATGCCCCTCTCCCGCTTGGCGGCAATATCATCCAATGTTAAAGCCATATTGATTCCAAGATCTCCAACCCGCAGTCGACGCAAGTCAGCAAGATAAGCCCCTGTGCCCAAAGATTTCCCCAAATCAGCTGCAAGTGAACGAATATACGTCCCTGAAGAGCAATGGACCCTGAGGAGCAATTGGGGAAAATCATATCTCATGAGCTGTATATCGTAGATCCGGATACGACGAGCTTTAAGGGCAACTTCTTCCCCGCGCCGAGCCCGCTTATAACTTCGAACTCCTGCTACTTTCACCGCAGAATACGCATGAGGGACTTGATCTATTTCACCGCTAAAATCTTGCAGTTTATCAATAACTTCGCTAGCATCCGGAATGCTATAACCTGATTCCTGCAGAATAGGTCCTTGTGAATCACCTGTAATACTTGTTGCTCCGAGACTAATCGTCGCCTCGTACACTTTGTCTGTTTCGCTCAACCAACGGTTTAACCGAGTATATCTCCCCAAGCACACAACCAATACCCCGCTGGCGAGGGGATCAAGTGTACCGCAATGACCAATCCGGCGCATTTGTAATATGCGCCGGAGAGAAGCTACAATATCGTGGGAAGAAGGTCCCTTACCTTTGTCGACAACCAAAACCCCGGTAATCTCCGGATCAGTCTTCCTGGTCATCACCAATACTATTAATAAGTGAAGTTACGTGAGCAGCCCGCTCAGCGGTATCATCATATTCTACATTTAACTGGGGGGCATAGCGCAAGCTCATTCTTTGTGCGATTTCGCGTCGAATATATCCAAGCCCATTACGCATACCGGCAAGCGCAACTTCTTTGTCATCCTCATTGTCGCCCATCGCACTGATAAATATTTTGGCGTAACCCAAATCACGCGAGAGTTCAACATCGAGTATATTGACCATTGCGAGCCTAGGGTCTTTCATCTTGCGGAGGATATCACTCAACTCGCGCATCATTTGCCCACGGACTCGGGTAATTCGCTGTGGAGACGCCATTATCGCTTAGTTTACTTCCATCTGATCGTCGAGTAACTGGCCCCCATGGTCGGCCTCGATAAAATTGACGAACTGGGACCAGGACTTCATCACAATGCTGGATAGCCGAACTGGCGACCGCAACCCCCAGCGCTCGCTACCACAATTTTTGATCGCCAACTTCGGCATTAAAACTGTAACAAGCAACTCATAACAGTCAATGTTGAAACCCGCGCTATAGTGTTCGCGCAGTCTCCACAAAGACCATCGCCTCGACGATATCCCCCTCATGCAAATCGTTAAAACCCTCAAAACCCATTCCACATTCAAAACCTTCAGCAACTTCACGAACATCGTCCTTAAAGCGCCGCAAGGAGGAAAGTCCGCCCGTAAAAACCGCTTCGCCTTCTCGGATTACACGCACTTGATGGTTGCGATTGATGGTTCCGCTCTGCATCATACAACCTCCAATAGTGCCCGTGCGAGATGAAGTGAAAATTTGGCGCACCTCGGCCCGTCCCACAATCTCCTCATCCATTGTCGGTACAAGCAAGCCACTCAATCCCGCTCTGACTTCTTCGACAACTTCATAGATGATTTTATAGTTACGTATCTCTATGCCTTCCCGAGAAGCGAGATCGCGCGCCGAAGGTTCGGTTTGCACATGGAAACCAATCAAAATCGCATCAGAGGCAGCGGCCAGCAAAACATCTGACTCAGAAATCGCACCGACTGCGCTGTGTATTACATTGACTCTTACTTCTTCGTGGGTTATGCTTCCGAGCTCTTGAGAAATGGCCTCAACCGATCCATCAACATCTCCCTTAACGACAACCCGTAAGTCCTGTACCTTGCCCTGCTGAATCCGATCATGCAAATCACTAAGCGTGACGGTCCGCAATTTGCGATGGTCCTGTTCGCGCTTAATCAATTGGCGGCGCAGGCTCAAGTCCTTTGCTTCACGTTCAGAACTGGCAGTAGCGAAAATATCACCAGCCTGTGGAACCCCGGGCAAACCTAGAACTTGCACTGGAGTAGAGGGGCCAGCCTCCTTGAGCCGCTGACCATGCTCATCGAGTAAAGCTCTAATACGACCACTATTAACGCCTGTAATAAAGGGATCACCGACTCGAAGAGTGCCTTCCTGGACAAGAACAGTGGCAACTGGACCGCGGCCCTTGTCCAACTTTGCTTCAACAACAGTTCCTCGGGCCCTCTTATAAGGGTTTGCTTGTAATTCGAGCAATTCGGCTTCGAGCAGAAGCAATTCAAGTAAGTGGTCAATTCCCTGGCCAGTTATTGCAGAAACCTCAGCAAATGGAACTTTCCCCCCCCATTCTTCAACGAGAACATCGCGCTCTGCTAATTCCCTTTTAATTTTGGAGGCATCGGCTGCCGGTAAATCGATTTTGCTGATTACAACAACAATCGGCACTTGGGCGGCTTTGGCATGATCAATCGCTTCAATTGTTTGCGGCATTACACTATCATCGGCAGCGACGACAAGAATTACGACATCGGTGACTCTCGATCCGCGTGCACGCATAGCTGTAAAGGCCGCATGACCAGGAGTATCGAGGAATGTCACGCCACGACCATCGTCCATCTTTACAGCATAAGCACCGATATGTTGCGTAATTCCCCCAGACTCACCCTCTGCGACCTTGCTCTTGCGCAAATAATCGAGCAAGGAGGTTTTTCCATGATCGACATGCCCCATTACCGTCACGACCGGCTGGCGGGGTTCTGGCTCACCAACTTCTTCTTCCTCTTCAAGCTCTTCAAGCTCTTCTTCTTCTAATTCGGTCTGCACTACTTCATAACCAAATTCATCGGCCACGGTTTGCATCGTGTCCATGTCCAAGCGCTGGTTAATCGTAGCCATAACACCCAACTGCAAGCACATAGCAATGACTTCATTCACTTTGACGCCAAGTTGTTCGGCAAATTCGCCAAGTGTTATAAATTCACTGACAGTTAGTTGCTGTATCTCACCTTCTGCTACCTCACCATCTTCTCGAGGTCCGCGATCGTAACGTCGGCGTACACGCCCCTCATTGAGTTGACTAAGAGTCCTCCGCACATTTTCCTGAACTTCTTGAGCATCAGGAGCGCCCTTCCCCCCACGTTTTCCACGCTTCTTCTTACTCGTCCCAGCATTAGTATTGGGATTAGTGCCAGTATTGGGATTAGTGCCAGTATTGGGATTAGTGCCAGCAGCCTGAGCAGTAACCTCCCGTTTTTCTCCTAATCCCTCGCGTGTACCCCCGGTCTCTCCCTCTTTCGCCTTACCTCCCCGGCGCCGACCTCGCCGACGACTCCCCTCATCCTTTTCTGGTAAAGGAGCAGGACGCCCAGTCTCTTGAGTAGCCGCACCGGAACTCTTATTGCGAGCCCCGCCACCGCTTTTTCCCTTGGCCTTAGTTTTTTCCGAAGAGTGTTTTTCAACCAGCTTACGGCTATCTTCTTTTGCTTTCTGCCGCTTCACCTCTTCGATCGAACTCTTTTTCTCTTCTTTGATCTTACGAGTAATAGCCTCCAGCATATCGGGAGATACCACGCTCATATGGCTCTTCACTTCAATATCCATCCCCTTGAGCATGGATATGAGCGCATCGCTGGATAATTTCTGTTCTTTTGCTACTTGATATACTCTGCGCTTTTCCAAAAAAGGTACTCCCTCAAGTAAGGGCCGCTCCTAACAAACGATTAGGCCCCTTGTTCTGGCTCTTCTTCACTATTCTCAGAATTTAGATGTTCTGGATCGGCTGAGACCACTTCCTCAGTATTTTCTACAGCACTCTCAATAGTATCAGACTCGGTCTCAACATTTCCATCGATATCGACTGAAATATCCTGTCCAGTCGTGGGTTCATCATTCCCCCCAACCGGCTCAGCAATAGCTTCAGACGGCTCTTCCTCGACTCCAACCTCAACAACGGCCGCCATCTCACTATCAGCTTCAGTATGAGTAGCCGTGCTCTCAGCATCCGAGCCAGTGCTATCTACCAAGCCTTCAGTCAACGTATTCACATCAATTTCGCCATGTTCTGCGAAAAAATTGGTAGCAGATTGCCGTACGCTACTGGCCATTTCGGCATTCTCTAAACCCGGAACCGTTTGCAGAAGCTCCAAATCCGCTTCGGTGATTGAAGTGATCGAATCGAAACCTGATGTGGTCAAGCTCAGTGCGATCAATTCACTAATACCCGGTATCATTCTAAACACTTTTTGATATTTCTCTTGCTTGACTCGCCGCTCTTGGTACTGATCTTCGGTGATAATATCAAGGCCCCAACCGGTCAATTGGACCGCGAGTCTTGAATTTTGCCCCCCTTTACCAATGGCTAATGAGAGCTGGTCTTCTTCAACGATCACTACCGCATGGCGGCGACGCGAATCGGTAATACACCGAGTGACAGTGGCTGGACTTAGAGCACGCATAATAAAAATGTCGGGTTCGTCAATCCATGGAACAATATCGATTCTTTCCCCACTTAATTCCCTAACAATTGCCTGAACCCGAGACCCCTTAACGCCAACACAAGCCCCTACCGGATCAACTCTTTCATCGGTTGAACTAACTGCGATCTTCGCCCTTTCACCGGGTTCCCGTGCTACTCCGTGAATATCGACGATCCCTTCAGAGATTTCGGGGACTTCAATGGAGAACAATTTTTTGAGAAACTCAGGATGGGTCCTCGAAAGCAATACCTGGGGGCCCCTGCTCGATTTCAGTACTTCGTAGATTAATCCACGTACAGCATCCCCTTGCCTATACCGCTCTCGTCTGATTTGTTCCTTGTAGGGAACGGCGGCTTCAGCGCGTCCTAAGTTGAGAACTATGTCACCATGACTTATCTGCTGCACAGTACCCGATTCAATGGTGCCAACCCGGCCAATAAACTCATCGTGAATCCGCTCGCGTTCAGCTTCGCGGACGCGTTGGATAAGGATCTGCTTGGCTGTTTGAATAGCATTGCGACCAAAGTCTGAAAAATCGAGCTTGTGTTTCAAAACAGACCCCAATTCGGCCTTGGAATCTATATCTTGAGCATCTTCAAGCAGCAACTCCATTGACGGCTCAACCACCTCTTCAACAACTGTCATTGTAGCGAAGACTTCCATTTTCCCTTGTACGGGATCAATTTCGACCTCGTAATTCTCTGTATTGCCGTAACGCCTTTTAGCCGCGGAGACCAGAGCATCAGCAAGGGTCTGTATGACTAGTTCTCGGTCGACATTCTTTTCGCGGGCAATTTGGCCCAGAGCTTCGACAATGCTCGGGTTATTCATATCTTATCGTTGACCTTTTTCTAAAATTCAGGTTCTATGTTTGCTTTGGCGATTTCAGATCGCGCAACTGTTAAAGTATCACTATTGGATTCAAGCTTGATGAGTTCGTCATCACAGACGAGCAATCGCCCTTTGATCACCTGTCCCGATTTGAGCTTAGCTTTGAGCAATCGACCACTTGCCCTGGCATAGTCACTATTGGATACCAAGGGGCGATCCAAACCTGGCGATGTAACCTCAAGGCGATAGCGTCCGGAAATTGGATCTTCAACGTCGAGTAAGTCTGCCACTTCTCGGCTAATCGACTCGCAAAGAGCAAGCGAAACGCCCCCCTCGTCGTAAACCAGCAATTTGACGAGCTCATTGCCACGAGCCCCCTTAATTTCGACATCGACCAATTCGGCTCTATGTCCATTAACTAGAGGCTCGAGAAGAGCAACGAGACCGGCTCTTAATTCGACTTTATCTAGAGCAGAAATAAACGACTTCCCCCCCATTAAGCAAAAAGCGGGCAAAGTGCCCACTTATCGTTACAAAATATGGAATTATGCGAATTTAGGCAAGATCGACTTAGATATCGATCTAAATGATA
>JACLAC010018114.1_pt1 | contig 27778 bp, 21 predicted proteins | sample 8027881 | NCBI WGS metagenome assembly JACLAC01 (sample SAMN15725517, study PRJNA655200) | protist metagenome | isolation source: fluorescence activated cell sorting (FACS) single amplified genomes of... | place: Spain: Blaines Bay Microbial Observatory, Mediterranean Sea | collected 2016-01-19 | reverse complement strand
ACCCCTTTAAATTTTGCGCAAACAATTGTGTCCAAATACATTAACCATATTGGTTTCTAAACAATCGCCTTTTGTAGAGATGTCTAGCATAAATTTACTACTTTTGCCTGCTACACATTAATTCTTCCAAATCATTAAAATTTTTAAGTTGTTAACTGATTTGAATTCATACTAGACATCAAGTCAGTTCAGTGTATTTTAAATCGGAGTGCATGCTAAATGATTGATATAACTGGCTTTCATCTGTCTTCCATGATTAATTCAGAGTTGACAGAATATTACATTAAAAATGGTTTTGTTTTAGTTGATAAATTAATTTCTAAAAGAAGTCAAGATGAAATCCGAACTGAGCTCGCAAAAATCAATCAAGGACATTATGACAATTCAACGATTGAGCCAATTGATTGGCCGATTAATGATCAACGGTTAATCAGCCGCTACATGTATATTGGTCAACCCCACGCTTACAGTCAAATTATACGTCAGCATATTGATCACCCGAAACTATGTCGTATTTTGGACTTGATAGTAGGAGCCAATGTGCCTTTTTGGAATGGAGCCTATAAGTGTGTACAAACTATGTTTGTTACTAAAAAGCCTGATGGTAATGGAAGTCCTTGGCATCAGGACGAATCAGCTATTCCTACTCGTGACCGTTCGTTAACTGGAGTTTGGATAGCTTTATCTGATGCTTCCACTACCAATGGTTGTTTGTGGATTATTCCGGATAGCCACAAGTCCGGGGTCATTTACAAGCGTGAGGCACACAATCTGCCCGATGTCGATAGTATGCCTATTGCACGCGGATTTGACGATAGTAATGCCATACCAATTGAGATGACTGCAGGTAGTGTCCTCTTTTTTTCGGGTTACCTGTTACACAATTCTAGAAAAAATTATAGTAAACAAAACCGCCCAGCTCTAACGATTCACTACTGTAGTTCTAATACGATGTTACCATGGGGTGTAAATAATTACCGAGGTGTGACTCCAATTAAAGGTGAAGACCCTTATCAATCAGAAGGTTACACTGATCCGATTCCTTGGGCTAAATTGGAATAGCTATTTTCTATTACAGTACCTGTGGGATTCATTATTTTAGATAGTCTCTATCACCATGTTCAGTCATTGGTTAAATTTGTCAATTCAGGCAATCTTTATGCTAAAATTGGCCAGCTTGATTGCCTTGGTTCAGTTCAAAAAAATTAGAAACCAATGTAGATACATCTGAGATGAGGCAAGATAACCCTCATTTCTATCACAGACTCTACAAAAAATACGGAATGAAAACATGAAAACACCTCAATTAACTCAAATAACACAATTAATCGTTGGAGATCACATATGGACTGATAAAAAATGGATATTTTGTTTAATCCTTATCTCAACTGGATTCAGCATGGTATCAGCAGAATGGAGAGCCTACAATGATTGTGCCTACGAAAAAGGCATTCAATTTCAAAAGAAAAATGTTACTAATTACGGACTTGGTCGAGGCAACCCATTTCCAGAAGAAGGTCAACTACTTCAGTTCAAGGCAGGTAAAGAAACGGGGGTGACAGCTAGTTTTGTTGAACGTAAATCGCAAGGTAACCCAATTAACTGGGCTAATGATGAATCGATGTTCGATAATGGTAGTGACGCCGATAAAATCTTCAAAGATGTTGTTGATGCTAGTGGCAATATGAGTTACAACGATGGGCCAGGATGGTATCTTGATTTGATATTTTCCGGACTAAAACCAGGTGGTGTCTATACTTTCGTAGGTACAGTTAACAGGAATGGTGGCCCAGATTACAAAGATCGAGTAACTAACTGGAAAATTATGGGAGCTGAGAGCTTCACTTATACATCTTCTGCAACGGCTCAAAAGGTAAGCGAAGATAGTGTTGAGTTCAGCACAGGCCAAAACAATAAAGGACTAATTGCCAGATGGGAAAAAATTCGTTCGGGTAACGATGGAGAATTCCTAATCCGAACCAGCCACAGTATTGGTTCTAAAAAAGGTGGAATTAAAAATGCCCATGCTTATAAAGGATATGCTGGTGGACTATTCATGTTGGAATATAATGGAACCGCATCAGTAGAGTTGACTGATAAATTGACAACATGTTGGGCTACTGTCAAATTTCGACCATAATAAAGTCAGTCCGAAATAGTTAACTATGATCGAGGAATTTCCTTTAATCGAGGTGTCAGGTACCCCTTATCAGTTAGGTTATCAACATGGTAGTCAAGCCAAAGGCTTAGTTCAAAAGTACTTGACTTGGATTGAAAAACTAACCGGTCAAAGCAGAGATATTCTGGTTCAGCGTGCCATAACGTTCTTGCCTTTGATTAGACAACTTAGTAATGATCTTGCCTCTGAAATTCAAGGATTGGCCGATGGAGCGGATATTAGCTTGGAAGAAGCTGTCTTATGTCAAGTAAGAACCGAAGCGAGCCAAACGGAAGATGGAGGTTGTACCACTTTTGCCTTTACAGGCCAGAACACAACCGATGGATTAACGCTGATTGGACAGAATCAAGACTTGGAGCCTCAGTATGAGGATGTTGCAATTTTGCTACACCTCAAACCGATAGGCAAACCTAGAGCTTTAATATTTACATTTGCTGGACAATTAGGATATGCTGGCCTGAATCAACATGGAGTAGCTCACTTTACCAACGCACTGTATGGTTACCAGTGGCAGTATGGTACACCTCATTACCCAATTAAAAGAATTTTGTTGGAACAAGACAATCTGGCTAAATGCTTAGAATTACTACAAAGCGTCAAGGTATGTTCAGCGACGAACAAAGTTATTTGTGACGGTGAAGGTCAGATTTGTGATATTGAAATCTATCCATCAGGATATTCAATTTGGCAAGATAAGTGGACTAATGGGTTAGTACACACTAATCATGCGCTAACAGATGACTATGTACCACAGGAAAGATACCTCTTGCCAGATTCCCGTATTAGACTGAATCGAGCGAGACAACTATTCGAAGAAAACTTGGGATGTTTATCGGTATCAGTGATAAAAGAGATTTTATCAGACCACGATGGTCATCCGGCTGGTATATGTCGTCATGGAGCGGATGGAATGTATTCCGTTTCAGGTTACATAGCTGAAGCGGAAAAGAGGTTACTACACGTCAGGCGGGGGCCAGGTTGTTTAGGACAGTGGAAAACTTATGCAGTTTAAAGATTATAAACGGAAATGATAACCATTCGATATTGTCAATCTGTTTATAATCTTGATTAGATTATTCAGAACAAAATTATTGCCGAAAATTATGAAAGCCGAAAACTGTTTTTTCGAATTGTTACCGAAAGTCGTGCCTGCTGACAAGGAGACCGTTGTTAAAATTCGACCACTATTTGATCATGTCTATTTCAATTCTGACCGACAGTACCAAATTACTTACTATCCTGTAGAAGAAATTGCTCTTCAGAGTGGTTGGCCTAAGCAGAATAGACAGAACCTGACAGTACTAGATGACTGTTTGTGCCTATCACAATACTTTGAGGGAGAACAAGAACATGTGTTGCTCGTAGAAGAGGTTTGGGGAAACAACCGTAGGTTGGTTGGTGAATTCCGGCTCTATTCAGTTCAACCTGACTTATTCGAGCGAAAACCTTACAAGGGCGACATACACATGCACAGCCATCTATCTGATGGGCGAGAATCTCCTGGATATGTAGCAGGATGCTGTAGAAAGATTGGGCTTGATTTTATGGCTTTGACCGACCATCGAAAATATGAACCATCGTTGGCAGCAAAACAAGCCTACGATGGGGTTCCGATCGATCTACGAATTTACCCCGGTGAAGAAGTACACCCTCCAAATAATCCAGTTCACATGGTCAATTTCGGCGGCAGCTTCAGTGTAAACGAACTATTCGAGGATAAAGAAAAGTATCAGGCAGAAGTGGACCAAATTGAGCAACAACTCGGTCCACTTCCTGCAGGTGTAGATCGTTATGTTTATGCTTCTTGCTGCTGGTCTTTCGAAAAAATACGAAAAGGTGGTGGCTTAGGTGTTTTTTGTCACCCTTATTGGTTTACCGGTCACCGTTATTCACCATCTGGTGCCCTAACTTCTTATTTGTTGCAAACTCAGCCATTCGATGCATACGAATTATTAGGTGGTTATGATCGACAATCTGTCGATTCTAACACTTTACAGGTAGCACGCTACTACGAAGAACGTGCTATGGGTAATGAGTTACCCATAGTGGGCGTTAGCGATTCACACGGTTGTGAAACTGGATCACTGTTCGGATGGTACTATACGGTTGTTCTTTCACCTACGTTGACACATTCTGATTTGATAATTAGTATCAAAGATCTATTTTCAGTCGCAGTAGAATCTATTCCCGGAGAATCTATCCGAGTCTATGGACCATTCCGACTAGTCAAATATGTACTCTTTCTTCTAAGAGAAGTGCTACCACAGCAAGATACACTCTGTGTTGAAGAAGGACGACTGATGCTAGCCCATTTGGCTGGAGACACATCTGCTGCCAAATCGCTTAAGACATTATCTGGACGGACTGCCAGAAGACTAGATACTCTCTGGGCTTAACTATAATCAGTCTGTCATCAAGCTCTTTACCGATAATGAGCTGATTAATTTTCTCCATTTTACAATCAAAAATAAGTAACCATCACAGTACCGACCAAATCGAAATAGACAGTCAAAATTGTGTAAGCTCCTATTTTACAATTTGGGTTAGTAGGAACTAGGGTGAGAAAAATGAAAATTTCTAAACGTTCGCTTATTGAGACAGAACAAGAGAATCGAATAAACAGTTATTGTAGTCTAATTAGAATTTTTAAGATTATGTGGATAGTAAATACACTTATTCTTTTTTTAGCATTTGATTCAATATCAGGCGATGTCCGAATTCCCGCTTTTCCTGGAGCAGAAGGCTTCGGAAAGTATACCTTAGGTGGTCGGGGTGGAGACGTTTACCAAGTCACGAATCTAAAGGATACCGGTCCTGGATCACTTCGTTATGGGATTAAGACAGCTGACGGACCTCGAACAATTGTTTTCGAAGTCGCAGGTACTATTATCTTAAAGAGTCCAATGGAAATTAAAAGTAAGAGCTACTTAACTTTAGCTGGTCAAACAGCTCCGGGTAAAGGAATTACATTACGTGATCAAAATTTTTCTATCAAAGAAAGTAAACAAATCATTGTTCGCTACATTCGCGTAAGGCTAGGAGATGAAAACAAAGAACAGGGGGCGGCACCAGACGTTATGACAGTAAACTATAATGACCAGATTATCCTAGATCATCTTTCGCTAAGTTGGGGGATTGATGGTAATTCTGATTATCGTGGTAATAGGAACATGACGTTACAATGGTTAATTTATAGCGAAGCACTTAATCGATCGCTCCACCGAAAGGGAGCACATGCCATGGCCACTTCGCTACGAGACTGCTTTGGTAACACGACCATTTACGGTAATATTTACTCCACTTCTAGAAATCGTCACCCAACTATAGGGTCTGGTGCTAAAAAAGGTGGATCGAACTGGATTGTTGACTTTCGAAACTGCGTTAATTATAACTGGAGTGGTCCAACGAATTTGGGTGGAGTACAAATCAACTGCATCAATAACTATTATAGACCTGGTCCATGTACAAAAAATGATTCTACCCCACCATTACGAATTAAGGATCATGATACAACTAGAGCTAAAGGTTTTATTCAAGGTAACTACTTTGATGGCATGTCAGAGGTCTTCAATTCAGATAATTTTACAGCAATAGAATATACGAATACAGGGGGTTATATGTCGACATCACGTAATCGATGGGAATTGAAATCAGAAATCGATTGCGGTGAGTTTTCCGTGCCAACACAAACTGCTAAAAATGCCTATTCAAACTGTCTAAAGTATTCAGGTTGTTCATTAGTACGAGATACAGTAGACGAACGAATTATCGCGAATATCGCTATGCAGAAAGGCATACTGATTGACTCACAAAGACAAGTTGGTGGTTGGGATCCTTACTCAATAGAACGGAGACAGAAAGATTGGGATATTGACCGAGATGGTATACCTGATTACTGGGAAAAATCAAACGGACTAGACGCGGAAGATCCTAGTGATGGTATTAGTGATCAAGACGGTGATGGTTACACTAACTTAGAAGAGTATACCAATAGTCTTGTCGCAAGTAAGCCAATTAGCAGATAAAATAAATACGACTTATCTCGACTTATAGATTTAGTTAGCTCAAATCAAAATCAGGTATTCGGATGTTTCCTCTACTTTTACCACTAATAGACAATAGCTGATAAGTCAAAGTTTTTTGTAAACTATCTTGGTTTCTTTTTACTTTTGAGGATGATTCTTCTGATCGCAGGACCTTGACAGGTCAACAAATTTAGTTAGAATCAGAAGGTGAGATGAAACAAAAATCGATAAATCAAACTAGGTCTTTCTTTTACATTCCCGATTTTTTTCTAAGATTATATCTTTATTATTTACGTATCAAGGACTAGCGACATGAATGGACGTTTCTTACTATGTTTATTCCTACTGGGCTTGTTATCTGTTTGGCTCCCAGCTGAAGACTGGTATCAATGGCGAGGACCTAACAGGGATGGTACTTGGAATGAAATTGGAATTATTGATCATTTTGATACCGAAGATTTACAAAATCCTACTTGGCGAGTACCTATTGGTAGTGGGTACAGTGGACCAACGGTATCCGAAGGTCGGGTTTATGTCATGGACCGAGAGACAAAACCCAAACAGGTAGAAAATGTCCACTGTTTTTCAGCCGAAACGGGTCATCGTATTTGGAGTTATAGTTACGAATGTCAGTATCAAAATGTGGGCTATACAGCTGGTCCACGAACTTCTGTGGTTATTGTCGATGGCTTGGCTTATGCCTTGGGCACAATGGGCCATCTCCATTGTTTCGTAGCAGAAACGGGACAAGTTAAGTGGAAAAAAGACCTCAATCAGATTTACCAAATCCAGATGCCAACTTGGGGGATTGCAGCCTCACCAGTAGTAGAAGAAAATAAATTGTTTTTACAAGTCGGTGGAAAGAGCGCCTGCCTGGTGGCATTAGACCGTCAGACTGGTGAGGAATTGTGGACTGCTAGATCAGATCCTGCATCATATGCCACACCAATTTTGATCAATCAGGCCAACGAAAAAGTTCTGGTATGTTATACGGGTAACCATCTAGTTGGTTTATCTCCTGAAAGTGGAAAAACTTATTGGGAAATTGATTGTCACCCTTCTCGAATGGCCATTGGTATTGCGACCCCAGTTCATCATCAAGGCCATTTGTTTATCAGCAATTTTTTTGATGGCTCAATGCTAATTCGTCTTGACTCATCTGAATTACGAGCAGAAAAGGTGTGGCACCGAAGAGGAGAAGACGAGCATCAAACAGATAGTCTTCACTCCCTGATTTCTACTCCCATATTAATTGGAGATTTTATTTACGGTATTGATAGCTATGGTCATTTTCGCTGTTTAGATATTGCTACTGGGGACCGTGTTTTTGAAGACGTTACTATTGCTCCCATTGAAAGATGGAGTACAGCTCACTTTGTTAAAAACAGAGAATATGTATGGATATTTAATGAGAAAGGAGAATTATTGCTAACTAAACTTACTCCGGAAAAAGTTAATCTGATCAGTCGTTCCCAAATCATTAAGCCAACAAGAGATCAGTTGAACCGCCGTGGCGGTGTCTGCTGGTCTCACCCTGCTTTTGCTAATAAGCATATATTTGTCCGCAACGATGAAGAGTTAATCTGCATTAATCTGAGCAAATAAATTCTTGTAATACGTCTGTAAATAAGATTTAAGAGCGTTTATTGTAATTTATCAGATTAATGCCTAGACATTGGTAGACAATTATAAAAATATCATGTTAATTCTTTTTCACGAATTGGCATCAAAGGATTGAGAAATTTAGTTAAAATTATGAAAAACACGTTCTTTTTATTGTTTCAATGTCCTATTATGTTAATTCTAGGTATTATGCTAATTCTTGGTAGTGTTCCTTCTTCGTCAGCCCAGGTTCACTACTTGGGTAATGGTAGTCCTTGGAATCAAAAAGCCGAAACCGGTCCTGATGCTGTGGTTGGTGGCTGGTACTATAATCTGGGTATTACCGGCATCCGTGTTGAACTAGTAGCTGACAAACCGAAGTATCTTTTAGTCAAATATGTATTTCCCGGCTCGCCGGCTGACGGAAAAATCTCTCCTGGTGATTTAATAATTGGTGTTAATAACCAACTGTTCAATACCGAACACAAAAATGGATACGGTATGGATAAGTTTGGCGCTGATGGGCCAGTCCTTGACTTTGCTATCGCATTGGAGAATGGCCAAAACGAATCAGCGATGGGAGCTTTATCTTTAACTCTAGATCGTCGAGGTACTACAGAGAATATACTACTTAATATCGGGTATCAATCTGGAACCTATGGTCAAAATTTCCCATTCGACTGCAAAAAAACAAGTCTTATTCGGGATCAACTGTATCAGTATCTGGTCGACCATCAAGGCGAAGATGGTTCTTGGGGGATACCACCACAGAACACTTTTGCACCATTAGCTCTTTTGGCTAGCGGTGAAAAACGATATCTAGATGCTGTTAAGAAAAACGTAAAGATGCACGCACGGACCACAAGTTCAGAAGATAGTTCTTGGCTGATAAACTGGCGTTACATGTCTGCGGCTATCGTTATGAGTGAATACTACTTATCCACAAGAGAAAAATGGGTACTGAAAGAAATTCAGGAAGTCTATGAATTTCTGGTATCTACCCAATATATCGATATGAATCAGATTAATGAAAAAGTAAAAGAAACACACCCCCACGCTTATCCAAAAGATAAGATGGATTCTCACGGTGGATGGGGACATAATCCTGGATTTGAAGGTTATGGACCGATTAGTATGCTAACCGCTCAAGGGGCTTTAGCTTTCTCCTTGATGCACCGTTGTGGAATCGATGTTGATCCAGATCGGCATGTAGCGGCCTATAACTTTTTGCGACGTTCTGCTGGAGCCAATGGTTACGTCTGGTATAAAGACCAACCTGCTGGGCCAAATGATTGGGCTGATATGGGACGTACAGGAGCTTCTGCCATCGCTCACCAATTGAGCCCTTATCAGAGGAATGAACATAGTAAGTTTGCTTTTTTACAGGCTAAGGTAATAAGCCAACATCCACAGAGCTTTCCTGACACCCATGGCTCACCAATTATGGGTATGGGTTATACGGCTATCGGAGCTAACGTCGATCCCAACTACTTTCGCCAGTTGATGAAAGCTAACCGTTGGTGGTTCACACTCGCCCAGTGTCCTGATGGTAGCTTCTACTATCAGCCTAATCGTGATAATGCTGGTTATGGTAGCGACTCTAGAATCGCGGCCACGGCTGTTACTGCATTCATTTTTTCCATCCCTAAAGGCAATCTACATCTGACTAGGAAAAAAACTATCGAATAGATCAGTGGGACCAAATAGATTATTATTCCACCTCTGGCTGGGTGTGATTTTGTTTTCTGCTTATCTTAAAACAGATTTCATTTCATCCTGATTGGTCTGTAGTTTTTTTTTCAGAAAACTCAACCAATTCTTCGATAGTATCATTTTATGGATATTAGTTTAGAAAAGATAATTGGTTTATATTCGTTATTAAGCCAGTATTATGTTGGAAAAGCACAGGTATACATTAAATGTTAACTGATGTTTGCCACGGGTGTCAGGATCGAGGGTATTTGAATTAAAAGACTATCGTAATAAATTTCAACCTCTCTTATATCAATCCTTTTATCAAGATAAATTACCTAATTTATTTGCCGGTAAAAAATCACATTGATTTCGTACTTTTCTGTTTCGATTATTTGAATCTTAAGGCTTGACCACCAAGAGTTGATAAACAGCCACCAAACTAATTGTGCCAATCATCTAAGCGACCTATCGCTCATAATTAAATCAATTTAGTAAAACAAGGACTATGATTCTCTGATATTGAGTAAATTATTTTGGTACAACTAATGCTCTAGTGTTTGCGCGAGTGAGATTGTTTATCTTTTTGATATTTTCATATTTAATTTAGCCCAAGGAAGATAGAAAAAAGCCGTTTGTTATTTTATATTCGTTCTATTAATGACCCCAAAAAACCATCAATTCAGATCACAAACGAAACTAGATCATATGTTCGATTGTAACCTAAATTTATTCGTTGTTTTATACTCTTGAACTGATTTTGTCATCAGGGGAGTTGGTTATTTACGACTTTGATGGATCTACAAATTAACCAAACGAAATTAAGAGAAAAGTGGGAACATACCTACCGTACTAGATGAATATATTTAATTATCGGTTTTTTAGAACCTTGATGTATAAACTTTTCTTAGACACAATTCGACGACCGAATAAGCCACGTTTCAAACAATTATTCGTACTTTTTCTTTTCTCAATTTGGTTTATACCTCAACAGATATTTAACTGGATATGCTTTTTTCTAGACGAAATCCTCTTCAATAGTTATAAAAAGATTGAGGTTAAACCACTCTTTATCATCGGTGTACCAAGAAGTGGTACAACTTTTCTACAAAGAATTATTTCTAAAGACCATGCTCAATTTACGGGTATGAGCCTGTGGGAAGTATGCGTTGCTCCAGCCATTTGCCAGAAGTACTTTTTCTTATTTTTAGGTCGGTTAGATCGTCTGTTCGGTTCTCCTATTTTTCAATTGATGGTGAATTTTGAGTCTTGGTGGTTTAAAAATCTACATCAACTTCATCGGTTATCTTGGTTCGATATGGAAGAAGATGAAGCGTTATTCCTGCACCAGTTTTCTAGCTTTTTCTTAATATATTTATTTCCTTATCAGGAAAATTTCAAACCGTATATCTATTATGATCAGGAAGTACCTTATAGTGTAAGAAAAAAGCAAATGGAATTTTATAAAAATTGTGTCCGTCGACACCTATATGTTTTTGGATCAAATAAAAGATTTTTGTCCAAAAACCCTCATTTTTGTCCTCGTATTGAATCTATAATGACGTTCTTGCCCGAATCTCGTTTTATTTTAATTATTCGTAACCCAATTAGTACAATTCCCTCTAATCTGAGTGTATTCCAGTACTTGTGTACTCACTTGGCTAATGTTAATGAAGGAATTTTTAAAAATAGGACTCCTATTTTTGAAAGTACGATGGAAATGATCCGTCATTGGTACCACTACCCGTTGGCTAAACTCACAGCCTACAAAAAAAATCGGTATGAAATCTTAAATTATGATGAATTTCGTAATAACCCTCGGAATGAAATTAAACGTGTCTACCATCAATTAGGCCTAGAGTATTCATCAGTTTATGATCAAGAAGTAAAACAGATAATGGATAATAGCTCACGCTATAGAAGCATGCACCAGTATTCTCTTGTTCAATTTGGTCTAAGCAAAAAACGTATCCTTCAAGATTTTCGATTAATCTTCAAAAGATGGAATTTTTCTGGTGAGTAAATAAACATAAACTTAAACAGGTTTTAGTTCACTGCTGAATGTATTTCCTCTATCAACTTGATTGAATTTTAATTTTCTCTTATTTATCAGATGCGTCTAGGTTTTAAGGTGTTCTTCATAGAATCAAAAAAGGGACCCGTTAATGGAACAGGTCCCTTCCGTACTAAAGTTGTTAATTATTAAATAAACAATGGCATCATGCCCCAAGACTAATGGACCCAACCATAGTCTTTAGATAGTTCTAGTTGTTGACTATCGTATCTAGTTGAGTAGATATACAATAGTTAGCGGTTGTCTATCGATTACTTTTAATTCTTCCCCACGAACTTGTAAGCTTTGATTTAGGATCTACCGGAAAATTCGTATCACCAAAGTATTCAATCTCGCCGATTTGGAAATAGGCCCCATTTGGCCAAGATTGGGTTTCAGTAGTAATATGGCGGAAGAATTTGTATCCGACCATTTGCTTTTTGAAGTCTTTTCCAGCGTCGAAACGGATGACTTGAAGCCTCTGAGTCCAAATAGGTTTCTTCTCGTCATGTGAATAAATAGTGGTGAATTTCTTACCATCGTTTGACCCTTGAACTTCCCATACCAGAGGATCTCTAGCAGGAACATCATTAGCTGATGATACGGTGAAATGAGTCAATGCATATTTTTGATCAAACTCTGCAGTTACCCACATTCCTTCTTTGGCTCCGCCACCTTTACCACAACACCATTTATCATTACTTGGTCCAAGAACATTATCAAACACGTTAAACGCAAATTCCCCTCCTCCGAAACCAGGCTCATCATTAGAAGTAAATTTAGCATCGTAATTTTTATCTTGTTCTGGCTTCCCATCGTCTTCTGGGTCAGTTAGGTCTCCTCCTAGAAGTGATTCTGTACCTGTACCTAAGTCTTTTTCAGCAATAGAAATATCAGCAACAGAGACCATTAGTAAAATCGCTAACAACGTTGAAATATTAATTTTCACTCGTAATTGACTCCCATAAAATAAGTTATAATTAGAATTATGCAGGATTGAGGCGATTAATTATTTTCACCACAATCCTGTATAGGTAGACTATTTTTTAACAAGGATTACTGACTATTTTTCAATATTCCCCATTGTGTTGCAAGTTTGGACTTAGGATCCACTGCAGTATCATCAGCTGGAGTACCAAAATACTCAATTTCACCAATTTGAAAAAAGGCTCCATTTGGCCAATTAGCTGTTTTGAAAGTGATATGTCTGAAAAATCGATACCCAGTGGTTTGTGCATCGAAATCTTCTCCTGCATCGAAACGAATGACCTGAAGCCGATCAGTAAAAAGATTATCGCCATCATAAGAAAAGATAGTCGTAAACTTTTCACCATCATTCGAGCCTTGAACTTCCCAAGTTGTAGGGTCTCTATCAGGAACATCGTTGGCTGAAGATAAAGTAAAATGTGTCAATAAGTGTGGAGCTTCAAGTTCTGCTGTTATATGCATACCTTCGCCATCTTCTATACCGCCTTTTCCACAACACCACTTGTCATTGCCTGGACCAAGTATATTATCAAATACATTAAAGGCAAATTCTCCGCCTCCAAACCCTGGCTCATCACTGGAGGTGAATTTGGCATTGTAATTTGTATCCTCTTCAGGTGCACCATCATCTTCCGGGTCAGTCAGGTCTCCTCCTAATAGAGCTTTGGTTCCTGTTCCTATTATTGTTCCTGGGACTTTTATCCCGGCTTCTATATTAGTCATTGTGCTGACCAATAATAGAAATCCTGCTAAGATCAACATAATGTTATTTTTCATATACATTAGTCTCCTATAGAAAAATTTCGTTCTTTAAGTTTTAAATCTAGTTAGGTGAAAATAGAAAGTGATATAAATCATACTAAGATTTAGCCGGCACACCTAAGCTAGAAATTATGACAAAAAAAAGACACGAAATCGTACCATTAATCAAACAGAAAGAGCCAGAACTATTTGAGGCAATTTTGTTGGCCGTTCCAAAACTCTGCAACTGAGCCGAAGTGAATTATATTGCGTATTACGTCAATACAAAGGCGCCATCTATTCAATTAAGGGACAAGATTTTTGAACGTACCTTTGGGCCAACATGTTATTCCTTTGACTATGGGAGGGGCATTTTTTGTTTTAGATAACATCAATTGGTATCAAGAAAAAGAGAATAAATTCGGTTGTTGCAAAAATGAGTAAGGGAACAAACAAGTTGACTTCATTCAAAATGTTCTTATTCGAGTTTCTCAAAATAAGCTGATTATATTGTCAATCCACATTCTCATCAATTCAATGAAGGAGAAAGATATTGTCTTTCGTCTTATTTAGACTCGCCCATTTACATTTTACGTCTCCATTCATACACATTTTCACGAACATCTTTATATTGGATCATAGGACAGTTAGAAAAGAATTAAGCCTCATTATCACTTGATTAATGTAACGGTGAATGGTGGCTAGTGGAATGAAATCAAGAACGAAAGACAAGTCCTTTATACAAAGATGAGAGATAGATCTCCGAACGGGTACACAATCGTAATTTTTGACGGGCATCAATACTCGATTAATTATAGACCTGCTAATCTAATCGATGACCATCGACTAGATATTTTTGTTCCATACAAAGTATCTACAGATAACCTTTCTGCCACGAAGATAATCGTATTATAACGGAAATGAGAGAGGGAAAATTAGATTCGACACACAGGAAAAATGGCAATGTGATAGAGCGAATTGAGCAGGATCAATTGATATATTTTGATCCTGCTCAATCATCAAGTAGTCAGTTGTGGGCTAGAAGTTTGTGAGAAGGTTAAACCAAGAAAAAAGTGGGCCAAACTACCCAAACCGATCAAAACCTCTCACTTAAGGCAATCCATTCTACCAAAAGATCTTACTGAAAGAATATATTTAATCAGAGTAGGGGCAGGGATAGAACTGTCTAAAGGACGTAATCAGAGTCTTTAGACAGTTCTAGTTATCCAACTATCATATTGTAGTTGGGTAGGACAATAGTTAGTAGTATCTATCGATTACTTTTGATTCTTCCCCACGAACTTGTAAGCTTTGATTTGGGATCTACAGGAAAGCTATCGTCACCGAAGAATTCAATTTCACCAATTTGAAAATATGGACCGTTTGGCCAACTGGGAGTTTCAAAAGTAATGTGCCGGAAAAATTTGTATCCCACCGTTTGCTTCTTATAGTCTTTACCGGCGTCAAAACGGAAAACTTGAAATCTCTGCCCCCAAAGCGATGCTTTGTCGTCGTGCGCATAGATAGTAGTAAACTTTTTTCCGTCGTTTGATCCTTGGACTTCCCATACTAGAGGATCCCTCTCAGGAGCATCGTTAGCCGAGGATACGGTGAAATGTGTTAATGCATATTGCTTATCGAACTCTGCAGTTATCCACATGCCTTCACCTTTTTCTATGCCAGCTTTCCCACAGCACCACTTGTCATTACTTGGTCCAAGGATGTTATCAAAAACATTAAAGGCAAATTCTCCACCTCCGAACCCCGGCTCATCGTTAGAAGTGAATTTGGCATTGTATTTTTTATCTTTTTCTGGATCACCGTCATCCTCTGGATCGGTCAGATCACCTCCTAGTAGAGCATCAGTTCCTGTTCCCAACTCCTTTGCTGCTTGTACAACATCATTGTTGACAAATAACAAGAGCCCGGTTAAGACCAATATAATAATATTATTTTTCACGTATTTATATCTCCTAAAAAGTTTTTATTCGAACTAAAAAGTGTATATACTCCAAAATCCAAAGCATCTTTGTACCTTTTTCAAATCGAAAAGAATACAAAATACTTTGATAAGATCATAACGGATAGATTGTGGAAATTATCGGTTTGATTTTATACTTCCCCATGTTGTTGTCAGCTTAGATTCTGGTTCCACTGATGTGGCATCAGGACTATCAACACCAAAAAATTCCAGCTCAGCCAATTGAAAGTAAGGTCCGTCAGGCCAAGATGGTGTTTCTAAGGTAATATGCCGGAAAAATCGGTAAGCGGTAGTCTGAATTTCGAACCCTGGAACCTTTCCAGCTTCAAACAGGATAACTTGTAACCTTTCAGTAAATGGGTTTTCTCCTTCACCATCGTAAGCATAAATAACTTCGAAATTTTCACCATCATTCGAGCCATGGATTTGCCATTTAATCGGATCTCTTTCGGGGGCATCATTTGCTGAGGTAACGGTGAAGTGTGTCAAGTAGTAAGGCGTATCAAATTCTGCCGTTACATGCATACCTTCGCCTTCAGCTATACCCGCTAGTCCACAGCACCACTTATCATTACCGCCGCCAGCTATATTATCGAATACATTAAATGCAAACTCTCCTCCTCCGAATCCAGGTTCGTCATTAGATGTGAATTTGGCATTGTAATTGGTATCTTCGTCAGGGAGACCATCATCTTCTGGGTCAGTTAGATCACCACCAAGCAAAGCGTCTGTACCCGTACCTAAGACTTCTTGTGCATGTGACAGGCTGATTGTGTTAATTATGAGAAGAGTAACCACTAGTGCAAGCACCGTCTTGATTGATTTTGGTTTAATTCTCATCCAAATTATCTCCTTTATTGATAAATAAACTTCATTTCTATCATGAGTTTCATATTTTTGCAGTGGTACAGACTATTCTGAGATAATGTCCGTTCCAATTACTAAAATATTTAAGTAACAAATCCAAGCCTACCATGCTATTCAGGCACCTTTCAAAAGTTTATAAAAGAGGCGAAAAGCACAGAAAAAAAAGCAAAAATCCTGATAAAAAAGCAGGTTATGATGGTGTTTTATCAAACAAACTTCAAACTAAAGAAATTACGCGAGCAATAATGAAAATTACTTATTTTACAAAAGTCAAATATAAAAGGACTGTATCTCGGCGAGTCAACTATTTACAGTATTGAACATCTTAAAGAATTATTGATTCCGGTCTTGGTTTGGACTAGATACAACTTGTCTTTTCTGTGGGTTATGCTGTGTACTAACGTCGTTCTAAGGCAGAGATGGTTAGAGCAGGCACTGTTTGCGTTTCTCATTACTACGTTGCCTGTGGAACTGATTTAATGGTTATGATATTAAGAACTCCTAAAGCTAAATTAATCTTTTCCATCTGAATCGTTACATGATATCAATGACCATGAAGTGATTTTCTAGAGTTCATATAAAATAGTTTTAGCTAAAAGACTATACAATATTACCGGAAAACCAAGTAGGAATTGGCCTTTTGGTCCATTTAGAAATGTGTTTTTTATTTTGCTTGTAATAACGGCGATAAGAAGAGAGTGAATCGCCAGAGATTTTGCAATGATCTGGCATGGCTGGGGTCGGCTGTGTGAAAGCACCTTTCTCTATGTTATAGGGTGGATAAACTAAAATATGTTTGAGCTTTTTATAACTCAAATGTTTTCTCCCATACCGATATGTATATTCTTCAGCTAAGTCAACAAATAAGTTATAAAGCCAGTCGTAATTTGACTGATTTTGTCTAACCCAAATCGCAGATGGATGATTTTTGTGGGTTGCTTTATAGACGAACCTATTTGCCATATCTCGATCAATGATTCTGTGTGCGGTTGATAATAATTGGGCATATTCAAGTACCATCCTGACACAATGCTTATCGTTGTGGTATTCAGCGCAGATTTTTGTGTCATGATCCAAGTAAAATACATTCATAATTTGCTCACTTCAACGGTTGAATCACAAAGCCAAACTCATTCAAATATAAAATAGAATGCGAAGATAGTATCTAAGAATATGTTACCTTGAGGGTTGCTCAGTGATAAATTTATTTGATTACCCGACACAAGAATAATGAGATAAACTAAAAAATTATAAACCCCTACGGGTAATGTATTGTCGATAAATCTTATATCCGAGATTTCTTAGTAGTTCCTGCGGTCATGTTTCTTACCATAGGGGTATTTAAGGAATCATGGTTAACTCATGGTTACATCTACCTCACACTAGATACTTGATATTAGTTAATTCTTATAAGTTAGCGGTTCTAGTTTCCAGTTTCTAGTTATTCAGAAAATCATCCAAAGAACTTTAGCCAGAATTATCATTTTTAGTATGATTTGGGGAGTTAAAGCGAAATTTTGTTGGTGTCTCGAGTGGAAATTCAGGATACTTTAACAATAAAAATTATAATTAATTTCTAGACAAGGGAGATTGCAAGATGAGGAAAATATTAGGCCAGACGAACGTATTATCATATCGATTCGGTTCTGGTAGTATAAAAGGTATCGGTAATGAGATCGGAAGATTCGTTGTTGTGACAATGAATATTCCATGGAAAGTTACAAGAAATTTGCTTGGCGGCACTCCAGAAGAAGTAGTATTTATTGATTCTGTGGATCAGATCGTACTAGATAATAAACTTCTAAACCTACCAGCCTGTGACACTGTAGTTGGGATTGGTGGTGGGCAAGCCGTCGATGCAGCCAAATACTTTTCTTGGAAACGTAGCATCAGATTAGTGACAATTCCAACTGTGATTAGTGTCGACGCATTTGTCACTCCTGCTGCCGGTGTACGAGTTAATCACGAAATCGAATATGTTGGACAAACTAGCCCAGATCCTTTGATCATAGATTATGATATTATTCGTACGGCACCTGCGACCTTGAATATTGCAGGTATTGGAGACCTATTATCTATACATACTGCTAGTTTTGATTGGGAATATGCAGAAAGTAAAAATCAATCCAAGTACCCATTTTCTACGTCTGCAATCAAGGATGCTCGAGGGATCATAGATGATTTATACGAAATTATTCCCGATATAAGAGACATTACCGATAAGGGAATACTTGCTATTGTTCAAGGTTACATGAAACTGAACACAATATGTCTTCCTATTAATCACTATCGGGTAGAAGAAGGTTCAGAGCATTTTCTTTTTTACGAATTAGAAGAACGGCTTAAACGACCTTTTATCCACGGACACATCATAGGATTGGGAATCTACCTGATGAGTCGATTACAAGAAAATAAAGCTGAAGAAATTACCAAAATTATGGATGACGTAAGGTTAGATTACCAGCCAAAATCCATGGACCTGAAATATGACGACTTGTTTCAATCGTTAATAAATTTGGAATCTTTTGTTAAGAGTAGACCTAAACTATGGTTTACTGTAATTGATGATAAAGAAATATCAGAAGATTGGATAAGTGAAGTTTTGTCTAATCTGTCTTTTTAACCAAGGGACAGATCTAGAATGAATTCGTCTTATCTCGTTCATAATCAACTAGTAGGGTCTTTAATCTAATTTTGTCTGTCGCTGACAGGTATCTGATTGTAAAAAATAAAAATATCTGTACAAGCGTGAGAGCTAATTTCCTGTAAAGGAAAAAAATTAAAACTGTCAAATACTGAAGCCCCTAATTATGCTTGAATCAAATCGAGTGAAATCCAGCCACATTTACCTTCTCAGTTTTATCCAACCGACAATTGTCTTTACCACAATGTTTGTAGGCGGTTGGACAACCTGCCTAGGAATTATAATTCCTCTTGCTGTATACCCATTACTTGATGTGTTTTTCAGTGTCGAAAAAGAAAATTTTCCAGTCTTCCATCCCCCATTCTATCTCGAGTGGATACCTGCTATACATGTTGTTTTTCAGCTGGCTATTTTGGCGTCATTATTCGTATTAATTGATAATAATGGTTCTTTTTGGCATACAAAAATTGCGGCTATCTCTAGTGGATTCTGTGCTGGGGTTTCGGGTATTGTTCCGGCTCATGAACTCGGGCATTACAATCGAGGGCCACGTCGATGGTTAGCAAATTTGATGATGCAAGTGGTAGCTTATCCACACTTCACACAAGAACATAACCGAAATCACCACCGATACGTGGCAACGAGTAAAGATGGTGCAAGCGCACCAAGGAACCGAGGGTTCTGGAAACATCTTGCATTAACTATTCCTCTTCAATGGGTCAGTATATATAGAGAAATGGAACAAAAATCTTCTGGTATTCGCAACCCTATTTTACTGAGAACTGCATTATCACTTGTTATTGTCGTGGCGCTCTTTTTATATGATCCCTTCATGAGTTCGGCATGGTTGATCTATTCAGCATCAGCGGTATTTCTTCTGGAATATGTAAACTATATTCGGCACTACGGACTGCGCCGAGAGAATGGAGAACCTGTTTCAGAACTTCATAGTTGGGATTCTGAAGCTCGTTGGAGTCGGTGGATGTTATTGGAACTGAGTCGGCATTCATCGCATCATTTAAAAGCAAATATCCCATTCTGGCAACTTAAATCAACAACTAAGTCACTTAAACTGCCATCAGGGTATTTTGCTTGCTTTTGGCCTTGTATGATACCTCCATTGTGGAGACGGTTAATTCATCCCAAAATGGATTCTCTAGAACAAAAATCAGCAGAAACTAACGAACAAGCTTTATTATTGCATAAATAAAAATAAGATTGATTTCAGTATATAAGCTTAATGATGGCTATACTAGATTCTATGACAAGTTCTTTTACCAAACTAGTGGGAATTTCTACCTCAGCTCTCGGATTTAATCTTGCCCAAAAACATCATTCTAAAACAAATTAGGTATTTTATAGTGTTGATTTTGTAAAATATCACGGGGTAACCGTACTGAATATTCTATTTCTTTAGCTTTCATTTTTTCTTTTTGTTCTGCCAAAGAAAAAGCTATATCTTTACCTCTAAGGCGATAAGCTTTTTCAATTTGATCTTTCCTTGTAATTTGTTTAAATAAGTCGCTCCGTGGTAGTTTATTTTTATATTTAGAAATTAGTTCGTCTTCCATTTTTGCATTTTCCTTCAGATCGCCATCTTTCAATATATGACTGACTAGACCACCTTCTTGAATAATCTGATATGAAATTAAAGAGAAACGGTGGCATTCAAAAGGGTTAGCTTCTGAACACATTAATGCAATTCTATATCCTAAATCTAACCCTCTTGTGAGTCTAGCTATCCCATCCTTGAATGAAGAACTCAATCTTACTTTATCAAAATCGACTTTCCCATTAGAATCCAGCAAGTAAGAACTCGTTTGTCTTGCACCGAATTCCTTTTGAAAACCCATATAGTGTATCTTGCTTTCTCTTAAGGATAAACTCAATCTATGTCTGTTAAACTGTGGGGCAATTCGACTATATGGAAGGCTTCTGACATCGATGATGATATTACATTGATGGTAACGCAATAGCCTTATAAAGCAATCAATTTTGTGCCTTGAGTGGCCTATAGTAAATATTGTTTGGTTTTTCATTTAAACTCGTTATCAAGTGAATAGGACTTTTTGATACTCAATATATAAGCTTATCAATTTATTATCTTTCAATCTGTTCTAACCTGAGAAAAAGAATTAATATGATTAGTAATACCGCGCCGATGAAGGCACGATAATCTAGTTGATTTTTAGCTTTGAACAATCAGTATGATAAAAAATAACTTTGTTCAATTGATGACTAAGTGAATCAACATGGCTAATAACTGAACAAAGTTATTTTCAAGGAAGATATCAGTGATTTAATAAATGATATTAATCCGCAGATCCAAGAACTTCCTGCAAAGTATGAAAGTCTACATCGTTTTTCACAGGATCAAATCCAATTCTGCTCTCTTCTTCCAATAATTGCTGACGTTTGACTTCTAGCTTAAATCGTAGTTTCGGATTCTCAGTTGCGATATAAACCATAACTTGACTGGCTTGGTTAGAAATTTCGATCGAGTTGTCAATTAGGTTCCAGTCGAGATCATAGACCCCATCAGCGTCTATCCTAAATACATCACTGACTTTTTGTAGATAAGTAGGAAGTGAGAATGACCATTGTGCATTTCTGGGAGGTCCGTATTTGAAAACCCTTTCTTCTAAATCAGGCTCGTAGTTAAGATCCATTGCGAACAAGATCCCTGCTCTGGGGCCAAAAATAGAAGAAATATCCCAATCTAAATGTCCATTTGTATCTGTCAGACGTTTATGCTTATAAGCATCGCCTTCCAATAAAAATTCATCAATCAGTCTGAGTTCGCGCCCAATATGTACCAGTTCTTCCATAGTATCTCTCCATGAGCATAGAGACTTCAAACTAAGATTAAACCAGTAAAGCGAAGTAATACGTGTTGAAATAGCGTGGTAGGCTTGCATTCTAATTTCCGTTGGGGTCGGAGAGGTCCTTGTTCGATGATCATATACCGACCAATTATGATGAGGTCCCTGAGACCAAATCGCGCAAGGCATTGGTCGATTGAGTTCCTTGAGTGATCGGCACATATCTCCAATAGTTTCAAGAGGCGAACCCCAACCAATTATGTTTCCATTCCAACGATCATATTTTCTCCAAGAATCAGGAGAAGGTGCGGACACACGATAAGCGTCATAATGTGGGTAGTCACTTAAGCCCGCGTAATCACGCCATATTCGTTCTTCGCTGTGTGTCAAGGTAGTAGCTAATCGGGTAACAGCATAAGGTGATAGAGCTTCCCAAACATCTTGTGGGGGTACGGGAGTTCCGCCACCATATTGTGGCTCTCCCAAAAACTCGACAGCATGGATTTTGGGCAACATCTCATCGGTATCATAAACTTCAAAGGGCTGTAAGCCGCCAAAATACTTCAAAGGATACTTTTCATACAAATCAGTATAGCTATAGCCATCCATAATGGAATTATGTGAAGTGTTGACATATAGTCGTTTAAGTGTTTTAAGAAAATTCTCATTTGGAAGATGATTTCCTGAATCGTTGACCCATCCTCCTGAAATATCAAATCGTTCCACTTTGATACGAAGATAAGACCAGATAGAATAGGAAGGACCATCAGTTGGTGTAATAATAATCTCAATAGCTGCATATGTTAGCGGTAATGGATCAGTTTTGATCATGAACCCACCGAGTTCGCTCGCGGGAATTACCTCTTGATCATTGAATAATTTGATTGGCTCCAATATTTTTTGTAGCGAAAGTATACGGGGAGTTGAGGGCTCATTGGCTAGCCAAAGCCGACAAGAACTAATAGAAATATCTTGTTCAGATGTGTTTGCCATATGAATGACTAAATTTTCTGGATGGATTTCGCCTTCTGGCGCTAAAAAAGTTACAGATGACATCCAGCACTTAGAAGGTTTTAGGCTCAGATTTCCCGAAAGCCATGGTTCGTTAGTAGGACCAATTTTCAGGTCCAGTTCTGCATTAGGACCAAAAGTTGGGTGTTTGCTATTGAAAGTCCAAACGGTCATCTGATCTGAATCGAGAAGGTCCAAATCGTTTCGTACTGACGGAGTGTCATGCCAAGACCAAATATTTTCTTCCAATAACTCTTGGGCAGATTTTCCAGCAAACTGAACAGAGGTTTGATTAGTTATCGACAAAGATTTAGAGCTATTATTGTACAAAAAAAGCTGAACTTTGGCACCTGAGGCTGGTTCAGGGGCTTCACTATATCTCATCGATTCCGCGATCAGATGTGGTGTGACATTTGTACCTTTCAGTACAAGTTGTTGATCTATATCTTTATCGTTTGATAGGGGGGAAGAAGAAAAAGTTTGCATAATATTATGAAAGCTCCTATTTTTATGGATATTTAAAACTTAAATCTATAGAATTCTCAAATGAGATTATTTTACAATAAAACCATTTGCGTTGGAACTATGAAAGTAATATCTTATGAATGATATCTTCTTTGCGAAGAATGATATTCATTTTTGAATTTCATTATCCCTACGACTAATTCAGCGTTCATCTTATTTCGTTCAAAGTAACCAAATTAAAAGTTAAGTAATAAACATCATGACAAAAATTTCGCTGAAATAGCCAGACAGTTCGAAAAACCGAAACATTTTTTCAACCTATAATACAGGTATTTAAGGAGCGATGGGTGTCGGGTCATTACCCAAAAGACTTTAATTTTTCTGAAAATACATATGGCCTTTCCCAAGCTGATACATATTGGTTAACGCCGGCGACCAAGGATCAACTAAATGGGTCTAAAATAAGATCATCATCAGGTTTATGGCTTTATACACCAGACGGTATAGGTAATTACAAAGCCTTATGGACGAGAGATTTCTACTATATGGTTGAATATGCTGGAGATCTGATGAATCCGGAAGAAATCAAGCTTTGCATCAAGTATTTGATAAATGGACAGAGAAAAGATGGTTGCATGCCCGACCGAGTAAATTCTGATGGTCAACCAATATATAGTCCTGGAGGAGATTTAAGCCCGCTAGCCGATCATGCACTTGATAATGGTCCATTCACGGCATTGCTCTTATGTTCATACACTAACCGTTTTGAAGATGATGAATTCTTTACGAAAATACAAACGGTGATTAAAGATGGGTTACGATTTGTTAATAGAGATAAAGATGGTTTAGTATTCAATGACCCTTTGAATCCCCAGTGTAACTATGGATTCACGGATATTGTGAAAAAGATTGGTAATCTTTTATTCTCATCTCTTTTGTTTTTTCAATCTAGTATGGAAATGAAAAAATTATGCATAAAATATTCCATAGATAGCGGGGAATGCTACAGGATTTGGAGAGAAAACATTAAGAAAAATATCAGCAAGCTTTATGATAGCGAATCAGGAATGTTTTTGGCTTCTACTGTCGATTGTCGATTGTCGACAAATTGATATTTGGGGGAGTGCATTTGCTGTTTCTGTAGGAGTAACAACCCCAGAGCAAACAAACAGAATTATTCAATATTTAATTGATAATAAGGAAAAATTATTTTTTAAAGGTCAATTGAAGCACTTGTCGCCAAAAGATAAAAGCTGGGACAAAACATTTATTTCGTGTGAAACTGGTACGTACCAGAATGGAGCTTTTTGGGCAACTCCATTAGCATGGGTCATACCGGTCATTGCCCGAAAAATCCTAAGAGTTGCCAAAGAAATTCTAAACGAAGTAATACAAGACTTCAGGAGAAACGGAATAAACGAATGTGTGAATAAGGATTACTTTAAAGTGCCTAACTATGTGGCCAGTGCTACAAACGTTTACAAGATCATCAGAGGCGAAAACGATTTTTGTTAAATAATTCCAGATACTAAAATTAAACATCAATCACTAATTACATTCTGAACAATTCAGAAAAAATTGACGGATCAATTCTCTCGCTACAGTTACTTACCAACCGGAATTGAATGCTAAGTAGCTGCAACGAGAGATCAGTAACATTGTAATTCAAATATTTTGATGATTTAGATTATACCAAGAATAGCTGATATCTTGGCCATCATCTATTCAGTCTTTATCGTGGCCCAATTCAGCGTTAATTTACCTTTGGAGGCAACTGAGAGAAACGCATCCATTCCACTGTTGGTAATGGATTTGATTTCGTCTTTATCCAAGGCTCGCTTGTAAAAAGCAACATCATCCATCAAACCTGAATAAGTTTCATTAGCAGAACCACCGATACGAAACTCCGCAATTTTGCCTTTTGTATCTTGGTAGTCATCTTCTTTTTCTAGCTTTCCATTGAGATAGATTCTAAATTTCTTAGTATCAGAAGTTAGAGTAACCTGATACCAAGTGTTCTTTTTGACTAATCCACCGTCAGTTTGACAGAGAACGCTCCACCCACCGACCATACCTCTAAAAGACAATAGTCCTTGAGCCGAGTTGAGAAATAAAGTATTATGCCCAGAAGCTCCAGGCAAACTACGCCATAAATGGCCCCACTCCGTGCCTTTGAAATCTGGGTTTATCCATAAGGTATAAGTAAACGGTTCGAGAAATATATCCCCATGTAAGCTATCCGAAGGTTCGATTACAATTGGCTGATCCGCTGCTAATTCAATAGCCTTTCCAAATTTTCCTTTTTGCAAAGATACTTTTCCATTTGCAAGTTCTCCATCATTTTTGTTGCCACTGGCATCTAAGAGATCTTTTTCCATTGGAAGATACAGAACTAAGTCTTTATCAGGTTCGACCGACCAGCTGAGAGTCTGTAATGAAGAAATAATACCTATTACTAGTAGTATGAATAGTTTTTTCATTTTATGATTTAAAAAAAACATAATTTTATCCTTTTTTGGGTTATTTACTGGGATTCAGTCTAGCCAAGTTGTCTAATACATTAATACCCTTCTCGGGAAAGATTTCTACTTGTCGTAGTACGCTGTTCCCGTTCCACGATAATTGGACATAAGCAAGACTAGAAAACAAGATTTTGTATCTTTGTTAGCAGAGCAAAAATTATACCATTTCCACCAGCATCCATGTCATTCCAATATTATACTTTTTATCTATACTGAGCTTAATTACTACGAGTAGATATTGTGCAATTTTTGACCTAATAAATTCTGAACATGGATTTTATTTCAAAGCCTGAATCCCACATAAACAACATCTTCAGGGGAACATTGTATACATGTTTTTACCAGTGATTATGGCTATCAAACTCCACAAACTACCTGCCGAAAATTGTCCAAATATAAAACCCAGAAATAGAGGTAACATTATTCGGTAATATTTCACTCCACCGGTGGCAAACATTAGTCGTTTGGCTAGCCATCCCAGTAAAATAGAGAACCACATCCAAGTCATAGCCCATCCTTTACTAACAGCATAACCAGCTGGATAGAAAGGCCACCAAATAAAACGACGTTTAAGTATCGTCAAAACTGCTGTGATTACAAACCCAATGCCTACATGCTGCATGGCTTCAAGATTCGCTTCTTTAGGAAATAGAATCTGATTTCTTAAATGGTTGAACTCACCAACTCCCCAGCGAGCAAACTGAAAACGGTGATAAAGAGAGACATGAAGCAAAATTGATAGGAAAGCCCCGACGATCGAGGCAACAATCATGGAAATTATCAAACGGCGATAGCGGACATCAAAATAGGAACCAATTTTGAATCCTTCTAATTGGTGTGGCATCGGATGGCATCGATATCCGTAAGCTAACCAAGAAAGCAAGGTAGTGTTAGTTAAGTTAGCGGGACCAATTGCTCGTGTTCCAAGAAAACCGGCCATTAATCGGTCTGGATGCGCACCGTGTAGTTCGTGAGTTGGTGGGCCCAACTCAGCTCGCATTCGGGTCATTCCGATACAAATTACAAAGTAAATCAAGAAGTAGGTTATGGCAACCCAAGGAGATAGACCGGCTTGATACCAAAATAGAACCATCAGTCCAGTGCCAAAAATCATGCCAAAAACGGCTAGATAGTATAAGCTGCTATTTTCTCTTCGAGTCAACACACCTTTCACTATTTTGATAATGTGATTACGACTGGTTAACAGTGCAATTACGCCAATACCGATCCAAGCTCCTGAGCGTTGTTCATTCATTAGCCCAACGGCCGTATTAAATCCAAGCACAGTTAAAACCACCGGTTGTAACTTCCAGATCAGTAGGAAAAACCATAGAGACAGAGAAAGATCCAACGGCATTAGGTAAGCTAACCCTATGGCAAACGGGTAAATGTAAATAGCAAATCCCCAACTCATAGCATTCCAAGGGCGAATGTTTGTGGGAAGTATATATTTTATCTTTAGCGGGGGAACTGAAGGGTATAAGTAGTTTAAGCCAGCTATTATCTCTAAACCAAAGGCTATCAAAAACCCGATCCACACGAGTTTATTTGAAAAGAGTTTGGAGGTATCTGAAATGACCTCAATTGGCATGACTGTTAGTGGATAACTGAGTTTCTCATGCTCAATCCATTGTTGGCGGATAATGATATTGATACATAGAGTGACGAACAACAACAAAATTACAAAAACGCTCCAAGCCAATATAGGAAAAATCCAAGCATTAAAATATTGAGGTTGCCAAAAATTTTCATCTCCTTCAAAGTAACCACGTAATAAACTTCTATTTGGAACTGTTAACCAGTCAGGCAGATAACGAAAAAATAGCTCTTCCCATTCGTTTTCGGGAGTGGCAAACCAAAATGGATTTGCCATCAGTGGTACCAACTGTCGAATGATATCGTGTCCCGCCAAGGATGTGGATACCGATACCATAACGTAAATAATGGCGATTTCTGAGTTTTGTAAAGCCAGGCTGGTGAACGTTCGCTTAAGTAATAAATTTACGCCAGCGACAGCAAATAAAGTAAAAAGGACAGTAGGAAACACCGAAAAATCGGTCAGTTCCCAGACTACCCGGTTTTCCGCAGAAATAATCCAATAGCAATTTAATGCAATAAGGAGTGATCCAAAAATTAAAACGCGTGAAATGAAACGGGCGCTTGAACCAAGTCCTGGTTGCTGACTCA
>JACLAC010013375.1_pt1 | contig 27804 bp, 19 predicted proteins | sample 8027881 | NCBI WGS metagenome assembly JACLAC01 (sample SAMN15725517, study PRJNA655200) | protist metagenome | isolation source: fluorescence activated cell sorting (FACS) single amplified genomes of... | place: Spain: Blaines Bay Microbial Observatory, Mediterranean Sea | collected 2016-01-19 | reverse complement strand
GGCCGAAGCGATTGATGGGGAAAAGGCACTGGTCACCACGGGGACAGGGAAGTTTTATTCCAACGGTCTAGATTTGACCCATCTCCAGTCGCAAGATGTGGACTCTGGAAAATATGTTCAGAGTGTATTGGCGATCATGAGTCGAATTCTCACCTTCCCCGCGATTACGGTGGCCGCTATGAATGGCCATGCCTTTGGTGCGGGTGCGCAGATCGCGCTGTCACATGATTATAGAGTGATGCGTAAAGATCGTGGTTTTTTCTGCATGCCTGAGATTGATCTGGGCATGCCCTTGCATCCGGGAATGACCAGCCTGATTCAGGCGCGTTTGCCGATTCAGACTGCGCACGAGGTAATCACCACGGGTACTCGCTACTCGGGTGATCTCGCTCTTGAGCGTCGCATCGTGGATCGAATCGAGGAGGAATCCGAGGTTCTGCCTCAAGCGATTGAATTGGCCGGCAGCCTCGCTTCCAAGGCCGCTCCGGTCATGTCGAGGCTCAAGCGCGAGATGTATCCTCAAGTCATCGAAGCTATGCATACGTACATGAAGGGCTAAGGGGCGCTGGAGTGAAAAAGTGACAGAGAAAGTCGTGACGTCTCTTGATCAGGTGCAGGAAGGTCAGGCTAAAGGGTTTGAGGTGGACCTGGGCGGACGAAGGCCCATTCGATTGATTGTTGTCCGGCGGGACAGCTCTTTTTTTGTTTTCGAAAATCGTTGTCCGCACCGCGGAACACCTTTGGATTGGTCACCGGACAACTTTCTCGATTCAGAAAGCCATCATCTCATCTGTGCCACTCACGGTGCTCTTTTCCGCGTGGAGGATGGCGAATGCATCTCGGGGCCTTGCATTGGAGAGTCCCTTCGCTCGTTAGAGAGTCGCACTGATCACGGTGAGTTGTATGTCATGTTGCCTGAGGGTGCGGCTCAGGCGTCCTAGGCATCAGTAGGGGCCTTATAGGGCGCTAGGCTTTTGGAGTATCTTGTGGCGTATATTCTGGGCTGCACGTTAACCGAATAATCATTTCGCATGGGGAGCATCAAAGGTCCGCGTAAGAGGTGCGGTCCGAGATTTCTCAGCGATGGGAGAGGACGGTATGCAATACGCTTTTCGTTTGTTTCTTGGATTTATGGTGTTTGCGACGACGTCTTCCGCCCAGGCTGATCAGGCCTTACGGCCCTACGAACTCACCGAGGAAAGAGAACTCTGTAAGGACTATGAACCCTTGCGACGTCCTTTTTTTGGCGATACTCATGTTCATACTACGTATTCTTTTGATGCAAATGGTCAAGATACGCGGAATACGCCCAGCGATGCTTACCGTTTTGCGAAAGGCGATGAGGTTGGGATTCAGCCCTTCGATGTGAGCGGAAAAGCTCTTCGCTCTGCAAAGCTTAGGCGTCCTCTCGACTTTACGGCTGTCACCGATCACGCTGAGATGTTGGGTGAGGTGCGGATATGTACCGATAAAGAGGCGGACGGGTATGGCTCTGACCTTTGCTGGCTCTATCGATTGATGCCTTCTCAGCTCTTTGGGCCCATGGCCATGAGAGTTCTGATTCAAAGAGAGCGATTCGGATATTGCGGAGAAAACGATTTAAAGTGTCTCGAACAAGCGGCGATCGTATGGAGAGATATCCAAGTGGCAGCTGATCAAGCTTATGATCGTTCCCCAGAGTGTTCTTTTACGAGTTTTGTTGGATACGAATGGACAGGTTCCATAGGAAGTGGAATCAATCTGCATCGCAATGTGATTTTTCGCAATGAACATGTGCCTGTATACGCGCCGAGCTGGATCGAGACACCTTCTGCATTTGATCTTTGGTCAGATCTGCAGCGACGTTGCATAGAGGGTGTCCCGGGATGCGATGTGCTGACGATTCCTCATAATTCAAACCTGTCGGGACCCGGAATTATCTTTGAGTCGGCGAAATTGAAAAATGTCGAAGGTGCATCGATTCCAGTGACCCAGGAAGAGGCTGCTCTTCGTCAACGATGGGAGCCCTTGGTCGAGATCATGCAGCACAAGGGCGATTCAGAGTGTCTGCTGGGCGGAGACACGACGGATGAAGGATGTGGTTTCGAGAAGTTGCCTTACAACAGCTTTGCGGGCGTCGGCCGAGTGAGTCAGGCGAGTGTCTTATCTCCTGGAGGAGACCTTTCACCTGATCGACGGGCCACCGTTCGCGAAGCGCTCAAGAAGGGCCTTCTCTTAGAAGCTGAACTAGGACAGAATCCGCTTAAATACGGCATTGTGGCGAGTACGGATTCTCATTTGGGGACGCCCGGATTGGTGATCGAGGATGACCCCAAAGGTCATGGTGGCGCAGGGGACATGCAGTTGTCGGGCCTGCCGGATAATATCGAGTTCAACCCGGGCGGTCTTGCTGTTCTTTGGGCCGAGGAGAATACCCGTGATTCGTTGTTCTCCGCCATGCAGCGTCGAGAAGCTTATGGCACAAGTGGGACTCGACCCGTGGTTCGGTTTTTCGGGGGGTGGCGTTACCCAAGTGAAATGTGTGATTCAGGCACTTTCGTGGAAGCGGGATATGAGGGAGGCGTTGCGATGGGGGGCGATCTCACACCTAGACCAGAGGGGGCTGAAGCGCCTCGCTTTGCTATTTCGGCGCTGAAGGACCCAGGGTCCCAGGAGTACCCTGGAACTCCTCTTCAAAAAATTCAAGTTGTAAAGGGATGGACGCAAGACGGTCAAACTTATGAGAAAGTGTTTGATGTTGCGGGCGGAGCGAATGGCGCGAGTGTGGATGTTTTAACGTGCGAGACCAGGGGAGAGAAGTCGGACTCTCTTTGTGCAGTCTGGGAAGATCCGGATTTCGATTCTGATGAAAGGGCCTTCTACTATGTGCGGGTCCTGGAGAATCCAACCTGTCGCTGGAGCCAGCAACTCTGTGTGGAGGCGTCTGTGAGCTGCGACGACCCTGCACAGATTTCGCCGGGGTTTGAGGCCTGCTGCAGTAGTACGGTGCCGAAGGTCGTTCAGGAGAGAGCATGGACATCTCCGATCTGGTACAGCCCCTAGACCCGGGTTGGACTGAGCGGGGCGGTCTCTGCCTGTGGGATGGCCACTCTCTGTTTCGTACTGAGGGACTGAGCTTTATCGCTGGAATGGTTCAGGCAGCGCGAGAGATTTTGAGCGAGGCTTGGCTCATCTCACGGAGCATCCCGTCAAAGACGAGCGAATGAATGGGCTGAACAGCTTTCCAGTAGAGTTGCCCTGAAAGCCCGCGCGAGGCGAAGACGACTGTCTGTTCGAGCCAGCAACCCGACGTTGCTGGCCGTACCCGAAAATCAAGCCAGGCCGTTCCGGGCAGCTTCATCTCAGCTTTGAGGGTGAGCCTCTCTCCTTCGATAAAGTTTTGAACTCTCCAGAAATCGAGGACGGCTCCGGGCTCTGGACGCCCGAGTGGAGTGAGATGGCGTCGCAAACCCGTTCCTCCAAAGGCTGTGTCCATGACCCCTCGGAGTTTCCATAGCCAATCTCCCCAGTACCAACCTGTGTCTCCCCCCAGACTGCATATGATTTCAAAGCATTCTTCGGCAGGGGTGTCCACCCAGATTCTTCGCTGCTCAATAAAGTGGTTTCCAAATTTCCTCTTCCTGAGAGTCTCGCGGGTGTCATGCATTTGCTCAAACATATCCATGTGTGACCAATGCTGAGACTCATCAGAGACCGCACTCTCTATCGCTTGTTCAACGCTCATCGGGCGCACTTGGAAATCTTCAAGAGCCTTCTCGGTTCTTACGATGGAGTCGTGTCCAGCACTTTCTACAATTCGACGAGCCATTTTGAAGTGGGCGGGAGTTACGAGACGCAACCAATGACTCGATAGACGAGGCGTGATCACAGGTACTTGAATGTGAATACGCCTTAATCCACGTACTTTTTCATAGGCCCTGAGCAAGCCTTGATAAGTCACAACGTTACTGCCGCCGATTTCGTAAACATTGTTTTCTTGTCCATCGACTTCCAAAGCAGCGAGGAGGTAACTGGCCACGTCTTGAGATGAAATAGGCTGAAGTCGCATTTGAACCCAGCGCGGCGTGATCATCACGGGCAGGCGCTCAACTAGAGCACGGACAACCTCAAAGGGCATACTCCCGTTCCCGATCACAATAGAGGCTTGGAATTCAGTTACGGGAACACCCGATTCACGAAGAACATCCCCGACTTTGTGGCGACTGATGATGTGCGCAGAAGTTCCTTCGTGAGAAGATTCAGCGAGTGCTCCCAAATAGATGATTCTTCTGAGGCCCGCCTCGGCGGCTGCTTGGGCAAAGTTTCGAGCGGCCTGAACTTCCGCTTCAAGAAGAGGGCCGCCATCATCGAGGGCGTGAACGAGGTAGTACCCGACATTCGCATTTCTAAAGATGGGACGCAGCGATTCTAAATCGAGAAGGTCTCCTTGCATTGGCTTGGCGCCAGCGGGAAGATTGTCAAATTGGGTGTCCGGGTTTCTGGAGATACATCTGACTTCGGTGGTTCTCGCGGCGAGTTCATCAAGGATTAAACTGCCGATAAAACCAGAGGCCCCGCTCAGGACGATGGTTTCAGTGTTTGTCGTCGACATCATCACCCCTTTTCTTAGGCTCTTCGGTGGGAAAGTAGATCTAGCTTGGCCGTGGGGAAAGGTAATCGGTGGGCGAGCCAACGGCTCGCCCACCGGCTTTAAGCCGCGTCTAAGAAGCCGGCGAGGCCCGCGACGTCTGTTCTCTTCTTCAGTAGAACAAGCGCCGAGGATTCAATTTGCCTGACTCGCTCTCTGGAGATTCCCATTCTTTCTCCGATTTCATGCAGCGTCAGCCCCTCGTCTGTCTTGAGTCCGAACCTGAGTTCAAGAATTTGTCGCTCCCTCTGGGGGAGGGCCTGCAGTCCGCGGGTGAGGATCTGCGAGATCGCTCTCTGATCATGATGGCTGCCTGGATCATTGACAACCTCAGATTGGATGAGGTCTCCAAACGACGACTGTCCGTCGTCACCAATTGGATCATCAAGAGATTTGACGGGTTTAAGTGCGGAAGTGATTCGCTCCACCTCTGCGGACTCAACTCCTAACTCATTGGCAATTTCCACGAGGTTAGGCTCTTGGTCTTTTCGTACCCGGAGCTTTTCGCTGGCACTCTCGAGTCGCCTTCTCTCTTGGAAGAGATGGGAGGGAACTCGCACGGTCCTGGATTGATTTTGGAGCGACCGAATGATGGCTTGCTCGATCCACCAGACCGCATAGGTCGAAAAGGTAAAGCCTCGAGAAGCATCAAACTTCTCCACCGCCCGGATCAGTCCTCGATTCCCTTCTTGAATAAGATCCAGAAAGCTCAGACCCAATCCGCGGAAATCTTTCGCGACTTTCACCACGAGCTTCAGGTTGTGACTCGCGAACTTTTGACGCGCTGCGGACCTAGAGGAGAGAGCCGTTGTCGCTTGGGCCAGCCGCCTTTGCATGGTCCGGTCATTCAAGCCGTGATCTCGGAGGTCTTGCCTCACTGCCACCGATTTGGGTTGCTCAAGCAGGGCTTGTAGGTCTTCATGGATATCGATGTAAATTTCAAGCAGAATGCCAGCCCCTTCAAGTTCGCGGGTGACTACGTCAAGATTGGCTTTCAGGCAGGCCGCCTTTTCGGCTGGGCTAAGGTCTCCCGCCTCCTCGAGCAGAGCATCGATCTTGGAGAGCCCTCCGTCGATCTCTGAGGCCCAATCGTATTTTACGTTCCCGTGGTAGCCGTGGGCGAGGAGGGCCGTGTTTCGTCCACCGCTCTTCCGATCGTGCCAGATACTCAGGAGTTCAAGGGCGACCGCTGGAATTTGGTTCATCGCTCGCCTGAAGGCCGCCTCGCCCTCAGAGATTTCCCCAGCCAACTCTGTGGTTTGATTTCGGTCAAGGAGAGGGACGTGCCGTATTCTCGCTAAGTACATCTCAAGGGCCGGATCATTCGAGTCGGAGTGACCTGATCTTCCTGTCCCCGAGAACTCTACAACCGATGCTTTTTCTTTTGCTTTGGTAGCCGCCATGTGATCGCTCTCCTGTCTATAAAATGTATAAGAGAAATATATACAATATATGGACATTGACAACAGTTGGAAGGCAGTAATCCCTCGAAATTCCTAAAAATGTCTATCAGAGGTAGAAGTTTATTGTTAAATCATTAGACATTTCTTTGACAGCGCGTGGTCTGGGTCTAGACTCCCTCTCCACTTAGACGCGTGAAATCAAATACTTGGGGGAAATCCATGGCGGAAGATCAGGCAAATGAGGCCAGCGAAGCCGGAGAGACGGACGATTTACGGCGCGTGGGGGCTGTCGCTCGATTGACCGGGCTTTCGACTCATTCGATTCGAGCTTGGGAGCGTCGATATGGGGCGGTAAAGCCGAGAAGGGCAGAGTCTGGCCTGAGACTTTATTCCCAGCATGACATCTTAAGGCTGCAATTGATGAAGGCTCTCACCGACCAGGGAGAGCAGATTAGCTTATTGGCCAACCTCAATGAACAACAGTTGAGGCAACGTCTCTCGGAGCGGTTTGACGTCACTCCGGTCCCCGTCGAGGGGGCGGAGTTGAAGCTTACTCGCTTAGCCTTGGTGGACCGGCAGTTGTCGGCACAGATCGAAGCCAATCCAGCTGACCTGCTTCCTCTTGAGGTGGTGGCTGAGCGAGACTCTGTTGAGAGCTTGATTGAGGCGCATCCGGGGGCCGATTTCGATATTTTGGTGATTGAGATGGAGGCACTCGGCGAGGACTTTCGGGGAACCTTGACGGCCTGTCGAGAGAGGTGGCAAGAGGTTGAGATTTGGGTTTCATACTCTTTCGCTCCCCTTAACCAGTTGCGGGCGGTCATTGATTTCGGTGCTCATCTCGTCCGTCTCCCCCTTCGGCTTGCTGTATTCCGAGATCAGATTGGGGCTTTTCCCGCCTCTCGGAAGTCGGCGCAGCTCAAATCAGCGGCGGCTTCTCTGGACGACCGGGGGCCGCACGATCTGTCTCAAGCGGCTCCGACTCGACTATTTACCAACGAACAACTGGCGCGTCTACGAGAGATGCCCAGTGGTGTCGGCTGCGAGTGCAATACTCAACTCTCGTCTTTGGTCGCAGGGCTCATTGCTTTCGAAGAGTACAGTTCTGAATGCGAGAGCAAAAATTCCGCAGATGCTGCGCTGCATCAGTTTCTCGCGAAAGGCACGGGCATGGCGCGTGCATTGATGGAAGAGTTATTGCAAAGACTCTGCGAAGAAGAGAATATCCAGATCTAGGTCCACATGGGCGGATCTTGAAAGCTTGAAAGGGGCATGAGTGCCGGGACTTGTTTGGTTTCGTGCCGATCTTCGGATCTCGGACAACGCTGCACTCGTCGATGCAGCGAGAACCCACACAGATGCTGTCGTGGCGCTCTTCATAATATGTGCGGATCAGTGGAGAGAGCACGATTGGGCCCCTGTTCGCGTTAGCCTGCTTTTGCGTCAGCTTGAGGTTTTGAGCGGTGAACTCGCGGAACTCGGCATTCCCCTTAAAATTCTGCGCTGTGACCGATTTGATGAGGTTCCGAACCGACTTCTCGGCTTTGCCCGGCGAAACGGGTGCGAATCACTCTACTTCAACGTTGAGCATGAATGGAACGAGCGTAGGAGAGATATCTCTGTCCGAAGCTGCTTCGAGGCAGACGGAAGAAAAGTTTCCAGTTATGGAGATCAACTTCTGCTGCCTCCGGAGGCCGTGACCACGCGTTCCGGTACACCTTTCAAAGTGTTTACACCCTTTGCTCGGCGTTTTTCCGAAGTGATGGGCGAGACAGGTGTCCCTCGTCCAAAACCAGCTCCCTCGGTGCGGTTCAGAATGAAGTTAGATCCTGATCCTGTCCCTGAACGAATTAAAGGGTACTCGGACGGAGGTCGATCCCAGGCGTGGTCGGTGGGGCCTAAGTCGGCACGACGGCGCCTCGATAAATTTCTGGGAAGTCGAGTTGTCGATTACGCAACGGATCGCGACCGGCCAGACACAGACGGGACCAGTGGTCTTTCTCCGTACCTGACTCTGGGAATTCTTTCGCCTCTCCAATGTTTGGCTCGGGCCGTGAAGGCGAACCAGGGAGTGATTCGAGGAGGGCAGGAGGGTCTTTCAGTCTGGATCAATGAACTTATTTGGCGAGAGTTTTACAGGCACGTACTCATTGCCTTCCCGGATGTTTCACGTCATCGCCCTCTTCAAGCCTGGACGGAGGGGGTTTTGTGGAGAGAGGATCCCGAGGGCCTTCAGAAATGGAAAGATGGAAAAACGGGTGTCCCCATCGTTGATGCAGCCATGCGTCAACTCAGTTCCACGGGGTGGATGCACAATCGGCTTCGAATGATTTCGGCGAGTTTTTTGTGCAAGCATTTATTGATCGATTGGCGTCTTGGAGAGGCCCATTTTATGCGTCATCTAGTGGATGGTGACTTGGCGAGTAATAACGGGGGGTGGCAGTGGAGTGCCTCCACGGGCACGGATGCTTCTCCATACTTTCGAGTGTTTCAGCCGGTCAGCCAAAGTCAACGATTTGACTCGAGTGGGGATTTTATCCGCTCTCAGATGCCCGAATTATCCAACTTTGATGCGAAGAGCATTCACTTACCTCATCAATATTCTTCTCTTGAAGCTCAAGCGGCAGGCTACCCGTTGCCCATGGTTGATTTGAAAGAAGGTCGACGGAGAGCGATCGAAGCCTTTCGTATCGCACGAGAGAGATAGAAGCAGAACAGGCGCCGATGTAACATATCGACGCCTGCCCGCTGAGACCATTCGAATTAGTTCCCGAGTAGCTGCAGGGCAGCAGGGGGTACTAAGACTCCGTCTATGACGTGAATCACACCATTGGAGGCGTCAATATCTGTCGCCACGATATTAACTCCATTCAGTTGGACGGTTTCTGGGTTGACATTGATGGGCTCAGATTCCATCGGGAAGATTTCACTTTCCGAGAGAACCTCTCCTGCGAACAGTTCCTCGTTGACGAGGTGATATAGAAGCACCGTGGTCAGCAGTTCCTTGTCCGCGAAAAGTTCGTCTTTCGTCAATCCAGTGGCGCTCAGAAGAGCCACGAAGGCATCATTGGTGGGCGCGAAGACCGTGAGGTCAGTGCCAGTCACCGAGAGAATGCCCACTAAACCAGTCTCCACCACCGCCTCAACCAAGATTGAGAAGTCGGGGTTGCTGGCTGCGATCTCGGCAATGGTCTGCTCCGGATCAGTAATGGAGGGTGGGAGGAGTACTCGGTCAATGACGTGGATCACTCCGTTCGAGCCAGGGATATCTAGGCCGATCAGCTGTGAGTCATTAACCCGAGGGCCGTCCGGGTCAACGGTGATGAACTCTCCCTCAAGCGTAAGAAGTTCGTGCTGACTGACGACAGCGGGTGAAAAGAGGGCGTTTCCTAACACATGGTACGTGAGTACCTTTGTAAGTAGGGCTTTATCCGCGAAGAGTTCGTCTTTGCTGATTCCCAGTTCACTGAGCAGATTCACGAAGGCTTGGTTGGTTGGGGCAAAGACTGTGAATGGACCTGGGCCACTCAGCACATCCACGAGGTCCGCAGCGACAACGGCTTCAACGAGAATGGAGAAATCATCGTTCCCCGCGGCGATGGCCACCACCGATGGCTCTGTGGGAAGGACGTTGAGGGTTCCTTCAATGGTCCTTTTGGACGCGTAGCGCAGGGTGACTTCCGCTCGAATCGTATTTTCACCTTCGTTGAATACACGATCGGTTTCCAAAAGTCTTGCTGCCTTGGTCCGCCGAACAGTTCCTCCAAGATCATAAGGCGGGGCATACTCCCGTTTGAAGTAGTGACCGTTCACGTAGAAGGTGACGAACCGAACCTTATGAGCTTCATAACGACTTAGAGTGGTGTCTAAGAATACAGCGACTTCGCCCACAGCGGGTGTGCCTGTCCCGTTTAAACTGATGGCGTTAGTTCGTTCAGCATTTGTACTGATGGCCAGATTGAAAGTGCCAGTCTCATCATCGGAAAAACTGACCGAAGGAACGATGAGCGAAAGTGCGATAAGAAGAGAAAAAATAGTTTTCTTTAGAGAAGTGTTAATCCTGTCGGTTCCGATTAACGACGTACCATGTGTTCTATTCATGTGGTTTCCTTTTCGGAGAGTGTGGGGAAGCTAATCATTAGGTCCGGTGCATTCGCTGACATAAGCGGAGCCATTTGAAGGTGTCGACATAATCATGCTCATGTTTCGTAGTAAAATCGTATATGTAGAAAAGTAGATGGAATGTCCTCTCGTCTTCTCACGGGTTTTTTAAAAATGAAGTTCTCGCGAGCGAATCCAATTGGATAAATGCCGGGAGGTGTGACGAAAAATTTGACCGGTTCGCACGACGACTCACGGCATTATTAAGTTGCTTCATAAAAGAGCGATGAAGAGTGATCCTCATCACATGGAGTCAATTGAATTTCGATTCGGTAGGACTAAAAGGACTCTTTGGGTTCTGTTCTGGTTTCACGGAGCTCTTCGTTCATAGATCGAGGGGCGCTTCTTGGGAGTGGAGAACGGTTAGAGCCGGAAATGATCCTTAGAGTGTCTGCCGATTTCGTCAGGTCGTCTCGCGGTTTAGGCTGCATCTCTGTCTATTTTTAGGTTGCGATTTATTGATCATCCGTCATCTTCATAGATCTTTAGAAATATTCAGAAAACGAGTTTGCCGGGCCGAATACGTGAATCTGAAGCCCAGATTCGATTTTTAGTGAATTCGATCGTTTTGAGTCTCTCTGGGTCCAGGAGAGATAGTCGGGGAGACAAGGTCAGTCATGATTGGAATCAGTTTGGCGGAGAAGGCATGGGTGCCGGACGCGGTCATTCGTTTAGGTATCAAGCTGATGCTTCGTGAGCGATTGGGACAGTTCAAGGATGGAGGTTGCGAGGCTGATCAAGAAGCCGTGAATACATGGCTTGAACAAATGGCCGATAGCCCCATTGCCTGGGTTCCTGATCTCGCGAACGAACAGCACTATGAGGTGCCGGCCGGTTTTTTTGAGCTGGTCATGGGGCCATTCATGAAATACAGCTGCGGATACTTCAGTCACCCGGAGATCGGTTTAGACCAGGCTGAATTCGACATGCTAGCCCTGACGAGTGAACGCGCTGAGGTGAGTCCCGGTATGCGCATCTTAGATCTTGGCTGTGGTTGGGGTTCCCTTTCGCTCTTTTTAGCCGACCGTTATCCAGATTGTGAAATTACAGGTGTCTCTAATTCGAATTCTCAGAGAGAATTTATCGCTGCGCGAGCCAAAGAGCGGGGTCTGGATAATCTTGAGATTATTACGGCCGACATGAATGAGTTCGATTCGTCAAACCAGTTTGACAGGGTGATGTCCGTCGAGATGTTTGAGCATATGCGGAATTGGAAGAAATTACTTGGACGTATTGACGGTTGGCTCGCACCCACTGGGAAACTTTTCCTTCATTATTTTTGCCATGCTAAAAATCCCTACCCTTATGAAACTGAAGGGGCGGGAAATTGGATGGGACGTCATTTTTTTAGTGGCGGAATGATGCCCAGTGAAGATTTAATTCTTTACCTTCAGGAAGACCTGCGAGTAGAGCGCAAGTGGCGGGTGTCAGGGGTTCACTACCATCGGACTTGCGAGCAGTGGCTAAAGAGAGTTGATGCTCGCTCTCCAGAGGCTCTTGAAATCATGGCCTCTACCTATGGAGATGCAGATGCAAAGCTATGGTTGCAAAGGTGGCGCTTGTTCTTTTTGGCCTGCTCGGAGCTTTTTCGATATCGGTCAGGCAATGAATGGTTTATTTCCCATGTGCTTTTGGGTCGTGGCTCGGACTCACTGAAATGAAGATTGCGGTGATTGGGACAGGGATTTCCGGGTTAGTTGCAGCGAAAATCTTGGCGGAAGATCATGAGGTAACGGTATTCGAAGCTGATGAGCGAATCGGTGGCCATACACATACAGTCGATGTGGATCTAGAGGGTCAAACCTTTTCGATTGATACGGGCTTTATTGTTTATAATGAGACTACGTATCCCCATTTCTGTGAACTTCTCGATGAACTCCACGTAAAGACACAAAAGAGCGATATGAGCTTTAGTCTCTCGTGTGAGCAGACCGGTTTAGAATGGGGAAGCATCGGACTCGGTGGCGTTTTTGCTCAGAGGAGGAATCTCGCACGGCCTCGGTTTCTAAAGATGCTGCTTGATGTATTGAGATTTAATCGTGAGGCGCCGAGCTTAGTCGAGTCTTTAGATGCGAGTGTTGAATTAGGCGACCTCCTCATTGAGAAGGGATATTCGGATACCTTTACGCGCCACTATATCATCCCTATGGGAGCGGCCATCTGGTCTGCGCGCCCAAGCAGGTTTCTCAAGTTCTCCGCGAAAAGCTTCATTCGCTTCTTTATGAACCATGGTTTATTAGCGAGTTCTGGACGTCTGGAATGGAGGGTTCTTCAAGGAGGTTCAAGGGCTTATCTTGAGCCGCTCACTCAGACGTATGCAGATCGAATTTTTTGCGGTGGTCGTGTGGAAAGAGTTTCGCGTCGTTCTGACGCAGTCGAAGTGCGGGTTGAAGGTCATGATTCTTTTGACTTTGATCGAGTCGTGTTGGCGGTGCATAGTGATCAGGCTCTGGCCATGCTCGCGAACCCAACTAAATCGGAGATAGAGGTTTTGTCGAACATCCTTTACCGATCAAATGATGTTCTTCTACATACGGATGCCAGCGTGATGCCCAAGAATCGAAGAGCATGGGCTTCTTGGAATTATCGGACGGCTGAAGTCGACCAGGAGGATGTCTTTGTGAGTTATCACATGAATCGACTTCAGGGGATTGAGTCGGAACACTCTTTTTTCGTCACTCTTAACGGAAGGCCTTACATAGACCCGGAGTCTATACTCGGCGAGTTTGAATACCATCATCCGATTTTTGATGCAGACGCAGTGAAAGCCCAAGAGCGGCATGGCGAGATTGACGGCGCGGATCGGATTCATTACTGCGGTGCTTACTGGGGATGGGGTTTTCACGAGGATGGAGTACGAAGCGCGAAGATCATGGCCGACCGAATTCTGGGAAAGGCCTTGAGTTGAATAGTTTTATATATACGGGTCATGTCGAACATCACCGGCTTATGCCCACCGAACATCGATTTAGCTTTCCTCTGTCCATGTATTATCTAGATCTGTCGGAGATCGAGATACTTGAGAAAAAGATTTGGTTCTTTGCAGAGAGAAAGACGGCTGCGCTGCGTTTGAGGCGTAGCGATCATTTAGGCCAATCCGAGGTTCCTTTAGATCAAGCGGTTCGTAGTCATGTCAAAGAGAAAGCCGGCTTTGAGCCCACGGGGCCCATTCGGATGCTGACTCAGCTCCGCGTTGCAGGCTACATGATGAATCCGATTTGCGTCTATTATTGCTTTAGCCCCACTGAAGATCACCTTGATGCGCTTGTAGCCGAAGTCAGCAATACACCTTGGGGCGAGCAGCATGCCTATGTGCTCGATCTGCGAGACGCTGTGCCAGTGAGAGGCTTGCTTCAGAAAGAGCAAGCTAAAGAGTTTCACGTCTCGCCGTTTATGGACATGGATATGGAGTATCTCTTCTCCATTGGGAGGCCTTCGGATCGATTGACTTTGTCCATCGAAAATAAAGATTCCCAAGGAGATAAAATTTTCGCAGCTGAACTTGGTCTTCAGCGAACGCCTCTTAATTCCAAGTCAGCGATCTTCTCTTGCCTTCGATACCCCATGATGACCGCGCAAATTTCTGCCGGAATCTATTGGCAAGCTTTCAAGCTTTGGAGGAAGAAAGCTCCTTTTTATCGTCATCCATGACCTTTGAGTCGTTTTGAAGGGGCAGGCTAGGCATTGCTATTTTTGGCGCTTTCGGCTCGATGTCTTTTGTAGAATTGGATCGACACAGGAATGAGCTGCGGGGCCCAAACGATTGTCACCGCCACTGAGACGATGATGAAAACAATCGAGCTATGGACTGTAAGCTGAGTAAGCCATTGAGCGAGGAGATAGCCACCGACGGAAATGGCAAGGACCTGGGCAGTGTACCGGAGGTCTTCGGGGTAACTCCGAATGCCATTTCGAGAGATAGCCCGAACGCTGAAGAGATAGCGAATGGCTTCGGCCGCCGAGAGAGCGGCAATGGCTCCTGGAAAGCCGGCGGAATACCAGCCGATGGGGATGAATGCAGCTAAGGCGGCGAGTTTCACTGCATTCAGGAAGGCGGTTGTACGGGTATCTCCAATCGCGATCAGGGCGACTTGGTTGATTCCTTTCATGGTGCCGAACCAAGTTCCCGTAGCCAAGATCTGGAGCATCCACCCTGAGGCCTCATATTCCGCATCGTACAAGGTGTGCATGAGTGAAGCACCTGCCGAGACCATCACGCTGGAACTCCATGCTGAGAAAACAACAGGTGTTTTTCGTATCCGCAGGAACTCTTTGGAGATATTTCCCTTTTCTTCGTAGACTCGGCTCATGATAGGAAAGATCAAAGACGAAGTGATACGCCCGACAATTTTTCCACCTAGACCCGCCATGACACCGCTGATGTTGTAGATCCCGAGCATCGAAAGGCTGACGAGTTTTCCAAATACCAATCGGTCAGCCGCAGTTTCTCCAAAGCCCAGCGCGGTGCTGAGAAAGATCCATCTTCCGAAGTGATAAATTTCGAGGGCCGACTTTTTATGGAAGCGGAATCGGTTGTTCCTTCCAGGAAGGCAATAGCTAATGATGGCGAGTAATATGGAACGTACGAGAATGGGAATAGTGAGCGCCCATACAGTTCGGAAGTGCCAAGCGACGGGCACCATGATGATGAGCCCAGCAAACTGTGCAACGAATTCTATCGTAGCCAACTGTTTTACTTTTACGTGTCTTCTGAAGAGCGTAAGTTTAGTCGTAGAAATTCCGTCGATGAGAGTGCTCAGACAGATGATCGGCACGAGATACCGGATCTCAGGAGTTTCGTAATAAGCAGCAAAAGGAAAAGATGCAGCGACCATGAGGCTGAAAAGAACAACGCTACGGATGAAGATCAAGGTCCAAGCTGTATCAAGGAATTCTCGATTTTCGGCTTTCGCATTTTGAACGATGCTTGTTCTGATGCCCATATCGCTGAAAGTTGCGATGGAGGAAATCATAATTTGGGCCAAGGCCATGATTCCAAACGCCTCGGGCATGAGGAGTCGAGTTAGAATCAGATTGGAAAGAAGACGTAGGGATTGCCCACCTCCGAAAGCACCGATATTCCAGACGGCTCCGGATGCAATGTCGTACTTTTTGAGCGCCGACTCTTGCTCTGGGGAAGGCCCTTTTTCTTCTCTCACGCGTGGCACTCTTTCGTGATGAGAATGGGCTCGGCACTGTTTGTCATGAGATATGAATCCTTGCTTATAGGCCGACTGACCGACCGACACTAGCCTATGACGGCGAGCATTATCCATTGATACATCGAACGGAAGTTGAGTTAATCAGAATCTTCTTTCTGGGGGGAAGCCTGTTTTCTAGATTTTTTCAATATCTTTTCAATCCGTGGTGTCAAAAAGGTGTAAATGGGTGGCTTCGGTTCAAATCTTACTTTCCAATCATCGCGATTATTCCGCCTGGGTTGTAATTGAGAGAGCCAGAAGGGGCCTGAGGAAAACTCTGTCTGTAGACAGAAGCCCGAAGCTCTTTTCTAAGAATTGAAATCGGCTCGGTGGGTGAATTTTCTCCCATAGTGTTCATTAGGGGCGATCTGTGAAGTGGACTCAACTCAGAGGGGGGGTAAGGCCGATACATCACTTGGGTGAATGAATCAGGAGCAGAGAGCCCTTGCAGTCAAATGATCAAAAAGAAGGTTTTTTGCCACCGGTCGATTCCGCCGGCGAGACGCTTGAGATGAGAGACTCAGAAGTCACGATGAAGCCTTCTCTTCCAGTGAAGACAGCGATGCTTATCTTGGCGGTACTTTGTTCCGGGCCTTTCGTAATGGTTGCTCTCGGATTCGATCTCTCTTCTCCGACCCTGCTGTTATCAGGGGCAGGGCACGTGGACGAACTTGGGGCACAGATTAAGGCCACTCTCTTAGCGACCAATCTTCAATCTATGTTGGGGTGGAGCACCTGCTTCGCAGCCTTCACTTTTTGTATACTTGCGATTGCGAGGTATCGCGTAGGCCACGAACCCCTTTTTCCGATTCTCGGCGTGACATTTCTATTCGCAAGTACCATGCAGGCGATTCCAAACTTTGTTTGGTTTGCAGATTCTGGCGTTTCTGTGGTCTTAGCGGATTCGAATGCAGCTCAATCCTGGATTTATGCCCGAGCGATGAGTGGTTTTATTCTCGCATCTGGCGTGGGTCTCGCTATCTGGTCCTTTAGTCGAGATCGAATTTTTTTGAGTTGTCTTTTTCTTCTGGGGCTCTTTTTAGTTCTTGTGCCGGCTGTGTTCTTCCTTTCCGCTTTCGAGACTAGCTTCGGAACATATTCTCCTGACTCCACGGTTAAGAATGCGTCGCTTGAGCACGCTGAATGGGCCGCCACTCTGTTTCACTTTTTGTTTGGCGGATTGATTTTCAGAATTTTCTACAGACGTCAGGATGACGTTTTGGTCATGGCACTGCTGCTCGCCGTCATTCCCCAACTCGCTGCAGACATGTACCTTTCTGTATCGAAAGAGACTTTGGACGCCTACTTCAATAGTGCGAGAATACTGACTGTTCTGGCTTATTTTATTCCGTTGGGTGGGCTTTTTTCCGAGGTCCTTTCATCCTTTCATCAGCATGAAGATCAAGCTCAAAGACTCAGCCGGCAGAGCGCCATGTTTAAAGCTCAGGCCGAGGATTTGGATCAAGCTCGTCGTCGCGCCGAGGAGGCAAGTCGAGCGAAGGGCGAATTTCTTGCGAACATGAGCCATGAAATTCGGACACCTTTGACGGCGATTGTTGGATACGCTGAACTGATGGCTCGACCCCAAAAGGGGAAAGCAGATCAAGAAGCATGGATTAAAGGTCTCAGGAGAGGCTCAAATCATCTATTGGCTCTGGTGAATGACATTCTGGACCTTTCGAAAATTGAGGCCGGAAAGATGGGCGTTTCCAAACGCCCGCAATCACCGGTGCAGATCGTACGTCAGGTCGTTCAGTTGATGCTTCCTCAGGCAAAGGAGAAGATGCTCAGTCTCTCCTTTGAGCTTGTCGGTCGATTACCAAGAGAGATCAATACCGACGAAGTAAGAATGCGTCAGATCCTCGTGAATCTTGTCAGTAACGCAATCAAGTTCACTGACACAGGAGGCATCACCATCAAGATGCGAGTTCGTCGTCCCTCGGCGAAGTCTGCAGTACTTGAGATATCTGTGCAGGATACGGGAATCGGTATTCCTGAGGATAAGCTCGCGGCTGTTTTTTCTCCCTTCACTCAGGTTTCCGATGAAAATCATGGAGGGACCGGGCTTGGACTCGATATTTCAATCAGGATGTCACGCTTACTTGGCGGTGAGTTGTCGGTCCAATCCATCGAGGGAAAGGGGAGTATCTTTTGCTTGACTCTTGATCTGGGGAATCTTGAGAATCTAGAGTTGGCTGATCCCGCAGAGCTAAATCGATTCACTGAATTGTCGTTTGCGGATGCTCACTTTGAAATGGAAGATGTTCGATTTGAAGGTCGACGACTTTTGGTTGTAGATGATGGGCGTGACAATCAGAGGATTATTAAATTCTTATTGGAAGAGGCGGGTGCGCAGGTAGATATCGCAGAGAATGGACGTGAAGCAGTCGATAAAATCTCCGCTCACGGCAAAGACTATGACCTCGTCTTGATGGACGTCCAGATGCCTATTATGGATGGCTATGAAGCGACTGAAGAGTTGCGAAGGATCGGTTTTGATTCGCCGATTCTGGCCGTCACGGCTTACGCGCTCGCTCGAGACTTAAAGCGCGCGTTGTCGGTAGGGTGTAATGACTTTGTGACGAAGCCTCTCGTCCCAGCGCAACTGATCAGAAAGGTGGAGCATTGGTTGCCCGCCCGCGAAGGTCGAGAGCGATCGGAGGCTCACGTTTTTGAAAAAGATGAGGAATGCCGGCGTTTTGAACCCTTATTGAAAAAGTTTTTAGCGGGAATGAACGATCGGATTGAAGCACTTCAAGGAGCATTGGAATCCGAGGATCAGGCCAAATTGTTCACGTTGGTTCACCAGATCAAGGGCTCGGCAGGCAGCTATGGATACCCTCGGGTCAGTGAGTTGGCGGGGGCGTGCCAAGCGCTCATGCGTGATGGTGAAGGCTCCGTTGATCTGAATTCCAGAGTGGACGAATTAATTAATGAACTCAGAACCTTACGTAACTCGTCCCTTTCCTAAATAAGATGATGTTTACCTATTTTCGCCTGTTTAGCCTCCGCTGGTGGACAATACGGACGTTCACAATGTCCACCCAGGGGGGATCTTTCTCATCCAATTTAGGACCTTGGTGTGATGGGACTCTAGTCAACCGCTGAAATGGACGAATAGAAAAATGAGGCTTGTGTTGAGGAGAGGCTATGACCATATGGGACCAAACTGAGAAGGTCCTTTTGATCGACGATGATCCAGACATCCACGATTTAGTGGACTTTCATCTTGCGGATCGCGTCGGCTATTTGATGGGCGCTCTGAATGCTCGCGCAGGGGGCGTTCTGGCCTCGCAAGAGAAACCGGATCTAATATTGCTCGATATCCGCATGCCCGATGAGGACGGCCTGTCGTTGTGTCGAAAGCTACAGGCGGACGTTTCCACGCGAGACATTCCAGTTATTTTCTTGACGGGTTGTGATGAACCGGATCAATTGGTTGAAGCCTTTGAAGCGGGAGCAGTGGACTACATCCGCAAGCCTATTTGTCGCACTGAATTGATTGCACGCGTCGGTGCACGATTGAGTGCAAAGAACAAATTAAACCATGCCCGTGAGCAAGCCCGACTTGATGGTCTGACTGGTCTCGGAAACAGAATAGCCTTGGATGAATGTTTGGCGGAACGAGTTGCGGAACATCAAGAAGAAAGTTTTCCGTTTAGTCTGGCCATTCTCGACCTCGATTATTTTAAGACGATCAATGATGGATATGGTCACCAGATGGGTGACGAAATTATTTGTGCTGCGGTCAGAGCTTTCGTACGGATGAGTCGACCGTATGACCGTCTGTTTCGTTTCGGTGGAGACGAATTCGTAGTTGTCGTACCAGGAGGCGAGCCTGAGGATGCCGAGGTTGTTGTCAGTCGCATGCTTGACGCTGTCAGCGGTATTCGTTTGCCCGTCCAAGATGGACAAGTCTCTGTGACTTGCAGCGGAGGATTAATCTCTCAGTCTGAGCGGTCGCCCTCGTTGAGCGCGAAAGCGTTGCTCGAGCGAGCCGATAAAGCGCTGTATGAAGCGAAACGGACTGGGCGAAATCGGCTAGTGATTGGTTCAGCCGACTAGGAATTTCATAATATATGGGTGATTGTGCGGGGAGCTATTCTGACTTCTGTGGATCTAAGAAGCTGAAATTCATAATTCAGTGACGCTGAATATGGTTTATCCCTGTGTGATATGCGCCACTCGGTTTTTTTAAAACAGCTTCATATCCACCAAAAAATTTCAGGCTCAGCTGCTGATGGCACTCTTTCCGTCCTAAGGGCTGGTTCTGGAGGTCAAATAGTGACTATTTTTGGGAACAAAATTTGCTTACTGTAAGGCGATTAATCTAGCTCCCAATTTGGGGAGGAGGCATTGAGTTCATGCCAGATTGGCAGTTTGGAGCAGGGCTGAGTATCGCTCTGCTTGTTGCATTTACAGCACATGTTTTCTATCGACGACCTCCGGGTGCGCTCTGGCCGAGTCTGCCTATGGTGTTCGCTTCGGCCCTATGCTTTGCGATCGGCGATTTGATTTCTGAAGTTTGGTCTGATTCGCCGCGTGGCCTTTGGTTTGGAATGACGGTCTTGTATATCGGACTGTTCTCAATCGCTACGGCTTGGTGGGATTTCACTCGTCGCTATACAGAAATCTATGAGCCTAAGGTCTGGTCTCGATTTAAGCGGTTTCCCCTCATTTCGACTCGCGTCATGATCGTTCTTAACGTGAGCTTTGTGATCGCCATGGCGACGAGTCCATGGCATGGACTTTTTCTGGATGCGAATCCGGGCTCAAGAAGTACATATGGTCCTCTTTGGTACGTTGCCGCGGGCTCAAACTATCTCATCATTGCATCGACCCTTGTCATTCATATTGCACTTTCAGTTAAAGCGGAAGACAGCGCAATTCGCTCTCAGTGCCGTTGGATTGCCGCGGCGATTGCTGTTCCATTCGCCGCAAACTTTTTGTTTGTTTCCACCTCGATACCTCTTGCTTATGACCCTACAGCTTTAGGAATGGCAGTGAGTTGTAGCTTGTTTCTCTATGCGATTAGTCGCCTTGATCTATTTGCACTGGAGCGCCTTTCGGTGCCCGATATTCTCTCGGATGACACGGACTCAATCCTTTTTGTAAAGCCCGATGGGCGATTGCTTTACGCTAACGACCGCGCATGTCGCATCATGGATCAGTCAGAGCTTGTTCGAGGAAGCTCTGTGAATGCGATTTTTGAAAAGAGAATCCCCAGTTTTTCTTTAGAAGATGCATTAGCCAGTTGCCTGGGAGAGGGGCGAGCCCTCGTGGGCGGTGCTCATCATCTGATTAATAACTTGGGTCGTGATCAATGGATTCAGATTGATGTGACTCGGTTTTTTTGGCATCGGAACCGGGCTGTTGGTTTCTGTATTCGTTTGCGTGATCGAACAGACTTACATGAAGCGACCGCCGCTATGGAAGACCATGCGAGTTTACTTGAAGCTATTGACCAAGCCACGGGAGAGGGGCTTGTCGTGCAAGATTCCATGGGTCGAATTCGCTATGTCAATGAGGCCTTTTCTCGTCTCTGGGATATTCCGATCGCGAAAGTCAGTACATGGGACCGAGAGAAACTCATGCAAGAAATAGGGACAAGAATTTGGGGTCATTCGGGTGAAGCATTTACGTCCGCATGGCATCGAGATGGCGAAGACTTTGATGTGGACTTTCGCTTGACGGCTGATGTTCAGTTGACGGATGGACGGATTATGGAAATTTGCACATTTCCGATTCGACATGTGAGAAGCTTTACAGGGCGCGTTTGGCGAACAGCGGATGTGACTCAGCAGCGCCAGGATGCGCAAGCGATGATTCATTCGCAGAAGCTAAAAGGGCTTGGTGTGCTTGCGGGCGGGATTGCTCACGATTTCAATAACCTTCTCGTCGCGATGCTAGGGAATGCAGAGCTCGCACGGGAAGCAGCGCCTCCCAATTCCCCGACGCTTGAATATCTGACTGATATTGAAGCATCTGCGGAGCGAGCAGCCGAGCTGACCGCTCAGATGTTGGCCTACACCGGCAAGGCAAGTTTTGACAAAGAACTTATTAATCTTTCTGATCTGATTAAGGATGTAGGAGACCTACTTTCGGTTTCGATTCCAAAGAACGTAGTGATTGATTACCAGCTACAGGATCAGCTCCCGCTTCTCTCGGGTGGGATTGGTCAGATGAGACAGATTGCCATGAATTTAGTGACGAATGCGGCCGATGCGATTTCGCAATCAGTGGGGGGACGCATTTCGATAGAGACCGGCATTGGACGTCCTGAAGCACTTGGATTTGCAAGTGCGTTGCTGAACTACGGGACAGTACCAAAAGATGCGATTTTTCTTCGCGTTTTCGATGATGGCGAAGGCATGGATCAAGAGACAATGAATCGAATATTTGATCCTTTTTTTACGACCAAAATTTCTGGCCGGGGACTTGGCTTAGCAGCCACCTTGGGGATCATACAGAGCCACGAGGCCTCCCTGTGCGTTGAGTCGACCAAGGGGGAGGGGACATCATTCACAGTGTTTCTCCCCTCAGTTCCTGGCGAGATACTTCCAGACCGAGTCGCAAATGGGCCGGACTACCAGCCACGGAGAGGGCGTACCACTCTCGTAGTGGATGATGAGGCGAGCGTGCGCCAAATGCTCGCAAAAATGTTGACGGCCCTGGACTTCGAAGTTCTTGAAGCATGCGATGGCTACGAAGCCGTGGACGTATTTAAGCAACATGCCAGTGAGATCGATCTAGTCATTCTCGATATGAATATGCCAGGTATGGATGGCGAAGAGACTTGGTGGAATTTGAGGGAAGAGAAGAAAGATCTTCCTATTCTTCTTTCAAGTGGCTACCCCGAGCAGATGGTGAATTTAGACGGCGTTCGCTCGTCTGAGATCGATGGTTTCATTCAGAAGCCCTATCGAAAGCGGGATTTGTCCAAGCAATTGAAAGTTCTTTTGTCCTGATCTCGTGAGTCGGTTTTCAATCCCGTCTAAAACGGCCCCTCGCGAGCACGCGTAGCGCGCCATAACTCGTGCTGCTTCTGAAGCCTGTTAAGCGCATTGGATCCAGTCTCGGCGTTCTCGTGCCGGATTAACTCCAAAGGCTCGCTGTCCTTTCTTCTCACTAGATGAACTTTCTTTAATGTTTTGTTCATCTTGAGGACAGCTTCGCGCCGTATGTTTACTCCTGTAGTGAGGCCGAATGTGCGGCCTTTAAAATCGGAAACGCAGTTATCAAAATCGCGATTCCCAGACCAAGGAGACCGAAGATGAGGCGCAACGTTTCAATCAAAATCATAGCGGCGGCAACGGGATTGGTTTTTCTGATTCTGTCGAGTGAGAGCGTAGCGGCTACGGGCGAGAAGTTTTCTTCAGAAGCCGAAAAGGAATCGTATAGCTTGGGCGTAGTCGTCGCCTCTCAGGCGATGAGTGGCCTGGGTGAGGTGGATACTGAGGCTTTTGTAGCGGGTGTTTCCGATGTGTTGCGAAAAAATGATTTTGCTCTTGACGATGCTGAGATTCAACAGTCTTTGACTCGTTTCGACGAGCGACGTGCTGAAAAGGCTCAGCTTGAATTGGCGAGCGTTATTGAGTCCAATCGGATCGCGGGTGACGCCTTCAGGAAAAACTTTTCTGAAGACCCGGGGGTGGAAACCTTGGAAAGTGGCTTGCAATATAAAGTGATCCAAGCCGGAAAGGGAAATGTGCCCTCAGGCGATGATACGGTCACGATTCACTACCGTGGAGCTCTGGTGGACGGTCGCGAAATCGACAGTTCTTACAATCGCAACGAGCCCGTCACCATTCAAGTTGACAAAGTGATCCCGGGCTGGACAGAGGCACTGACTCGAATGCCAGTGGGTTCTAAGTGGCAGGTGGTGATCCCCCCCGACATGGCCTACGGCGACCTCGGTGCGGGCGATATGGTAGAGCCCGGTTCAACGGTGGTTTTTGAAATGGAATTGATTAGTACGAGTTGATCGTCCGAGCCGCGACTCCTCCCCGTCATGCCCCCGACATGAGAGTCGCTACAGCTCCCCCGCTAAGTGTTCGGGCGATCGGCCCCGGAAGTCCTCCCCCGGACTTCCGGGGCCTCTTTTTTTTAGCGGTCACCGAAGCGTTTGATGTCGTTCCATAAAAGGTCGAAAAAAAGGGCACTCATAGGGTCGGCCAGCTTCGAGCTTTAGGTTAGAGGGGAGCAGGGTTTGTGGAGAGGCCTCAAGGATTAGGTTGATCTGTAAAAATGAAGACTCACTTTGAGTCCTGGATTCATGTCGTCAAGATCTAATCGGGCATTGTGGACTTTTGCTACGGCGTCTACGAAGGAAAGCCCCAGGCCTGCGCCGGGTCGACTTCGGGCGGCCTCAAGTCTCGCGAACCTTTGAAGAACACGACTGTGTTCTTCTTTCGGAATACCTGGGCCTTGGTCGGAGATGGAGAGAGTGATTTCGCCGATGGTGGAGCTAGGGCGTAAAGAGAGTGTAACGACTCCTCTCCCGGCATACTTCAGTGCATTCTCAATGAGATTCGTGAGGGCTTGTGCCAGAAGGTGTCGGTTGCCGATAATGCTGATGCCTGGATCTAAATGACTGCGTAGCTGCAAGCCTGCTTCTTCAAAAACAGGTTCGTAGAGCTCTACGATGTCTGCACTGAGGGACGTCAGCTCTACGGGGACCATCTCTTCTTGGGCTCGCCCCGTCTCGATCTGCGCAATGTGCAAAAGAGCATTGAAGGTATCGAGAATTTCATCAAGCTCGCTTTGAAGACTATGAAGAAGCTCACGCTGTTCAGCCTCTCCCGTGACTGTATTGATTCCATTTTCAATTTGTGCACGCATGCGGGCGAGCGGTGTTCGCAAGTCGTGTGCTACTTCGTCTGTCACTTCGCGCATGCGTCGGAGCAGTGATTGATTCTCATCGAGGAGTGAATTGAACTGTTTAGCCAGCATGTCGAACTCATCGGTGGGCTCATTCAAGGGAACTCGCGAATCACGATCACCACTGAGGATGTCGATGACCGTGTTACGCATAGCTGATATGCGGTCGAGCAGCCTTCGGCTTACAAGGATCCCTCCTGCCATGGCTATCGCGAGCGTGAGCGCGATAGTCCCAAGAGCTCCCAGCTGCAGGCCACGTTTCACGCGATGGTGTTCGGTGACATCGTGTCCGACCGCGAGTCTTCGACCGCTTGGCAGGATCTGAACGGCAATCCGGACCTGTCGATCGATGCCGACTCTTAGGGGAGGTTCGTCGTCGATTGCAAATGTTTGTAGATCATTTTCAGCCAGTAATTCGTCAGGCCATTCAGGCCAGGTTCCTTCGATCATGGTTCGCCGGGATTCGGCGAAAAGGTAGATGTGGCCCAAGGAGTCTGTGTTCAGAATGCGGCGCCGAATTTCGAGAGCCAGTGCCTCCGGACCATCTTGAAACGGCCCTTGCATGAGCTCTAGAATTTCGGCCTGAAGCTCGCTGTCGAGATCGTCTTCCGCGATCGCAGTGCTCCAGTATACGACACCTCCAATGGCGACTGTCCCGATGGCCAAGCCCAGAGCGAGACTGGCAAGCCAAAGACGGTTCCGGATTCGATGAGAGGGGTTAGTCTCCATCGCGAAGAACATATCCGGCACCGCGAACGGTATGAAGAAGAGTGGGTTTAAATTCTTTATCAATTTTCTGTCGAAGCCGAGACATGTGGACATCAATGACATTCGTCTCAGGGTCGAAGTGGTAATCCCAGACCGCCTCGAGAAGCATGGTTCGAGTGACGACGTGACCGGCATGACGCATTAAGTACTCAAGAATTTGAAATTCTCGCGGCTTCAGCTCAATCTTGACTCCGGATCTTCTCACGGTTCGCGAAAGCGGGTCGAGCTCTAAGTCGGCGATTTCTAATTTAGCGCTTCCGGCTGAAGCTTGAGGTCTTCGGCAGAGTGCTTCAAGGCGAGCGAGTAGTTCAGCAAACGCAACGGGTTTGACTAAGTAGTCGTCTCCGCCTGCGCGCAGGCCGCGAACTCGGTCGTCGACTTCTCCCAAAGCGCTCACAATAAGAACGGGAGTCGTTCGACCTTCCTTACGTAAATTCTCAATAACGGTGAGTCCATCCATAGATGGGAGCATTCTGTCGACGATCAGTACGTCGTACTCTTCATTGCGGGCGCGGTCTAGGCCACGGCGACCATCGTCCAGTGAATCTACGTTATGTCCGCTTTCGCCTAGCGCCTTGGATAGATAATCCGATGTCACAAGGTCGTCTTCGATGATTAAGACCTTCAAAATATACCCTCTTGCTTGAATGGATCCGGCGGCTGAGCGAATAGGACTTGACTTCGTGCACCTTTGAAACGGTAATCCCACTTTTCTAGAATCGCTATACATAGCAGTTCGGGCGGCGATTCGGCTCAGGCTATGGGGAGAAATGCTTTTAAGTGAGAGGCGGATCGCGCGAGATTTTGCCACATTTAGGGTTCTTTTCCTCATGCGCTTGAGGGCAAGGGGCCTGACGGCAGTGGAGGATCTGAAATGGGTTGGTTGAAGAATAGAAGGAGACGGAAGTGGGCCGAAGCGGCATTTCCGGCCGAATGGCGAGCCATTTTGTCTCACAACGTGGTTCACTATGGACAGCTTGATGCTGAAGAAAAAACCCGACTGGAGCGTTTTGTTCAGATTTTTGTACAGGAAAAGCATTGGGAAGGCTGTGGGGGGTTGGTTCTCGACGATGAGGTTCGTGTGACGATTTCTGGCCAAGCGGGTCTCTTGGTTCTGGGGTTGCCGCATGAGTTCTATGAAAACGTTCAGTCGGTTTTAGTTTATCCATCTGCCATCGTGACCCCGGAGCGAAATACGGGGACATTCGAAATCCCACAAGGGCCGATGGTTTCTGGCATCCCAATCTTGGGCGAGGCTCAGCTACATGGTCCGATTATTCTGGTTTGGGATAGCGTTAAGCGGAATGCTCGTCATCCGGAAGAGGGACATAATGTCGTCTACCATGAATTTGCTCATAAGCTCGATATGCTCGACGGGGTGGCGGACGGAACGCCATTCGTAGGCGGTCGCCAGGCGATGGATCGCTGGACTCAAGTTTGCCAGGCCGAATTTCTAGATCTGCGAAAGAGGGCAGAGAAAGGGCAGCCCACTTATTTGGATAAGTATGGAGCGACCAATGAAGCCGAATTTTTTGCAGTGGCGACAGAATATTTCTTCGATAAGCCGAAAGAGATGAAGGCTCACGAGCCTGATCTATATGAGGTTCTTCGTGATTTTTATCAACAAGACCCATCCACGCGAGAGCCAGTTCGTAAAGGCCGTTAATGGCATATGGTTTTGACGGGCTTCAAGAAGCTGATTGTTCACTTGGGTAGAGGTCAGGAAGTAGGCTGTGCTTTGTACTATGTGTCTTTCTAAGTTTTCCAGTCCTCGCCAAGGTTGAGCGACGAAAGGCTTCCCAGAGTTCGTCGCCGTTCCACTCTTCGGAAGTCGTTTTGGCGTATCGAGAGGCTGCAAGAGTCTTGAGTTCACAGGCCATTTCAGACGTCCCTATGTGTTGAAGGATTTCCGCTGTGGAGCGTGGGGCTCGTTCGGGCCATTTTAGACTGGCTATTTCGAGCAGGGTCGACTCCGCCGCAATTGGATCGCTCGAGGAACAGGCGTGCCTCAGCTTTCGTTTGAGCTGTTTGTGCTCCAGGTTTCGGGTTAGAAAATTTGAAGTTCTCGGTTTATCCCATGAGTAAGTTTTCCAGAAAACGATGACCGCAATCAAGGTGACGACGATGACCCAGAAGCTTGTCCATACTGACGTCCCAGGGTGAGTAACTGCCATCTCACTTTCAGTGGGTTCCGCTTTGTTTTGTGACATCGGGTTTTGAGGAGGACTCGGGGCCGTGGCCATGGGAAGAGGCTCGCTTTGAGCGTTGCTCTGTTCCCCTGGATGTACTTGAACGGTTCGTGCGGGCAGGGTGGCGACACGGGCTTGATCTGTCTCTGTATCCCACCATTCCACATCGATCGATGGGAGTGTTAAATGACCTTCACGTGTAGGGATGAGAACCGTTGGAAGAGCGCGCACCGAAAACATTTCGCCATTGAGATGTTGAGTGTCTTCATAATCGGGCTGCGTATATTGCTTCAGTCCATCGACATCCGATGACTCGGGAATTGGCAATTGTGAGGAGGTGACCCCGCGCGCGCGAATAGCGATGATGCGGTCGATGGGTTCGCCAACTTTGAATGTAGGGATATCCGAAACGCCGTCACCCCAGGCCTCAACCAGAGCAAGATCTTGAGCGGGGAGCCATCTTTGCCCGAGTGCTTGTTCAGGACGCTCTCGAACCGTGACTTCGATTGGATTCGAAATGGCTCGAATGGACTTGCCGGATTGGCCGAAAAAATCGTCGAGTAAACTGTTTCGGT
>JACLAC010016704.1_pt1 | contig 27813 bp, 7 predicted proteins | sample 8027881 | NCBI WGS metagenome assembly JACLAC01 (sample SAMN15725517, study PRJNA655200) | protist metagenome | isolation source: fluorescence activated cell sorting (FACS) single amplified genomes of... | place: Spain: Blaines Bay Microbial Observatory, Mediterranean Sea | collected 2016-01-19 | reverse complement strand
CGCGAAGCCAATCCGCATTGGGTTTGATACCCGTCCAAGCTTCATATGGTGTGATAAATCCTAGCGAACGATGCGGTCGAAGATAAACATAGACATCAACTGCATGTAACAGGGCGCGACAGTAAAAATCGTCTCTTTCCTCGTCTGTGAATTTAGCATTGGCTAACGACGATTCGACAATCCGCTGCACTGTCCCAATGGCGCGCTCACAAATTCCGTTTTCGTAGGACGAATGCGGAACGGTGGTGTGATGAGCGATATGGTGACTGGCCAGGAGTTCTTTGGTTTCAGCCGACGTGAGTTCCTTGGCATTGTCCGAGCGCATGTATTGAATTTCGTCCGGCAATCTACCCTCGATCGTGAGGATGTAGTCACTGCGATAAATGGACGGCTTGGGATGCTTGGGGAACGTAGTGCGATACGTCAGCAAAAACTGCTGGAGAACTGCTAGGTAGTCAGCTTTCTCCTTCATGAGCGTGATCCATATGACTTTGCGAGTGGTATGCACGAACATTTGGCCCCATCGATGCCCTTTCCAGTCCGCAGGGAGTGGACCAAATGTGTCTGTGGCAATGGCACCTGGTTCGATTGGCGCCTCGGGGGAGGGAATGTTGCGGTATGTGGACGAATTGGCTGGTCCCCGTAGTCGGAGGGACATGGGGAATTTGCCCTTGCACCAAATGCATCCATAGCAAGTGCCCGACGTGCCGATGCCAATGCAACGTTTGATCTCATCCGCGGTGCAGTCATAATTGCGAATACAACTTTTTCGAACGACCTCCAGCATACCTGACTGGCTGAGGCAACCACTGCGGAGATGCATGAGGGTAGCACGAGATTCTGGCGTGAACGAATCTTTTACTGTGGGAACGGCTTTATCGGTCATCGTGAACAAAGGTTGGGACAACTTTGCAGTTGCGGTGGATTCGGGTCGATTAGACATGTCGTCCGTCGGTACGGTTGGGCGACAAAAGAAATCATCCGTCATGATCCACGAATTATCCACAAAATCCATGATTTTGCGGCCAAGTTTAAAATTTTCTGGTGTTGTTTCAATAAGTTCGTACCCTCCTCGGTTGTTCAAGAGGATTTGTATCTCTAGGTGAGCGAGGGCGGGAATCGAGGTGAGCGATTCCTTGAGGCCGTCAACGACCCACACATTGTCCAGTACTTTCGTACCGACCGACGTGCGAACCATCAACTTGCCAATGGCATGTGAATTTTGTTCGGACCCATCGAAGCCCATAACCCTCCCTGAATGGGGTTGGACGTCGAATAATTGGGACGAATCTGGTTCCATGCATGCGGTGGCACCGGAGTCTCCGATGCGACGGCGTTTGGGTAATTTCTCTACCCGACCAATGCCAGGGTCATAGGGTCTTTTCGAACCTGGACCCTGGCGTGGGTTTCATACACGAGGTTTGACGCGTTTGGCTTCTGCTTTGTCTGCAGCTTCATCCGCACGCGTGCCGGCATGTTTGAGAATGCTAGCGGCTGCCTTCGCAGTACCTAGGGCCGTTTTGTGATCGACAGAGGTACAGTTGGCTCCATGGGGAGCAATGCCTGTGACTGCAAGCTCATTGTAACCACGAAACTTGGCGGCAACTGGGTTTTGCTTCCAGCAGATGTGACACCAATCACAAACGGAGGGATCCCTGGTAAAACCGAGGTTTTTTGGGGGATTCCATCTGGGATCGACGCTGCCACTGGGATTGGCTTGGGGCGCCGACTTGTGGGCCTCGGACAGGCGCGCAACTTGTGCTTGCAGCCTTTGGATTTGCTGCTCAGCTACGCGAAGACCATTGGCGCGTTTCTTGCCAACGTGAGCCAGGGCCGAACTGCTCTTCATATCATTGAGCGCTTGTTCCAGCTGTTGAATGATGGTCAGGGAAGGCAAGACCCGTTTGGCTTTTATAGACGCTTCAATGTTCGCGGAAATTTTTGCATATGCTACACAAAATTTGGGGTCCGAGTCTTGATCGATTGCCACCATGAGCGATGCTAGAGCCTTGTGGGCATAGATCATGTCATTGGAGAATTGCGTATCCGCAGTCTGCGTCTGAACGGTTTGCAAACGTCGCAAATACGTGATCAAATCCTCTTGGCCGCGCTTGGTATTGCAGAATGTCAGGAATTTGTTGACCTTTGACGTGTCACTGGCTGAGCTAACGTCGTAGCGGCGCTTTAATTCCTTCCAAATGATGGAACCAGCATCACGGCAGAACCCTTTCTTTTGCTTGGTTTTTTCAAGGAGCTCGTACATCTGGGTTTTGATGTCATCCGGCAGATTGTCCAAAATTGCGAGTTTCAGACGAGCCTGAGCATTTCGCCATTTCACGATAGTTCCAACAAGCATGTTGTTAAAATCGGTGACGACCGGAACCTCCATGGCTGGAACGGCTGCGAAATCAACGGGGAAGCGATACGCATCCGCCCCAAGGTCGGTGAGGATATCGGCCACAGCTTCTTCCTGTTTGGCATCCTTGCCACTGACTTTGAAGGAAATTTTTAATTCCGAATCGTCAGTTAAGTGGTGAGAAATGGTGGTCACTTGCACGGTGGGGGCCACTGGTGCTGGGAGCGGGCCCGTCGTGATCAGTGTGACCGTATTCTTCATTTCCTCGAGGATTTTTCTTTGGACCTGTTCGAAAATTGATCCTAGATCGAGGTTCACCGTGATGACTGTGGCTTTGTCATCCTTCATGCCATTGATCTGTGATTCACCTTTCAAAATGGCAATGGCAAAAGCGGACAACAAATCGTCGTCAGCAACAGTGCTCTGGAGTTTTAATTCGAGATCGCGTTCGAATTTGACCAGCGGAGCTTCGTTGGACGTGTCCAGCGGGTCGATTTTGCATTTAAACTCGGGCATAATGCTGTGCGGTAAAGTTTTTTTTTTTTTTGCGGTCTGATAAACTTTAGCCTATTGAGCCTAGTACCAGTACTAACGTAATGTAAACGTAAACGAATGAATATAAAACAAAGGGATATATAATAGAACTTATAGGCTAACTGTGTTGCTTTTTCTGTGAGGATTGTGTTTCTTCTTCGATGAAACATTTTAACTTGTTTGTTTTTGGTCGCGATCTGTAAGTGTCGTTTGATCAATGAACTGTTGCATTTGAATGAATTCAATGTGCCGTTTGCGGTGTTAAAGGACGATCGATGACTAAGAAAGTATCTTCACTGCTGTGTGATGTTCGTGTCTTCCTTAATCTTCTTCTTCTTGATTTGGGTGAGTTGGTTTCTCCAGTTTCGCTGCTGTGTTCCTGTTAATCGTTAATATCGACAATTTCCTTCTTCTTCTTTCTTCGCGAACTAAGATTGTCGAGTTTCCGATTTTGATTGACGTGAACAACGTTACTGGTTGAATTGACCAAACCACCTAATCTTCGAATATGTCAATGAGTGACACTTGCTTGTTCTAGCTGATATAGGCAAGAATAATTTAATAAACAATTAAATATAATTACAAAACAGATAGCATTGAAACACTACAAATTATGCTAACAGTATTGTTATGTGCGAATGTCATAACATTGAGTAACAGAGGGGACGACAGAAGGCAATAGTACTATGGAAAGAAGCAGGTGGTGTTTCAAAAAATGTTTGATCGTGTATATATATATGATATATTGGCATTGGAAGACCATTTTGTAAAAATACAGAAACATAATCTTTACCTAATGGTTTACAAAAGATTTACCACACGGACATTCGTAAATGGATTCAAAGGGAAACACTTGACTGTTACCTCTCTGTTACCGGCAAACACTCCACACGACACAAGCCCGAATTTCGGACGACGCGGAAGCTTCACAACTCTCTACCCATCGAATGCCTGTACCATCATCTCGCGTACACTGGGGTACCGACTATCTCTCAACATTTATTGTAAATAGTATAGGGCTAACGAAAAAACTACATCTTATTTAGATGATGCCAATTCGGTTCGCGACGTCCAAAGCATCGTAGTCCAAAGTCAAACGAACGTAGGCCTTCTTCATGCCGTCTGGGCGAATCAAAGTGTTAACTTTTTGGCACTGAATATCGTACATACTTTTTACGGCAGCTTTGATTTGTCTTTTGTTGGCTTTGGTATCAACAATGAAGACAAGGGTGTTGTTGTCTTCGATTTTCTTCATTGCCGACTCAGTGGTCAATGGGTACCTAATAACACGATATTTATCCATGATGTTGGCCTTGGCTTGCGACTTCTTTGTGTATTTTGGGGCGCGTGCCAATTTCAAGGTCTTCGGCTTGTAGAACTTAACCTTCGTCCTGATTCTGGCACCCTTCTTGAAGGATCCACTTCTTTGGGCCTTGGCGGCTGCGGCAGCTTTTGCAGACATTGTATCTTTTAGTTGACTAATTTAAAAATAGTTTACACAGAAATAGGTATGTATAATTTGTATTAAATGAACTCTGAACGCTACCGGATCTCTTAACATGGTGATTTCGGCACACACCTTCCGTTGTACGAACTGAACGCTTCGTGCGTACGCAATCAAACGTTCAATGGAATGATATTTTTTCTTTCATTTTTTTTTATTTTGTTATATTATTGCGTGCCACCCACCGATGATGGTATTTGCTTGTAATAAAAATACACAATAATAGAGAGGATTGGTCATCTGTGTTCATGGTGCTGTGCTCCTTCCGTGGAGATATAAACACGTATACAATGCTATTTCTATATATTATAGTTTAATGCTAAACCTTGTTAATAACAATACAATAGGGACATAGCATTCATTAGTAATTTATGAACTGAAGAAAAATGAATGGTGAAGAGTGGCCTTGTATTAAATTAGATGCTGTGATTATGTAGAATAATATATATATTTTTTTCAATGGTGTCATTATATAATTTTGTATAGATAAAGTAATAAGCCAGGATTTTAAAGATGAGAAAAAAATAAAGAATTGGAAAGGAGACTTTGGTATTGTAGAATTGTATATAATCTGTTCCTTACGTAAAATACGATAGATAGATCTCGTGTTGATTACAATACAAATTACAAGTATATAATTACTAAATGCAACGGTTGACTTCTTGCCTTTCCGATTTGGAGTGCAGAGTGATGGGCGAGATCGGAATCTAAAAACAAATAAAGTAATGGGATAGCATAGGGGAAAATGACATGCATTCCTCAAAGTAGATTGTTTTCGATGATTAATTTTGGATATTTAAAGTAATTTACATAAATAAAGACTTTTCATTCTATCTCCTCCTCCTCTTCTTCTTCTTCTTCGTCGTCCTCGTCCCGGCCTTCATCGTCTTCGTCATCTTTAATCTGTGCTTTCATGTTACGCTTTTTCAATCGGTTAAGGACGTCTTTTTCCACAGATTCATACACTACCTGTGATTTTTTCAAAAATTCACGAAATGGCTGGCCCTCAACACGCACCAATCGTACAGGAGTAACGCAACGAACAGTTGCCCCACGCTTCTTATTTCCCCTAGAAAAGGACTGCAGAATTCCTGCTACACCCAGAGGGAAAAAATCGCCAGGACCGAGCCACTCGACAGTGACCGCATCGTTTGTTTCCCGTACACCTTTCCCAACTTTGCCTCGCGCTTCCACTTCCACTTCCCCGCTAACAATTACAAATAAATGGTCTGACACTTCGCCTTGGTTTACCACGACCGAGCCAGCTGGATACTCTTCCTCTCTAACCCCAGGCATAGCTCTGGTAATGTAACGAACCAGGACGTCCTTCGTGCGTCTCATTGTCCGTCGTTGCAGCCTTTTCTCAACCCCCTCAAAGACATCGGTAAGCATTGCTATATCATTCTGCGGGAATGTCAAAACTTCGCATGAACCCGAAACACATCTGCAGGTAACGCTGCGAGCTTCGATTTCTCCATCTGTTCTCAAAAGTTCACTTTCGCCGAAATGTTCCCCTTCATAAACGTGGTCCACGACAATACGCTTGCCGTTCGCCGACAAAAAAGAACGCTCTACTTGACCTTGGAGCAGCAAGTAAAATATGCGTTCTATGTCCCCTTCTTTCGATATCAAGTCTCCATCCCCAAAACGCTGGACGCGCAGCCCTGCAATTATCCGCCGGACATCTGAGTGCCTGACATGGCCGGCGCTCGAACCGTCAGTCGAGTCTTGATCCGAAGCGTGAATCATTTCTCCCACCTCTTCTTCGGATAGTTCCTCACCCAAATCTTTTGAAACCCGTTTCAAATCTTCCGCTGAAATGAAACCTTTCTGTTCCCTGTCAAATGCCCCCAGCCTAGAAAATACGTGACTGGTACTAGGGTTTCCGCTCCCAACAGTTTCAGGCAGCAGTTTGGACGTATTTTTTCCCGAATAACCTCCGCAGTCCATGCCGTTTTCATTGTTCCTCTCCCGCTTGGTTCCCAATTGCGCTTTCCCACTTTTTTTTCGAGGTTTGATAGCGTCTAGAGTTTCCTTGCTTTGGTCCAAATGTATACGCCCCGAACTCTCAACTGCATTTACATCGGTACTAGGCTGACGAACTGCTTCGGAAACAGGGTTCTTCAACACTGAGCCAATGTCCATCGCGGACGAGGATTGGGCCCCTTTTGGCACAGCGTTGTCATCTTCTCCCATAAGAGTTGCTACACTCTGGCGGATTTCGCTTCCTACGTCTTTAATAGTCGGGATGAAGTTCTTGGGATTCATGTATGTTAAAAGCCGGTCCGTGTCATTTTGTAAACCTAATAGTACAGCCAGGATAGACGCTCGGAGTCGCCGGCGACCTCTTTGGTACTTCCTTAAATTGTCAGCAACAAGTTCGGGCAGGGGCTCATTATTTAACCTCCCGGGATCATCTGCCAGCCATGGATGGGATAACGCTTCGTCTATGGTTGGCCGCTCAGTAGTATTGTGCGACAGCAAAAGTCGAATTAATTCAATGGCAGAGGGGGAAACACTTTCCCAGATAGGATCGTCGAAATTGTATTCGTTGGCCTTTATGCGTCGTTCAATTTCTGTGTCTGTGGCTTCATTTTCTGGATCAAATGGGTGCACACCTGATAACAGGATATACGTTAGTATACCCAACGCCCACATGTCTATTGGACTTCCTAGCCGGTCCTTATCCCTGGCCAACACCTCATTTGGGGCATACGCCGTTGTACCCAAATGCAATTCGGTCAGGCGTTGCTGTATGACCAGGCGTGATTTTGTTCGCTGGGTCTTTTTTCTACTTTCGTTTCCCTTGGACAGTTTGCCACTGTATTGCACATCGTGCGTCTCTGGTTTGACTTCACCCGCCTTGTCTAAGGCAAAATCCTCATCTTCAAACATAGTCGAGGCGAATGCCATTCCAAAATCAATAATCTCCAAATGAGCATTTTCAGACCGGTCAGACAGCATTATATTCTCAGGTTTAATGTCCCCGTGGACGATGCCATTGGCATGCAAAAACCGGATTGCAGTGCCAACTTTACGGATAGTTTCACTAGCTTCTCGTTCCGAATATGCCCCACGATCAATCAAACGATCGAACAGCTCTCCACCGCCCAAGTACTCCAAAACAATTATCCATGACGAATCGGTTTCAACAACGTCCAGCAAAGCGTTAATATTCTTGTGGGACCCAGCCACCCGTTGGACTTTTACTTCTGACAATACGTCTCGTCGGCTGCTATCTTTCTTTGGCATGATCTTGATTGAAACAATTTTCTTTAACTGTTTATCATACGCACGTTTCACAACCCCATACCCACCACAACCAATATCTTCAAAAATATCGAACCGCTTATCCAACGACGGTAAGCACGCTATAAAATCGTCAGCAGCATTATCAACATAACTCTTTCCGCTCCAGGTGTGATCTTCGGTGAGAATAGTTTCTTCACCAGCGTCGTCAAAACAGTATGTCATCAAAGGTCCTAAACCAATCCCACCGATTATCATAGCCGCGATAATGGTGTCTTTATTCTGCCTCCCAAACCGAACATTGGTTCTGTATTTACGTTTATAGTGATACAGCCGTCTGCGGTGAAAACGGCGACGGCTCCCTAGTCTTCGGAGGATAGCGAGCTTTGACAGCAGCATACCTTTTATTGTGAATGCAATGACAATGATTGCAGCTCAATCCATCCAAATATTGGTTTTGTGCTCCTGGCGTTCGTGCTTTTACACTTCGGGTGTGGGTTCCACTAAATCGCAAAAAAATTGGAATACTGTAGCAAGTTAGTAGAAGAATTTTTTTTTTCCAGCGCTGATTCTTTTTCTTCCTGTTTGTGTCGGCAGCCCAAAATTATCATATCTCCATCGTCGTCGTCGTTTTCTACTTTGTTTTTTTTTTCTTGCTGCTGCTTGTGTATTTTTTTATTTTTAGTAATAGAAATATTATTGTTTGTGTAACTTGGTTATATTGGTTATTTTTATCTACCAAGGAAGGAAATATCCCCCCTTTATTATACAATTATATGATGTGTAAATAAAATAGCAAACAAATACTACAAGTAGTAGTAGTATATACTACTTTAATAAAAAAATATTTAATATGTTTCGGTCGATTGATTATTTGTTTTGTAGCCAGCGTCAGCTTCCAACTCTCCTTTATTATGCTACGCGTCTTCTTGCAGGATCATTGCAACTCCAGCTAGAGTCCATTTCCAGGTAGGATCGATGGACTTTAAAGTACAAAGTGACGTGTAAGTTGGACCTCGAAACGTTGTCATATAAAGCGGACAGTCGTAAACATTTGGATTGTGGCGCATGTAACCAACATTTGTTGGCTCCCAGGTATCGCGAACAATTACAGCTTTAAAATACAAAATTGGCAGCATTGGAAGAAGATCTTTGAGTTTACTGTCGCATAAATGCCCTCCACACGGCACGCCCGATACCTCATACGTGTCTTGATCACCGTCTGCTTCATCTTCGTCGTAATACGCACCCCAGCGAGCACCTTCCAAGAAAATTCCATGTACGAATGCCCCGTCGGCTGGATAATAGTCGGCCTTGTCCTTGTCGGTAATCATCGCAACATGGGATTCGCATGTCATTTGATCTAAGGGATAGCCTTGTCGTCGACCAGTGACCTGCATGACAGCCGTCAAGAATGCCATCGGGTTGAAGAGACCAGAAAACCACATGCAAGTGGGCAATGCCAGCGTGCCAACCCAATTCTTTAGCTGAATATTACGCTGTTCCATTTCCATGTACCAAGCCGGCAAAGGTTTCTTGGACCACCACGCCCGGGATTCCCAAGATGTTTTGTGGAATGGATTTCGGCCAGGGACCTGATCGATAGACAGTGCTTGGCGCAAATCGTCCATTGCTTCAGACATATTTAACTCACCATTGAGACCTTTTTGCAAATCCGATAGGGATTTGCGCATGTAGGATAATAATGTGTTCATCCGAGTTAACTCTTGAACCAGCAACAGTGAATATGGCCCTTCAGTTTCTTTTAACAGTGGTTTGCAGCGCTCCATAATTTTGACCATGTTGTAGTCATCTGGGAGCCGTGCTAAGCAGTCTTCAATCACAGCGGGAACATCTACTGCGGTGGTATCCTCCTCGGCCTTCTTTATTCCCGCGCTTGCTCCCCCAAGCCCCCCAAGGAGGACTACATCGCTCCAAATCTTGGCCTGTGTTGCCGTCAGAAAACCAATTTCTACATTGGGATGCATCTGAAACATCAGAGGAGTCTCTTGCGGCAATTTTTTTTCAACATATTCGAGCATTTCAGCGTACTTCAATTTTCCGGCGTCTGGTGCTTTGTACCCTGGTGCAATCTCTTTGTGTTTAAAAATTGTTTCCTCGTAATAAAAGTCAAGATACGTCTCATTAGTACGTCTGTCCCAGGAATCTGTGATATGGCCTCCATACATAATTTGACCGAAAATATACCGGAAATCTTCCCAGGGTACAATGTCTTGTTCGTTCAAGTATGCCTCCAGCACATTCGCGCAACAATTAAGATCACCCAAATTGAAACTATATGCACGACTCCATCCTTGTTGCCCGAACCTCCTTCTTCCTAAAATGATGCCGTGGTAAAAGCAAAGGGTAGCCAGGCACCCACGAAACTCTTTAACTTGTTTGCAGCTTTCTATTCGCTCCGGGTTGAATTCTGCCCATGTGGCACGAAGGTTAGATTTCACATCCGATGGCGCTTCATTACATACTTTGATAGCTCGCATCATTAAAAACTCAGGCATGTTTTTCAAGAATGCGAACACTGGCGGTTCAGCAGACAGAAACACTCGAAAATCTTTGTGCAACGACTCGCCGGCAAAGACTTCGTCCAACAATCTCTCCAGCGTAGGAGTCCAATGTTCCATCAAATGTAAATTTTGCAAAAACAGCCACCCACCAGACGCTGTCAGCTTGTCTATAGCTGCTTTGGCGATAGGTTCTTGGCCTTCACCCATAGAGATGTTCACGAAATTGCCGTCAGCTAGCGTATATCCCAGCTTGAAGCCAATGTCTTCGACCCATGTTGTGGGGTCAACGCCAGGAAATAATGCAAAGAATATGGGAGAACGCGAGTCAGATTCAGAAAATGCCTGCATCATATCGAATGGCATTTGTGTAACATAGTTTTCACCCAGTTGTTCGCCAACGAAAGTTCTCAAGGCGGAGACAAGGCGGTCAGGCCGTAGCGCTTTGAGTATTAGCAACTTGTTGAATGCATCGATATCTTTGTACCCAGGCACAGCCTTATTTTCTGGCTGTTCAAGATTCAACCATTTGGCATACTCATCTTGCATATCCCCCATGATTTCCCCGAACCCAGTGAAAGTTTGCGCAAAATTCATTTCTAAACCAGCGACCTTCTTCCAAGTCTTTGTATCAATTATCTCTAAAAGACTCTCTGGAATCTCCATGTCTTCGTTTTCAACCTGCCTGACGAGTGCAGCTGCTCTGCGCGGATTTAAATTATTTTCAGCAATCATTACCTTCAGTGTCAAAAGGGTGGAGATAACTAATTTGTCGGATTCAAAAAGGCCTCGCCGCATGTAGTTAAACACTTGCATTTGGATCTCAGCAATCAGTTGCTTACATCGACCGCGCAGGGCTCTATCGATGGCTTTTTGGTCGACTTTAGGCTCTTCCTCGACTTCTTCGCCTTCTTTTGCATCTTCGACTTCTTTGGCATCTTCGCCCCCCTCTTCCTTCTCAGTTTCAGCTTCATCGCCGACGGGTGACAATGCCTCGAGCTTGGGTCTTAAAATTTCCTCCGGTTCTCCGCATGCAGTCACACTCCTACCCAGTACCAAGATGAATGCTTCCAGATTGTATATGTAGTAAGTGTGCATTTTGAACAAACTGTTGAGCAAAAAAAAGAGCAACGATCCCCGTTCGGCAACAGTACGGTATTTCTCGCTGGTAATGTCAATCGACTTGGCCGTTGCAGCGGCAATGAGTTGTTTCCTGGCAATATCATTAGCGATAACCTTGGTGTTTTCAAGACTTTCGATCAAAGCTCTGTCCTCGGTAATATCTCCTTCCGCAGTTGCAATTTTGTGCAAAATAGAATCTTCCAACTCTTTCATGCGAACTTTAAAGCCATTTTGCTGTTTAATTAAGAACAGCCTTTGTTCAGCCAAATCTGGGCGTTCCATCTTAACAACAAGATTCAAAAGCTGGTCCGCTAAGCCCGATGGTGTAACAGTGAAATTGATCAAAGCGCACTCTGCTTGGATTTCCGGCGAGAAATGCGGATTGCTTAACTTCGTGTGCAAAAATAGTTTAAATTTGGGGTGCAGCTCTACTTCCGAATCACCCAGTTTTACGTAGAACTTCCTTCCTTTCTTTACCGTCGCCCTTGAAATCACAGGGTCCAAAATAGCTGGAATACTTTCTTTCAGGTTTTCAATCATTAAACTTTCACCATTCTCCATCGCCCGTTCGAGTTTTCGAAGCATTTGCTTTTCCTCTAGACGAACAATATCCAGATTGTTGCCCTTCTCTTTTTCTCTGATCCATGCAATCGCCTGCAACTGGGGATCGATCAAAACTGGCCATCGGTCCGTATTAGCCACAATGGTAGCATTTTCTGTTGATACTTTGTCCGAAGGTAAATTTTGAGATTGCCACAACGCAACTTCCGCGTCATAGGTAAGGATGTTTAGAGGATTTGCTTCATCTGACATAGGAATGGAATCGCTCAAAACGAACTTTTCCTGGGCATCTTCCATTTCGGGTTCGTCATCATGGTCCTCTTTTTTCGGTTTTAGTTCTTGTATTTCCTCTGGTGTTAGCTCGGCAATGAACGGTTTACATGCCGTCTTCATGAATGGGGTCCAGCAATCATTCAGTAGATGTTCACGGAATTCTTTTGTGAAGGGGCCTATATACGATATGAATGCAGCCGCCAACAAGACATCCCCACTCAGCAGCAAGTAGTCTTTCTCCAAAACTTTGATGTTTTCCATCCATCGGCCCCCTTCACTATCTAGTGCACGCGTCAGACGTTGCGCCAAATCCAGTTTTGCCTCGCCTTTTTCGACGGCCATAATAGCGTCTGCTTTATCGGATTCTGCCTGGTCGAACTCGATTCTTAACTTAGCCAAAAGAGCATTCAACTTATCCAATGTCTCTTTTGCTTTCGCGAGAGATGCTCGCGCCCCACTAAGACGTTCGTTGCACTCTTCCAATTCTTTTCGAAGAGGCTCGACTTTAACGTGAATGTCACGGTAAATTACAATGTTTTGTACCCAGGCGCATAATCCAGCAGCGGCGGAATTCTTTCCTCTTATAATATCAGGGTCGAAATGCTCCAATTTTAGGTAATTCCTGATGTGCTTGAAGTTAGCCTCCGGTGGCTCATTGGTCTCAATACACAGTTTGTATCCTAGCAAGGCAGTCAAAAAGACGGAAATATTTGTCAGAAGACTTTTCTTGGACGCGCCCCAGCTGGTGTCCTTTACAGCCCCATTCTTTTTGCAAATAATATTCTCTGCTAATTCCGCGATTGCAGCGTTAGTGCTGTGGGTTAAGCCAGCAAGGAGCTGTGCGACAGCAGCAAATATGTCATCTACACCCTCTGGCGCCTTTGACATGGTTTTGGCTTCGCCCAGGTCCTTCTTATTCAATGTATCCAGCGCCGCCATAGCCGCGTCTACCGCCGGCTGGGCTTCTGCCATGACAGCCTCTGCTGCACCCTGTCTTTGTGTCACATCTTCCTCGATTTCTTGTGCTTTTTGTTTTTCAATGTCCGCCTTGGCAGTTTCTTCTTCGGCGCCAGCCTTCTCAATGGCAACTTTTGCGGCAATTGCTTCAGAATTGTTCTTCTTTACTTCTGCATCAGCCAGGACAATTTCTAAATCATCTGACAGCTTTTGAACGCTTGCGGCTGTCTGATTTAATTTTAGGCAACCGTTTTCCAATCGTTCAATAGATTTCATTGCCTGTTCGCGCTTCTTATCTAGCAACGTTTTGTACAATTTGATGCATTCCAAGAATGACTTGGGCGTTGTATAAACGGAACGTTTTTCGACCTCCAAAAAATCTTTGGCGATCGAGTTCACATTTTGAAATGCATAGGGCATAAAACTCACGATAGACTTCTTCATGTAAGGGGCACCTAGCTCTTCATCGGCTAAAAATTCAGTTGCAACGCCAATCAATGCCTTTTCAGGCCACTCTTGGAACCAGTCAATGACAGTGGAACTAATTATGGCTGGGAATTTCATCGCTCGATTACGAAACGCGTCACCTACGGGTGAAAAACAGAGACTCATGTGAAGATTGGCGCGAATGCGAGAAAGAAAAAAATCCCACACAATATCAGGCTCTGGAATCAACCCGGCTTCTTTGCATGCTTTGGTGCAGCTGTTAATAATTTCATCCCGTTCGTCCATCTGGTACAGATCCGGGATATTACCACTCGCAAGCAGATCGTTCAAATAAACCAGAAACCTTTCGTTTGTAATCTGAGAATCAGTAAACAAAAATAGGGTCCCCAAATTTTTTACTCCAGCGTCCATGTAAAATTTTTGCAAATCTTCTTTTAAGTCGGCAATGCCGTACGTCTGACTAATGGTAATGGTCTTCAAACCATACCCTAAGATGAATGCTGCAAGGCGGCTTAAACTACGTTTGCCACTGCCACCAACACCTACGCAGAGGCAGTGGCCACCCGGATTGGTGATAATTCTAGAAATGCGACAGATATGTTTTACCGCGTCTTCAAAAAGCACCAGGTTCATGACGGCATTCGAATCATTGTACGAGGAAAGAGACTTATTGCAAATTTTAGTCAGCTTCGTCATACTTTTTGCCTGGTTGTATGCCAGATCTCCGCTTTTGGCAAACGGGCAAAAAATCAAGGGCGAAGGGTCATTGTCCGCATACACTGCAGAAATATCGGCGTTAAAACTGCTAAACTTTTTCTTTGCTGCCGTTTTAATAATATCTTTAAATTTTGCGTTATCAGTTTTGTTGACCAGTCTGTCACCGTATATCCGCTCTGACTCGTGGCACCACAGAAGCACAAATTTTGAGGGGTCTTTGAAGTTCTTGGCGGTTGACATGAGCAACCCTTGAAACACGTTTTGTAAATGACGCAAATTAAATTCGTAGTGAAAGTTGATGGCAGACTTACGAAAAGCTTGGATTACGAGAGCATGCACTTCCATCGCGCCCTGAATCAAATTCGCCGAAACGGCCCTGACTTCCTCTGGGAACTTTTTAAGGTGGCCCTCTAAATACGTGGTAAATATTGTGAGCATACTGGTGGCCCCCGGCAAGTCCATCGCCATAGTAACGAAGTGACGTTGCAACCGAGGGTTAACGTAAAAACTACCAGCGGTGGGATTCATGGCAGCTATGTATTGGCAATCTTGAATATTGATCGGCCCCAATTTCACCCTGTCAAACCATCGCTTGTACTCCATAACTTGGCGCATCAATGCAATGGCACTTTGTGTATCGTAAATATCAACCTCTGGTAGATTAAAGTCATCAATAAAAAATACCATTTTCGCTTTCCCTGGTGGACCAAAATTTGATCCAACCCGTTTTACAATTTTTCCCTGAATGGTCTCTTGCAACACAGCACTAGATGTATAAAAATTGAAGTTAATGGTAGCTGATTTTCTGACTTCTTCGTCTTCGTTTTTCAGAATCCCCTTCACAAGTTGTGTTTTACCACACCCAGCTGGACCTACGAGCATTACTGGGTACGTTTTGTGCATCAAGGAGATGACCCAGTGCGCATTTGCGGCTGACTCAGGCGTCGGAATTGTAATGGACTCCATCGCATTTCCCGCTTTGTATTCCACAGGGTAAAAGTATTTGCTCTGCGACCATGGCACAAACGTATCGCCTTCTTCATGCTCAGTGTCTAAATACAATTCAAAAACTGAACCGCGGGTTGGCAGCCGAACATTTTTGAATTTTCCGAGCCACCATTTGCTGAATTTTTCGCTGTAATCAATTCCTTCGAATTCGAACATAGAGGCACCGAATGCCCATACAGCCGCAAACACAAATCGAGGCTCTATCTTTTGCCTGATTTCCTGCTCCGAACCTAACGAACTTACCTCCTCGCAGTACTCTTCCCCGACCATTGTGTCAAGCATGTACAACAAAGACATAATGTAAGCCATATCTTCCAACGGCACAATGGATTTACAGTCAGCTTTTAAAAACAACAGCGTATCTGCACAATACTCTTTAAACATTGCGTGGAATACATTCTTCAAACCATCACCAGCGCCAAGCAAATTGTCTACCCAACTGGAAATTAGAGAGCGCCACTGCTCGCCCCCATCCGTACTGATATACAACACACCCGCGCGACTCACGGTTGCTAACGATGCAAACCGCAAATCTCTGATTTCAAACATCATTTTCATATGTGGCTTCAAAGGAATACGTTCATTACTGGCAAGGGTCAGCGTTTTATTCATATCCATAACACTATTCATTGATTCAATCCAATTAGTGTCTAAATCGCCATCAAGGATTATCCATTTCGGGTTCTCATCCTTTTCGTTTCCAAGGTCACGCATAATTTTTGATAGCAGTCCATCCTTCCACTCTCTCGTTGCAAGTGTAATATACCCGTATAACTCTTGGGGTGTGATCGATTTCGGGTTGATGTCCTGGACTTTTGTCTTTTGTCCAGATATCGTGACTGCCTTCGCCAACGTTCTCCAGGTTTCGGATTTCCCGGCAGCCGGTGGGCCCATAACAAAAACGCAATGGCGAATTGCCATAAGCTCTGAAAGTTCGACGCATTTTCTTTGGAAGTACTCGTCCTTCCATAACCCGCGCTCATCGCATGCCTGGGCAATGCAATCTTCAAGGGCCATGTCGCGTTTTCTGGGGGGGTCAATCCCTGGAAACAGATCTCCTAACAGCCCAAAAAAGATAACCCAATCTTGTGCTACAATCTTCGGCGTATTGAAATCACGCAATGCACGGCACAGTATAATTTGTTCATCCACGTCTGGTTCGGCCCTTTTAAATCCACCAGCAACACGCAAAACACTTTTAACGGCGCGTAGCCCCCAATCGTAGTGAAGTTGCTTCGACAACAGGTCATTCAAAAGCGAGTAAAGACCGTAAAACTTTGATGCCAATGCCGTTGCGTCTTGGAAGCCTTCTGCCATCAGCATATTTTCACAGATAAGCACCAGGTCGGGCACCATCACTGTCATTGGACGAAACAGTGCTTTCAACCCTTCGGGTAATTCTGCACGGCCAATATAACCAGGATTCATTGTAATGAAGACTCCTACGGAATGGATAAGATCTACTTCATCCCCTTCAATTGTTACCCTGTGCTGGTCTGCTTTCAAGCCATCGCATAGTGCTTTAAACTGAACCGTAACAACAGACAAAACCTCGACACGAAGCCTATTAAATTCGTCAAAACAACCCCACGAACCGGTGGCCCCAAGACCTTTAAAAACGTTTCCCATAGAAATGTAGTCCATTTCAGGCGAACAGTTGAAAACGTATATCGTGTATCCAAAATTCATGGACAAATCCTTCACGGTTTCTGTTTTCCCAGTCCCTGCAGGACCTGCGGGCGCTACCCCCATTTTCAAGTAAAGTCCAACCGTGGACGTTACATAAATTCTGTCAGTTAGAGGCGTTACTACCAAACGCCCATCGTTCCCAATATATTCAAAGCCATACGGAAACAACCCATTCAGGACAGTATAGACAGGCAAATTATCGTTGTTTGGATCTCGGCGAGGCTTCAATTGACTCTGCCATTGGAAATGTTCGATGCGGTCGACTTCTTCTCGAATCAATTTTGCCACGATATCACGATTGTGGGCATCCATTGTGATCATGCACATGACACGTTGGCGTTCGTTTTTCGTCAATTTTGGGTTAATAGTAATGTTGACTAGGTCAGACAGCTGTTTCTTTTGCAATGCATTATACTGCTTCAATTTCCCGCTCGGGATGGCCTTTTCCACGTCAATAACGTACTGTATAAATGAACACAGCAGCATAAGTTGGGCAGGCGAGCGCGGGTCCATTTTCGTCTCATTTTTTTCGAACTTGTCGGGGGCTTCTTCCATAATCCAGTCCACCCTTTCTTTCTCTTCTGAACTTTCCCAGCACTCATGAAACTTGGTCCTTAAAGTGCTTGTCAATTCGTCCAAAAAGGACTGGAGATAAACTTCTGGTTTACCGTTCAGTTGCACCTTGTTGTCCAACGTCATTTTCTCTCCCCCCACCGTTGAAAATAATCTGGGGACCATAGGCCTTTGCCCACCGCCAATTTCATCAATCTGCCACGCCTTGACTTTCAAAAACACTTTGGTGACGTGATGGGCAATCTTCGAAGGGACGTTTCCGTTACTCAGAATGTCCAACAAATCCGCTTCGGAAGTGAAATAAAATCGAGGGAATTGACGACGCTTGGCATCCAAAAAGTCCATGAGCGATCTCTTACAAATATTGAGGCCCTTTTCCGTTAATTCCAAATGCTCATACATCCCTTCTTTGTTGCAGGCCCGGATAACGCTCTTTGTTGCTTTCGCTTCTCGTAGCATCTTTTTTACATCAATGTCGATCTGAACGAATCTGGCCGCATCTTCTGCGAGTTCTTTTTTTACTTCCTCGGAGCCGATGAACAACGGCTCCAAATACGACCAAAGGCGCTGCACTTCACCAATCAAATGTGTATTTTCTGAGATTCCGGCCAGTTCTTTTTGCCACGTCGTAACTTCCTTTTCAAAGGTCGATAAAAATCTTGATCCCATCATGCCCTGGACTGTCAGCTGGTCGTTTTCTAACATTTCAAAGTCATCGTCAGAAATTCGCAAGAGGGAAATATCAGAGCCTTCTTGGTACTGCTCTTCGCACCATACAACTGGAACCCAGTTTTCTTTTAAAATGGCCAACTGTTTTTCCATCTTTTCTTCTTTCAAGGCTTGGTCACTGATGTCTTCAACTTCGCCCACGACGTTATGTAGGCCCAGGCCCAAAATGTTGGACAGTTTTTGCTTGGGGTTTTGAAGAGGGTCTTCAAAATCTTTGCCTGCCTTCTCTCTCATAAGGTCCCAGTGCCGCGGGCGCATGGAAGGATGCAAGATTGCAGCTATAAGTGGAACAACCACCATGTAGTTTTTTGCCATGTCGGCTATGCCGTCAAATGCGTCCTGCCCACGAACATCTCTGGGCATTTTTCGGACTGACTTGACCATTCGCTTTGACTGACTTTCCATCGCGTCTGTGTCCAATTCATCCCAGATCTCATTGCTGACTATTTCATACTCTTCTCTGATCGTCTTTATGACGCCCCACAAATCTCGAACTGCCAAGAGAGTTCTGTCAATATAAGCCATGGCCTTCTTCGTGGTTTTTAAGTCGCTCTCCATATCAAACACAATTGCCAGCTCATGCCAGCGATTAAATTCAGAGGTTTTCAAGGCATGGCCTTGTTCATATTTTTTGATAAACTGCATTGCCTCAGAGTGTGTGATGTCCCATCTCCAAAAGTCTGGTTTTGTTCCGAAATTGTATCGATAATCTTTCGCTTCCCGCACATACGTATCAAGTTCGCCTTTAACGTGCTTCCCGGTGGCCTTTTCGGCCTGTTTGATTTCTTTAGATTTTTCAGGAGCTTTGGACGATAATACTTTCCACAGGGCACCGGACTGATCCAAATATTTTGTTTCTTGGGTCATATTTTTCCCTTGTTGCGATAAGAATTCGACTGCCATTCGGCTGGACTGAAACATGCCCAGCATATCGGCTTGGCCCGTCTGGATGGCAAAAATAGTTGATTTACAATCTAGAAGCGCCTTCACGTCACCATCTGCAACTGGCCTCTGCAAAATAATTTCATAACCTTTAATCTTTTGTGTGAACTCCTTTATGATGCTGTTCAGTTTTTGCTGATAAACATCTCCTGTTATTTCTCCATACGAATCTTCAACGTCGCTCCCATCCACAATCTTCAATTCATACGGACTAGCTGCAACATGCCCAGCAGTTCCACCAAACGTGCCATTGTATTCGATAGAAATGCGGTAATCACCGAGGACTTCCGCGGTATACGAGACAGTGTAATAGCCCAAGCCCGAGTCTACGATCTCAGAAGGTATGGCTTCATACTGCGGGCCAAGGTCTTCCTCTTCGCCGGCTTTTTCTTCACCGCCCTCTTCGTCGCTGCCAGACTCGGAGTCTTCGTCATCATCGTCTTCGTCATCATCGTCTTCGCCTTCCCCTTTCTCAGGCGCTTCTTCAACTACGACCAGGCGCTCAACGGCAATAGTAAACTCGTCGCCACCATATGATCTCGAATCCCCAAATCGATCTTTCGCTAGGATGATGAATTCCACTCGTTTGCCGTGGGGCACTCCATCGATCAAGCCCGGGCCAAACACAATACTTTTGGCAGCGCTGGTAACAGTGAAGAATTCAAAGTCAACATGGTAAATAGTAAATATTCCCCCATCGATAGAAACCGAAAGATTACATTTGCGGCCACTCTTCTGCAAGAACGCTTCTAAATTAGGAGTTTCGCAGGTTAACTCGGTTTCGGAGACGTAGTTTGCCATGCATTCTTCGTTAGTGTAATTGTCACCCGCGTCAAATTGGACCTTAATATTTCTCGTATTGGGAAACTTAACCCCGACTAGTTTCAGAACAGTGTTTCCCTTGATACTTCCGTACGTGGGCTCCACACTCGCCAGGTTATATGGTGGGCCAATCTTTTGGTTCATGTCAGCCCGCCACAAATCGTTGTACCACTTATTGGACCAGCCACCGAAAACAAAGAACTCCCCGGTTTTGTTCCTATACTCGATGTTTGTGTCGCAACGGGGCCTCATTTTTTTTGTAAACGGTAGTTCTGTCCACTCGTTTGTGTCGAAATTAAATAAACGCATATCGTTCATGTACGTCCCTGAAGGTTTTTTGCCGGTACTAAGTGCACCGGTCAAGCCACCCCAGATGTACAATTGGGGACTCGGGATGGCATTTACGACAAGGGATCCGTGGCTCCATCGCGCTGGTCCTGACGGAGCGTCCTCTGGCCATATAACTTCGGTCCATATTCTTGTGTTTAGGTCAATAACCCAAACGTCGTTGTACTGCTCCTTTGAGCACCATCCTCCATGAATCACTAGCTTGTCACTGCCACTTGCCGCCATTTTATGCCCCGACCGAGCTTGTGGAACGGGAAGTTCCTCTGGCTCTTCGTCGTCGTCTTCGTCTTCGTTCACATTGTCTAGACCAAGATTGTACTCAACCCGTTGCCAAGACCATGTTTCGACATTCAAGCAGTAGAGATCATTAAAATCGCGCCTCGCAAAGCCGTGGCCGCCATAACCACCGAATATGTAAAGCTTTTCCCCGATCTTAGCCGCAGCGTGCTCCCCTCGCGGGAAAGGACTTGGCCCTAAACGGTTGCGCAGAGAAGTGTCCGGGGATATTTCAGATTCAGACTTTAACTTGATGGGCTGCGTCCATTTGTAGGCATTTGTGTCCAGCACCCAGACGTCGTTCAACCGCTTCGAGTCATCTTGAAACCCGCCGAAAATAACTAGCTTGCTATCAAACCTAGTGGCAGTGTGGTGCCATCGGGGGGAAGGCACCTCGGAAGAACCTAGTTTGGGTTTTTTCCATTCTTTTGCGTTAAGATCGAAGGTATACAGCGTGTTGCTTGTGCGAGCCCTGCTCTCATCACGCTCAAACCCTTCGTCGTATATACACCCGCCAAATAAAAATATCAAGTCGTCGACACTGTTTATAGTGTGCCCGGACCGACGGGGTGGCCTATAGTTTGTTTTGGGGACTATTTTTTCCCATTCCAAAGGCGGTGGAGTAGACATTTGTGCTGGTTGTATGCAATAATGTTTTACAACAAACTCAAAAGCTTCTCAGTTGTTTAAAAAATCAGAAGCTTCAGATAAGCGCTTCGTTTTTTTCTATTAGAAATGGTCAATGATGGCGTGTGCATTGATTGGCACACGAATACTTATTGAACGGCACGTTTGCACCCTCCCTGATGAAACTGTCATCGTTTCGTACTGAACCAGTTCGTGCATTACAAACTAACAAAGAAAAATAATAGAAAACCTTCCGTGCATGGTATTGTAGTAGTAATAGTTTAAATTTTTATTATAGACTAGTGGGCAGTATCATTGAGTTCCAACTTAGCATCTCAACGAATAATTTTTTTATTTTTTTAGTTTTAGATAGCTGTTGGCAGACGCACAGCAACAGAGCATTGAACGCAAAGCAATTACATGCAGGACTCCTGATTTAAATTTTTAATGCTATTGCCTGCTATATAACCTACCCCCATTCGGTTTTTTAAAATTAAAAACAAATGGCGTTTTCCTCATTCCTCTCATGATGCGGACAAAAGGTTCTTCCATACTGTGTTCACTTCGTTTGCATTCTTGCAGATTGGATGTGTAAATAAAAAGCCACAGGTGGTGTTCCTGTCCTTTACTAAAAATATATAGACTTTAATTATTAGAAATAATAAAAGACGACTAGCTATGATTAATAATATTTTGCTCGTAGAGATTTTAATTCGGATTAATTCCTAGTCGTCTAGTAATAATCAATTAAGAATGGATTCCAAAAGGGATAATCTATCTATCTGGATAGGTACAGCACAGTAATAAAGAATGACACTGTAGCAAATGAGCAGAACAGAACGTCCAGATGACAAGACAAGAATGAATGAATCACTGTGGTGATTAATTTTAAAAAAAGCTGTGTCACAGAAGATTAAAAAAATATTGTGAGGCATTTTTTTGTCGCTCCGTAGTATGCGCGGCTATCTTCTTCTCTCCGAACCAAATATAATCTTGCATTGCATTGTTTTTGTATACCCCATCCACATCATTTAATTATTATCTACAATTACAAACTACGTACTAGACTACAAGACAAAAAGCAAATGAAAAAATGGTGGTTCGGGAAAAAAAGGGTTCATTTTGTTGTACTGTGTTGATGTATTTTAAATGCTTGCTGTATTGCTGTATGACGCCGAAGAAGCTTGTTGATTGAAGAATATAGAGATTTTTTAGCAAAAATAAAATATCGTCGGAATGGATGTTGAGAAGAGATTATGTGCATAATAGACTACCAGTTGGTACCACCACGGAGTGGTATTATTTTACTAAAAAAAAAATAATAAATAAAAAAAATAATTATTTAATAATCGAAACGAATAATAATAAATTGTGATTACATATATGCGATGCGATAGACACGAAACGCAGTTTTAAAGACGTAAGAATGATATTGTTTGAAGAGAAAAGCACGAAGAAGGAGGAGAAGTTACATCATATGCATAACCTTAATGCAGTATATTTTGATTCGGAAAACAACAGACAAATACAATACCAAGGCAGGTGTTGAGAGTTTGGAGTAGGCATGGTTTCTCGAGGAAGTGGGTATGTCGATGACAGTACGAACGCTAAAGCTGCAAAGATGCTTGGTGGGGTACCGGCAATAGATTGGGCTGCTCAGATGGCACAAATATTAGGAGGTGTACAAAAAGAAAGTAGCGCCATTGATGACGCGTATACAGCGAACAGCAAAATGCAGATATCACCAAAAGATTACTTGGATTTTTGGGGAAACGGTGGTGACCTTGGTAATTTTCTTATTAGTCTGGTCAAAACTGCCGTTATGGTGGGAGAAGACCTCCTCAAGTTAGGAAAAGGCAAGACTCAGCTTCGCCTTCACTTACTCACGTGTGCTCGGACCGTGCGAAACACACTGTCGTACTTGCTCATGTTTACGCCTCTTCAAAATGCCATCCAGAAGAGGGCTTCGTTGCTCAAAATAACAATTAAACATTTTTTAAAAATCGTGAGCCCGGACAACTTTTCGACACGGGACGACAGGGAGTTGCACGGGACGCTATCTGCGTTACACGAAATTGTGGCCGATCTTGATATGGAAATTCACGCGGGATTACGGGTAAAAAATTTCGGCTCTGGGAGCACTTGTATGTCTCGGTTGGAAGAGTGCGTTGCCAAATGTATTTTTGGGCATACTAATCAAACGCTAAGCGATGTTGCTATTACTGCAGCGGAACAGAGCGACCCTTACCTCAATGAATTAGCTGCAACGGGTAACGATAAATGCAGGAACATAGCATTTTTCTCGAGTGAAAGTGATACTTACGTGTGGTTTTTATATCTCCGCCACGCAGTGTTTTTTGAGAATGACTTGGACCACGCTGCTTCGCAGGAAGTATACACGCGGATTGCTAGGATTCTGGAAAATATCCGGTCAGGGGTGCCAATAATGCCAGAAGCCTCTTACCAATTTGTAATGCCCAGTTTGTTGCTATTGCAATGGATGCTCAGAAGGGCACCGATAGTGGACGAAAAGTGTTTTGTTACCATTGCTAAAATTGTACAAAAACTTACAACATGGCCTTCGCCAATCAGTGAAACAGCATTCTTGCTACTTGACAACCTGTTCGTCGATAGCAAAATACCAGGGGGTACCATGTGGGATGATTGTGTGCTTAATTCGCCCGACTTGGCACAATGGAGAATTAAAGATAGAGATGTAATGCACGTCTGCGTAGAGAGTTACAGTGGTGGCAGAGGTCAAATGATCCTTGATTTGTGGGGATTTGTTACAACTTCAAAAAGTAGCGAAGACAACCAAGCCCATTCTGGGACAAGGGCAGCAAAACGCGCAGAGTTACAAAGAAGTCTCATCCTTCAACTTCTGCTGCAGGTGGAACCGAAAATCCAGAGGAATGCAAAGATGGACATTCTTGCCCGGGCAAAAGAGCTCATTGATATTGACATAATGAACAGTGGAAAGGCCAAGATTACGTATACTTCAATCAAACGAGACTTGATCGAAGAATATTCAAGAGAGGAATTTCTTAAAGCAAAATCCAAAATTCAGGGAATTTTAGCACGGACTGTTGAGGGTCCGGCTGATGACAAAGTTAAGAAGCAAAAATCTAAATCCAAGGAACCATTGAAACGCGATTTGCATAGGTGGGAACCTGTGAAGTTAAACACGACGGGGGAATTTATTCAGAATCAAGCGGGAATAGTGATGTGCATGGCATCATTTAACGAAGAAGAGGTATTCAAACTATTTGAAGAGGCGATGCATATTGTTAATGAATGCAAGGAAAAGGATTTCGAAAACTCCAGGGAGAGGCGGATGTCACTGATAGGAGAGCTGTCAACAAGAGTAAAACGTCTGTACCTAAGTAAGTCTAAGGCGGCCGATTTTGTGGCACCGAAGCGACTGGGCCTGTCGTCATACAACGCGGGGTCTAGGTATTTGTTTGGTACGCACGAAATTAAAGTGCTAAGACTCAATTCGGCCCCCACGGGGGGTAAAATTTCTAGTGGAGACCTCAAGAGTTTTGATCGAATCTGCAAAGGTAGTGTGGACGAAGTGCCAGTGCGGTTTTGTTTATTAGGAAAGATTGATGTCGTCCATCGGTTTTTATCAGCGTACATAAAATGGGTCCAACAGAACAAGACCGTACCAAATGTCCATGTCTACGTATTGCCATGCGAACATTCTTTGCTTACGGAAATAATTGCGATCCGTGACCCTTGGTATAAGTCTCTAGTTTACTGCCCGTTTGCTTACTCGAACACTATCTTGCCGTATTTTCGTCCATATAGCGAAAAAGAGTTGGATAGTTTAGAGTGGGAAAGAATGCAAACTGTACATGCGACACAACCAAATGCAAAGGTGAACCAACCACCGTCGGACCTGTTGAAAACATTGGGTGAACATTACTTTCGGAATGCTAGGAACGTCTGTCGCGTCGGCGTTTTTATCTGCGAGTGCTGGAGACAAGTCTACGACGTGGCCAATGAATTTCCCGATGTCTCCATACCGTTTTGTTCCACACTTGAAATCGGCATGGATGCTACTTGCGCGTATTTGGAAAAGAAAAGCATTTCGGAGACATCTACAAGCGAAAGTGGCAATGTTATGAGACTATCCCCGGACGAACGAAAAAAAAGACTGTTGAAAGATGCTCTCAAAGGCTATATGATCGCTGGACAGAAAGACGTATTTTTGTCACAAAAAGACTTGTTTGTTGTAGACTTGCACGTGAAACTCACAGACCAGCGAGAGTCGAACGAAATAGACGGCGCATTTTCGAGAATTTCCATGCGAAACCTTGACATTGGGTCGACTGGGGATAGCGAGCAACTTCTCGATGCCTTATTCTACCCCGTCAACCAGAAAGGTAATGAGGTGTTGAAGAAACGCGAGGGCAAATGCTTTAAGGAAAAGGACATCGAAACCTACTTGAAATCAGCGTTACAAGAGGAAGAAAAAATTAGAACGAGTACAAATGAAGTAGAGATCAAGTCGAGCACGGGTAAAGGTTTTTATGTGAAGGCAGACAGTGTCGTGTACGGGCCATACTTGCACTTAGTGATTCGATCGACGGCACACCCGAAAATGAAGGGTGGGAACAAAAGATATAACGGGGCAAAATTGAATTTTATGACTTTTTGCCGCGGTGAAGCACCCTAGTGTGTCTGTACATGCAGACTCACTTCGCATTAAAAGTTTATATGTATCATATCATATATTTTAAAACATACTATAACAAACAAATTATATAGTATGTTTTAAGACTCTCAAAAAAGAAAAGAAAAAAGAAGGTAAAACCGTTCAAGAACCTAAACTCCTCCATACTATATATTTTGGTTTTTCATATATTTTGTTTTTGAAATCTATCTCTGCTCCTTTGTTTTGAAATCTAAATAGAAGTGTGTAATTAACATTTATCATCTTCGCATACTGCGAATTTATCCCTGCTCTTGAGATTTTGATTAACAAAATAACCATTGTCAATTAGTCTTGACTATCATTCTCATGTGTACTCCATGCATGATCCGAATCGGTAATGTCGATTTGCGTCGATGCCAAAAGACCCGTAGTCAACTTCCTCATCCGATGTCTCGCTCGTAAATGAATCAGTCCTTTTTTATTTTTTATTTTACTTGAGGTCTTGGAATCATCGATTCTCTAGAAAAGATCAATTGCACCCCTTGCAAACTGTTTCCATGTGAAACTGGCGGCAGCCTTTACATTGTTTTTCGACGCCGCCGCTTGCACACTTTTGCGGTTTTGTAGAAAGTGTTCCATCACCTTCAATAAATGGTCTTCATCGGGTTCCAGCCAACGCCCATCAGAGTCATGCAAAGAAATATTTTTCGGGGCTTTAACCAATTTACTTTTGACAAGCATTGTACCCATGCTATGCTCGGGAACAAAATCGTCTGTGGAGCCACCAGAAGTAACAATGACAGGGAGACCACACGCCATTGCTTCTAAAACGGGAAGATTGAAAGCCTCGGCTTTATAAGGCGAAACGTACACGTCCACAGAATTGTACAACAAATTTAATTGTTTCGTACTCAACATCTGTCCATCATACCGAACGGAGCCTACGGGGAGCTTGTACTGGTACACCCAATCGGAAAGGCGCCATTTTGATGAATACATCTTGTCTAAACCTTTTAAAACCAGCAAGCAACAATCCGGGTAATTGTCCAAGAGCAGTTTAAATATTTTTAAAAGGAGATCGATCCCTTTATTGGATGTCATAGCACCGTTTGAAAAGAATACGGTTGTATTTGGATTCCCCAGAAAATGGCTGCGGGCCTCGCGCTTTTCAAGTACCGTCAAGGGACGGAAATCGCTTGATACGCCGAGGGGTACAATAGAAACCTTTCGGGGGGGGAAACCCGTATTAATGAAACCCGTCTGGCTCCATTTAGAATGTGTCAAAATTATTACACTAGCCTCCGTGTCCCTCACGGCGTCCAGCGCTGTCTCCACACCGTCAGAAAAATAAACATCCTTATTTACAGTCAAAAACTCCGAAGTGGCAACAACAACTACCTTTGAGTTGTCGGACCGCGGGCTAGTATTGTACGGAAAAGCCACCCTAATAGTTAAGTTCCTCCATTCTTGCTGGTTTCGCATTGGTAAAGTGTTCACCGTGTCTTGAATATTTCGTGGAAATATTTCCTGCAAGCTGGCAGGCCAGTTTTCATTCCAAAGCCTGACGTCAGTGAAATACAGCTGGGCATTTGTGGGTAAAAGGGAAACGAGCTCATACGCCAAATGCGTGGCAACGACAGCATACGAATGAGGAATATTTCGCCATCCTTCAATCACGACCTTGAATTTGTTGGTAGAACCTATGCTTGGCCCAGAGCCCACGACCTCTCCATCCGAAGAGACCCCTACCGTTGCTGTTTCTAGCGACTGGCAAATACTAGCCAGAAAGAGAGCGACTACCAGTTTCAGGCATTGGAACAAAACATTTCGAGACATTCTCTGTCGTAATGCGCAAGGCACTCACTCGTCCGGCAACACACCCAATTATTCCACCGGC
>JACLAC010005418.1_pt1 | contig 27813 bp, 26 predicted proteins | sample 8027881 | NCBI WGS metagenome assembly JACLAC01 (sample SAMN15725517, study PRJNA655200) | protist metagenome | isolation source: fluorescence activated cell sorting (FACS) single amplified genomes of... | place: Spain: Blaines Bay Microbial Observatory, Mediterranean Sea | collected 2016-01-19 | reverse complement strand
ATGTCTGAGGACACAAAAATCGCTTTCGTAGCCGGAAGAGCTAGCCATGGTAGTGGAGCCCATGAACACCCTGGTGGATGTCAGTTTCTAGCTGATATGATAAATCGACATGTAGAAGGCGTTGAAGCCGAGGTTCATTTGTCTTGGCCAACTGACAAAACTGCCTTTGACGATATTTCAGCTCTTGCAATCTACTCAGATGGTGGACAAGGTCATCCGATCTTGCCTCATTTAGAACAAGTCTCCGATCTGGCCAAAAGAGGAACAGGTCTGGTAATGATGCATTATGCTATTGAAGTACCCAAAGGAGACGCCGGTGATCATTTTGTTACATGGGTCGGTGGATACTTCGAGACACATTATTCGGTTAATCCACATTGGATAGCAGAGTTTACAGATTATCCGAACCATCCGATTGCCCATGGTTTAAAGCCATTTGAAATGGATGATGAGTGGTACTACCATATGCGCTTTAGCGATGATATGAAAGGTGTGACCCCCATCTTGAGTTCGATAGCACCAGAATCAACACTCACTCGTCCTGACGGACCACATAGTGGGAATCCACACGTCAGGTCATCCGTCGCTAAAGGTGAAGCCCAGCACTTGGGATGGTGTATCGAAAGGCCAGACGGAGGACGTGGGGTAGGTTTTACAGGCGGACACTACCACAAAAATTGGGGGCATGAACAGATGCGCAAGTTTATGCTCAACTCAATTCTTTGGGCCGCAAAAGTCGATATTCCAGTGGAAGGTATTGAAACTCCTGAACCGACAGCTGAAGAGCTCGACACCTATATCTAAAAATCTATGCGAAACTACTAGCCCCACATTTCAAAAACTGTGTATTGTGGGACCAGTAGTTTCGCATCATATTACTTACTTAAGATCATTCTGAATTAGTCTTTGGTAGTCCTGAGGCGTATCCATATCCTTCAAAATGCTATCGGTGTCGACCGGTAAATAATGAATTTGATCAAAATATTTCTCTAAGATTTCTTTCATACCACGGCCATCCCACTTCAGCGCTAATACTTCATCTATTAACATAGAGTCAAAAATTGCAGGGTGTCCTCTCTGGCCATGGTAACTTGGTATGGTAATTGGCTGAGGGGTAGACTGATGAGTATCAATTAATAAATCTATCGTGTTAGTGGCAATTAGTGGTTGATCTACAAGAGTAAGAGCAAATTCGGTACTACTAGATGATATTTGTTTAAGGGCTGCTTGAACAGAAGTCAGCATTCCAAATCGATAATCTGGATTATTGATAATTCGTAATTTTTTGTTACCTAACACTGCTTCAATCTTTTGGTAAATCAGTTCGTGCTTATGCCCTAAGACCACCAGAACTTCATCTAAAGACGAAGCAAGTAGTGTAGAAATAACGGTTTCAATTACCGTCTCATTTTTAAAAGGTAATAGCTGCTTGGGCCGTCCCATTCGTGTTGACATGCCAGCAGCCAGCAGTATACCAGTAATTCTCACAACCTAGTAATCTAAAAATAATCTATGGGATACACCCGTTAAGATTAGCTGACGGCTCAGATTCTTTTTTCACTGTTCTCCTTGATAGGTCTTTTGTTAATAAATATGTACTCAGAATCTATACTAATTCAGTTATGATAATTCCGGGAGAAACTTTCACTGTTGATCAATAGATCGATCGAACGCATATGGAGTCCTATATAAACTGAGATGTCGGTATGTTAAGCAAAAGTGAAAAAAAACTTTCAATACTTGTTACTTCTAACCAATCTCCTGCACTAAATGGTGTAGTCAAGAACTAACACATCTTCTACCAACGGGCGTAGGAACTCGGTTGCTACCAAAAGGTGTTCAGGGTGAGGCAAGTAGGTGTCTCGGGCCTTCTCATCCTTAAAACGAACAATAAAGCCATAACTGAACCCTTGACTTTTGCCTTCAGGGCTATTATTTACTCCCTGAGTTACCTCAAAAATACCAGGTATCTTATCTTTCATAGAGGATAGTGCCGAAGATAAATCAGCCAACTGTTGGTCGGTTGTATCAGCCTTGAGTTTGAGTAAAACAATGTGCTCAACCATAGTAAAGAGCTCCTTGGTATCGGTTACTTATTCCCGACATATCTTAATTTAGAAGTACAAAAGTGATAAACTGTTCAAACAAGATTGAGCTTCAAGTCTGACGCTCAATACCTTTTGACACGTTCCTATTCCATTGACTTAGTTCAGCTTCTAAGTCTTCAGCACGTGCCGGATATTGATTAACAATATCAGTCGATTCTGCTAGGTCATCAGCAAGGTTGAACAGTTGTCCATCGTCGATAAATTTCCAGTCCCCCTGACGAATACAACTTTGGTTCTTGAATCGCCAGAATAGGGACCGGTCGGGCAAGGCTGATCCCCCAACCATCAATGGCCAGAGGTTAACCCCATCGAGTTCAACTGAAACTTCAGCTTGTGCCAAGTGAGAAAATGTTGGGAATAGATCTAGGGTTGTAGCAGTCTGACTTGTTACACAACCGGATGGAATTATAGAAGGACAACACGCAATAGCCGGAACACGGTGCCCTCCCTCCCAAATGGTTCCTTTCTGCCCTCTGAGTCCACCAGTAAGACCTGGGCTAACTGGCCCATTATCAGAACAGAAAAAAAACACAGTTTGACTAGCTAAACCCAGTTCCTTCACTTTGGCTACAATGGCGCCTACACCTTCATCCATTGCTTCCATCATTTCTTTGTATGCCTCTTTTTTGTTTTGTCGGCGACCATGTATTGGATAGGGATTACCAATGCTTCTATCCGCTGGGTCTTTACGCCCTTGATAAGGGTAGTGTGGACATTCATGAGCTAAATAAAGAAAAAATGGGGTGTCAACGTTATTTTCAATAAAAGATAACCCGTACTGAGTAATCAGGTCGGTAGTGTAACCGAGCTCAGATTTTAGGTTCCGGTTTGACCACCAATCAGCTTCTCCAACCTGATCAATATGAGAATGATAATCAATGTTCCCAGAAACAAAACCACGAAACTCGTCAAAGCCAAAATTACATGGGTTATATCGAGGATGGTAACCTAAATGCCATTTACCATAGATAGCAGTGGCATAACCAACCTGCTTCAAGATTTGAGCGATTGTGGTCTGGTCTTTTCCTAACCCACGATTTCTGTGACTTTTGGCTGTAATTACCCCTTCAATGCCAGAACGTTGTTGATATCGACCTGTCATTACAGCTGCACGCGTAGGACTACAAACAGGCGCATTCGAGTGAAAATCAGTGAACTTCAAACCTCCATCTGCTAGTGCGTCGATGTTAGGAGTCTCGAGATCTAACCCACCATAGCAGCCGAGATCACCATAACCAAGGTCATCGGCCAAAATCAGGATAATATTGAGAGGTGTGTGTGATTTTTTCAAATCTCTCTTCCTGTGATCTTTACAATACTTGTCATTTTTTATAGTTAGTGATTAAATACTCCGGTCCTCGATTATACCAGAATACTTCCAAAATAAAACATCTCAGGTCAAATTATGTACCATGTGTACTTTTTTTGCAAAACATCCAGGAGTTTGACAATTTGAAACAAGATGATCCCTCGAAAAATCATAAAGTTGACGACTTTTCGCAGTTTGCCACCCAAAGTATCCATTCTGGTGAAAATCTAAGCACTTCAGCTCCACCAATTTATCAAGCCGTCACTGTCGATGGCGTTTACTTACGTTCAGGCAATCCAACTATTGACGCTCTGGAGACTCGCATTACCACACTGGAAGGGGGCACTTCATCCATAGCCACGTCAAGTGGTACATCTGCTATTAGCCAAACGCTAACAGCTTTACTTTCAGCAGGAGACCGTATAGTTTGCCACAAGACCATTTATGCTTGGACTAAGGTGATTTTGGATTCTTACCTAGCTAAGTTTGGAGTGGAAGTTACCTATATAGATATGCGTGATTTAGACCAGTTACGCTTGGCTTTGGAAATGCCAACCCGATTAGTCTATTTTGAGCCAATCACTAACCCAACAGTAGATGTTATCGATACCGAAGCTGTAGCCCGCATCACTAAAAGAAGTGAGGCGATAGTTGTTGTAGATAACACTTACCTTACACCGTATCACTTAAAGCCATTTAACTGGGGTATCGATATCGTTATCCACAGCGCAACCAAATATTTATGCGGACACGGCGATGCATTAGCGGGCCTGATTGTTTGCCGAACATCTGAATTTGTCGAAAGAATAGCTCATGTACGCAATGCTTACGGTGGAGTTCTAAGCCCTCAAAACGCTTTTTTAACTCTCAGAGGTATTAAGACCCTTCCATTAAGGATGAAACAACATGCAGCCAATGCCCAACAAGTGGCAGAGTACTTAGAAAGGCACCCAAAAGTTTCTCAAGTTAACTACCCAGGCTTAAAGTCCAACTTAGGATACAAAGTAGCCAAGAGAATGATAATAAACGGATTTGGAGGTATGATCAACTTTGGTTTGATCAATCCAGCAGAACAAGAGCGTTTTCTCAAGCGAGTTCAACTTTGTAAACCTTGGGTCAGCCTAGGGGACACACAATCACTCGTAACCGCCGGGAATTTAGGCGGGTTGATACCTGGAGGATATGATCGGATTCGGATGTCAGTTGGTTTAGAATCAATCGATGATATCATCGCTGATCTAAAACTTGCCTTAGATAACCAATTTAGTTGATTGAGCCAGTGATTGGTAATAGCAAGCGTTTCCTCGGTGTTTGAATGTTGACACTTCCGTTAAGTTCAATGAAAGTATTACTATTTAAATTTAGGAGTAGCAGATGAAGATTCGACAAGTCGTCGTTACAGATCAATTAGAAGTGGAATTACAAACTAGCGAAATAAATACAGAAGAACTTGGTCCTGATGAAGCTATTATTACTACGGAATATACCTACATTAGTACTGGAACCGAAATAGCTAATTATTCAGGCCATGAACCCAAAGTATTCCAAGCTGATCAATGGTGTACATACCCATGGAAGTCAGGTTATGCAAATGTTGGATATGTAGAGGAAATTGGGGCAAACGTTAAGCGGATATCAGTGGGGGACAGGGTGTTCACTTATGGTAACCATGCATCTGTTCAGCGCTATAATACCCAAAGGTTAGCAGTTACGGTCCCTGAAGGGATCGAATCTGGAATTGCTGCTGCATCTCGTATGGCTGGTGTTGCTATGACTGCACCAATTATCAGTGAAATCGTTAATGATCCGTGGGTAATTGTTTTTGGTTTAGGTATGGTTGGTAATTTAGCGGCTCAAGCTTATAATATTTTAGGGTGTCGCGTAATTGGTGTTGATCCAGTCCAGAAACGACGTTCAGTAGCGGAAAAATGTGGAATTTCATACACAGTAGGTGGAGAACCTGATGAAGTACAAGCAAAAATCGAAAATATAACTAACGGTGAACTCGGTAATATTACAGTCGATGCTGTTGGTCACAGTTCTGTCATAATGCAGTCATTGAAAGCGACAGCTACATATGGTCAATTAGTAATTCTGGGAACACCGCGTGTCTCGGTAGAAGGCGATTTGACCGATCTACTGTCGGAAACTCATTTACGTTGGATTACTATTAAAGGAGCACTAGAATGGTGTCTACCCATGTATCCAACCACTCGAAATGCTGAATCTCAATTCAGTAAGCAAAATACAATCTTTAGTTGGTTGGCAACTAACCAACTCCAACTTGCGCCACTTATCTCACATTGCCTAAAACCTGAGCATATCAAGCAAGCTTATGATGGTCTACTTTACCAACCCGATGTTTATACTGGTGTCTTACTAGAGTGGAGCTAAATAAAAGAGTGCAAGCTAACATATTCAATACTTGATTTCTTCTAATATTTATGAAAGACACAGAAATATATCAAGTCGATAAAGAAATCAACTCACTTTTCCATTCATGACGTCAAATTGTCATAGGTAATAGGCCGAAACTAGAGCACAAAATCAAATAGTAATTGTTCTGCTTTATAAATTCAGCTGACTAAATTAACAATTTGGCCAACAGGACATGTTGAAAATGAAGGTATTTGTCGTAGAGTAGAATTAATCACACCCAAATTCTGGTTTTTCGTTTCTAGGGTTATCTACCGGGCCAAAAGCTTGCCAAGCATTATTAAAGTAGCTTTTTTGATCTTTACTCATAAAAGAAAAAGATCGGTCTGAGGGACGACGAATTTCTTGGCAGTGATAAATAGCTGATCTGTCATTATACTTGTAAAACAAGCCGTATCGAGGTTCATTATTCTGCCAAGTATTTGCACCATGTGCTAAGGTTTCGGTGAAAATGATTGCTGATCCTTTGGGTGATGCTATATTTTGTACAAGCGGGCCGTCTACTTTGAACAATTCATCTCGGTCATCTTCAGGTACACTAAAATCAGATTTATGCGAGCCAGGTATACAAGCAAAGCCACCATCCTGTTCATCGATATCCTGCAAGGTAAAAGATATCACCGTCAATCCAGTGAAAATTCGACTACCCTTCACGTAATAGCGGAAATTTACGCTTCCACCAGCGTGTCCACCATGCATTTCGAAGGGGGGGCACCCTTTAGTTCTTACAAAGCTGTAAGCGCTCTCCAAGCGTAATTTAGGAGAAATGATTTCCTTTAAGACCGATACCGTTTTGGGATGGTCTATTAAACTTGTAAATGGGTTCCCAACATCTAGTAATGTACCAGCTGAAAACCATGTTCCATTGCTATCGTAACCATCTGGAGTTTTATCCATAGGCTTCATGCGCTCTTTAATTTTTTCGACTGCCAAGTCACACTCTTCCATGGTTAAAACGTTTTCGACTACTACAAACCCTTGCAAATCGAAAAGATACTTCTGGCGTTCTGTCATTTTTGGCTCAGTTGGCATAATCTTTTTTCCTTCATGTATTAATAGGTGATTTGGCACTCAAACAAATTGAATTGGCTCGGTCTCAGAGAGGAGACCTTATAATACTAAGGAGTAACCTTTTTGTAATTCCTCAAACTACAGAAAATTAGGCCGTAATCCCTAGAATTAAATAACAATTAGTGGTCTTTGTATGATTGAACTAATTTTTGCTGAGTCCCGATTCAGATTAGTTTTGAAATGGTAAAATTTCAGTGATTATAAATCAAAACTAGTTTTCTCGATACTACTAATATGCTCTAACAAAACTGGGGCCAATTTGACAGCAAAGCTAACTCTTGTAAATTAAAACGAACGTTATCTTTGTTAAAATTTGGAAAGGATTCTTCTTCGTTCGGTGACTACAAAAAGCGCCCTACCTATAGGTAAGGCGCTCCGATCGATTATATCAACTCTGTATCAGATTGTTAGCTTTGTTTACTAGGAAACCTGAATTTCGATTTCTTTTGGTTTAACTGCTTCAGCTTTAGGAATAACTACGCTAAGTAAACCGTTAGTGAAGCCGGCTCGGGCCAAATCGGTTTGTAGGTTTGGTGGTAGTGAGATAGCTCGCTGAAAATTACCAAAACGGCGTTCCTTTCGATGAAATGTGGACTCTGAAACTTCTGTTTCGACCTTTTCACCTTTGATTACTAAAACGTTATCGGTAATCGTTAGCTTAACTTGGTCCTCTGGCATGCCCGCAACTTCTATGGCAATCTCGAATTGGTCATCATTTTCGATAATATCAAGTGCAGGCAACCAATCACTTTTTCCGTTATCTTGTTTAAAAGAGCTGAAGGCTAGTGGACTTTGAACGAAGAAATTATCGAATAAGCGATCTATGTCGGTTGTTTTCCAAAGACTAAGTGTTTTCATTATATTTAATTGCTCCTACTGGTGGTATTTTTTGTAAGATCCGTTAACTGGACCACATTACATCTATAAGCAGGAGGTATGCCAAACTTTTTGGCCCGATTTATATTAAAAAATGGATTTTTCCTATGTAATTCGCGCTTAGATGGGATTGTAACCTGTCAGCTTATACCAAAAAGGAAAAAGAGGACTGCCAAAATGGCGGCCGCCAAAGCCAATTTCTAAACTCATGAACTAAAAAAAATCTTATTGAAACAGCCTTCCACAGGGAACTAAGGTTTTTATCGGTTTTCATGATTTGAAAACTCAGTTATCAAAAATTCTTCTTTTCTCTTTAGTAAAAACATCCTTGCTCAGCCGAAAATCAGCGCTTTTTCGATAGTAACTCACAAAATGTCGAATCAGGTTAGTAGCCATTTGTTCGAAAAGCGACTCCTGTTTAAGTGATTCAATTACATAGAATATATCTAAACATTTGGCAAAAAACAAACGTTACCTGTATCGAAATCTGGATTTAGTGAATCATATGTCGTTGTCTAAAATCTGATATCGTGACCTAATTACTTCAGTATTCCGAATTGAAATCAAAAATTATTCGGTCAATAGTTAAAAATCCAGTTGGCCTCGGGTTTCGATGATTAATCCTGATATTGCTTTCTGGGTAGATTCTTCTTGCCAAAGGTGTAGACTTTTGATAAAATGAGCGGCGTGGTGTAGTAATCCTTAGTTGGAGCATCGGGTGTGTTTTTCATAGTCAGTGTTAAATCGCCTGACACGAAAACAAGATAGTCGGTTGTAGAGGAGTCGGTAGATGTCAGAAACAGTGCTTTGGGGAATTACAGGTGTGAGCCTAGGTATTGCAGGTACCGTTGGTGTTTTTGTCTTAATTATGTCGGCTCAGTTGGCTAAAATGGGTCTTAGAATTCGCAATGAGGAAAAAGATCGAAAAAGATTAGTCCAAAACATGCAGGAAGCCACTCGGATTGGTGCGGCCTACGATGCTACCGTTGCAATTCGAAAGTTCATCGAAGAAGAACAAAAAAAACTACCAGAGTTTTTCATCGAAACAGGAGATCCTGATGAGCCTTATATGGAATATGATTTAAATCTGGCGCGCAGATGGATGAAACCAATTCGTATCCTACTTGAACTAGAATTGGCTCATGGCCAGCGTGTAGTTAGTGAATCTTCGGAATCAGATGGTGGGCCCCCTCAGGATGATTCCGCAGACGAGGGAACAACTGACGACGATAGCTAGAGTGAAAAATGTCGGCTACGACCGATAATGTCGTTAGTGAGCAGCGAGTCAAGCCCATTCTTGGCCTACTAACGTCCGTCCCCGATCAAACTGAGTCAGTCTATGCCGAAATCATAGCCGAACTTGGTCCCGTCGATTTCCAAACTGATTGGATCCCTTTTGAGAGTACGACTTACTACCAAGAAGAAATGGGGTCGAAACTGCAGCGTCAGTTTATTAGCTTTTCCAATTTGATTGTCCCTAGTCAGTTGGCAGATATCAAGTGCGTGACAAATCGTCTGGAGAAACATTTTTCTCAGAACAACAAAAGGATTTTTAATCTAGACCCTGGCTATCTAACTTCAGCTAAACTAGTCCTCGCAACAACCAAAAATTTTGCTCATCGAATCTATCTTCACTCGGGTATTTTTGCAGAAATTACGCTTACTTACCGCGGCCATGGATTCCATGCCTTGGAATGGACCTACCCAGATTATCGAACACCTGTTTATTTGCAGATTTTTGAAAAAATTCGGCAAAAATATCTTAATCAGCTGAGTCAAATTTCCTCTCTGGATTCGGCCAATCCTAACTATAGTAACCGACGTTTGAATTTAACAGGAAACACTCCTAAATATGCCATAGGTCTAATGTCAGGGACTTCGGCTGATGGTGTTGACGCGGCTCTGGTTTCAATTAAAGGAAATGGGAAATCGACTCAGGCTGAGTTGATATGTTCTGTTTGCTATCCCTATCCATTAGAATTACGCCAACGTATTTTCAATTTATTCCAAACTGAACAAAGTCGCGTAGACGAGTTATGCCAAGTGAATTTCTTGGTTGGTCAAATATTTGCTGAAGCCGCAACCAGAGTAGTAGAGATAGCTAATTTTGATCTGAAAAATATTGACTTTATCGGGTCGCATGGGCAAACCATTTACCATCTGCCACCTACGGAAATAGGTACCCCCTCGACTTTACAGATTGGTGAATCAGCCGTCATTGCCAATCAGACTAACCGGCCTGTAGTATCCGACTTTCGTGTGGCAGATATTGCTCTAGGTGGCCATGGAGCTCCAGTGGTACCTTATGTTGACTTTTTGATTCACCATCAAGACGAAAAGTCAGTTGCATTACAAAATATAGGTGGCATCTCGAATGTAACATTCATTCCAAAGAATGCTAGACCAGAAGACATCATTGCGTTCGATTCAGGTCCAGGTAATATGATTATCGATGCTACTATTGAAATAGTCACCAATGGTCAGAAGAAGTACGATGAAGATGGAGTAATGGCTGCTCAAGGTCAAGTCAATAAAGGGCTTTTGGATATACTCTCAAAGCATCCTTACCTAAAGTTGCCCCCTCCTAAATCAACAGGCCGAGAGTCCTTTGGTTGGGCTTTTGCCCAAAAAACTGTTGAGAATGCTAAAAAACTAGGAGTTTCTGATTGTGATCTTTTAGCAACAGTAACATTCTTTACAACCCAAACGATTGTTAACCATTATCAAGATCATATCCCCTTTGTGATTGACGAAATCCGAGTTAGTGGTGGTGGCGCTCATAACCGAACATTAATGAAAAACTTATCCACATTAGCAGAAGCTACGTTTGAATCAGTATCAGTGATAGTTGATGAACAATCGGACGCGAAAGAGGCCATTGCTTTTGCCATTTTAGCCAATGAAACTTTAGTTGGACACTGCACTAATCTGCCAAATGTCACTGGTTCGATTCGTCCAACTATCTTGGGCAAAATTACCCCCGTACCCCACAAAATTCTATAAGGTTGAGGAAAACAAACATAGATCAAGCTATTCAGGATTTCTTAAGCGTTTTCTTATAGCTTGAAAACGTATCGAGTCAATTGAAGCATATGAAGCAACTGGTAATTTCTGGATTTGCCGATTGACTCTAGTAACTCTTTCTCTAGTTCCTGGATGAGTGGAAAGTAACTTTCCAATTTTGGTGGATTGACGTTTTTCAGTACCCAATAACTTTTCAAAGAAGGTCATTATCCCATTTGGATCTATGCCAGATGAGTGCATCTGTTGAACAGCTAACGTATCTGCTTCACGCTCAGCCTCACGTCCATACTGGAGCAATACACCAGAAGTTACAACTTTTGTCGCCAATGTTTCTAGCTGACTTTTATCCTTTCCCAACAGCAATTGAGCCAATGCTGCAAACCCATACTGTTTAGTCAATTGCTTCATCCCGTGTCTACCGACTATGTGCCCAACCTCGTGTGAGATAACACCCGCAAGTTCAGCTTCAGTATGTGAAAATCGGATTAGCCCTAAATTGACGTATATGTAACCACCCGGAACAGCAAAAGCGTTAATTGAGTCATCTTGGACTACTTTGAAATGATAAGTGATATTCGGACGGTCAGAATTCCTTGCTAATATTTGTCCCAACTGATTGATGTAATCTGAAATATGGGGGTCAGCATAAATTTTCAACTCTTCTTCAATCTTAGCCGAGAATTCACCACCGAGTTTAATTTCTTCGGCGTCACTGAAAATATTGATGTTAGCTAACTGATTGGCTAATTGCCCACCACACCCCAAAATTAGAACTAAGCTGACCAACAAAAGCAAAGATAATGGAGACCAATTTAAACTTGATCTAGATATCACGCAAGATAGCACTATCTAAAATTTTGGAAATCAACCGGTCATAGGAGATTCCTGCAGCTGCAGCCTGAGCGGGCAAATCGCTAAGTTCGGTAAGTCCGGGGAGAGTATTGACTTCCGTCACAAAAGGTTGGCCTAACCGATCTACAATCATATCAACTCGAGAGTAACCATGACATCCAAGTGCTTGATGCGCACGAAGCGCAATTGACTGTGCTACCTGACTCACCTCATCCGACAATCGAGCAGGAATCACGAACTCGGTCAAGCCAGCGGTATACTTAGCTTGATAGTCGTAGAACTCACGTTTTGGTATTAATTCTAAAATTGGCAAAGCTTGAAGATCATCCCCTACACCAATTAATCCGACCGTAATCTCTTGGCCCTGCACATACTTTTCAAAAAGATTATCCTTGAATATGCGATTTTTTTCTATTGCATGATATATTTCATCAGGTTCATGAATAATCGAAACGCCTAAACTTGATCCTTCCGAAGCAGGCTTGACTACCAGCGGTAAACCAAGCTGCTCAATGGCATTTTGAGTTTGCACCTTCAAGTCCTCTTCTAGATGAATTTTCAAATAGTCAGGCGTTGGGATCTGCATTGTACTAAAAATTTGCTTTGACATTATCTTGTTCATACCCAAAGCACTCGCCAGGATACCGGACCCAGTATACGGAAGACCAAAATGACTGAGAATTGCTTGTATCGTACCATCCTCATATCCTTTACCATGTAGGGCTAAGAAAACAGCATCCACCTCTTCACTTATCAACTGAGTAAGCCAGTCGTCTTTGACGAGATCTATGTCAATTACCTCATAATCTTGCCGTCGTAATGAAGTAGAAACCCTTTGCCCAGAAAGAAGTGAAACTGAACGTTCCCCCGAACTACCACCTAGTAGAACACCCAACTTATTAAACAGGCGCATTTTCTTCTAGTCCCAGTACTCAGAATTGATTAAAAATCATCATCGACTAAAAAATCATCGAAATTGTAGTCAGCTAACTCATCAAAATCATCGTCCACACCATCCTCATGTAATAGGTGGCCTGGGGGTAATTCCAATTCAGGAACATCAATTTGTTTTGCTTCGCTCCATAAGCGTTCAAGATTGTAGAATTGGCGCACATCTTCTAAAAAAACATGGACCACGAAATCTACGTAATCGATCAAAATCCAATCACTTTTCTTGTCTCCCTCTCGTCGCCATGGCTTCGTTCCCCAACTTTCTCTCAAGTCTTCTACAATTTTTTCTGAAATGCTTTCTACTTGCCTGTCTGAGTTACCACTGCAGATAAGGAAAAAATTGGTAAAAGCATCCAACTGACGTAAGTCTAAAATACGAGTATTTTCGGCTCGACGTTCTTGGGCAGAAACAGCTGCGGCTTTTACTATTTCAAGTGAATCTTCGGTATTAGTCTGTTCAATCTTTTTTTGCATTTTTTCTTTGGCTGATTGCGTAAAATTGGGCTGACGTACTCTATTTTTTGGTCAGTATCCAAGAATATTTAATCAATTCTTAGATGATCCATTCACAGAGGGTGAATATCTACAAAACTGCTGTTTTGAATAAAACTTTTTTGGCCGGCACATCCTACCAGAAAATCTCTGCTACCGTCAAGTTTGTCTCAGATTTTCTAGGTGCCTATTTTATAAATTGATTCGTGCAATCCTTTAATATAACCAAGGGCAAAATGTCGACCAATTGAAGAATAACTTGACTTGTCGTTGTCGTCGCCAGCCATAGTTAGTACATGATCGGGTCGCAGAGCACCATCGAAGCCTATATCTCGGTGGGCTTCCAAGCAAGCATGCATACCAGTTTTTCCGTCGTCGTGAAAAGTCTCTTGAAATTTTTCTGGTTGTCCAATGACATCTCGTAGATGAACAAAAAATATTTTTTGTTGATTTCCAAAATGCCGAATTACTGTAGGTAAATCATCAGTCATTAAAGTAAAATTGCCCTGACAGAGTATAATACCATTTACAGTAGTTGGCACTATATCAAACAAATGTTGAAAATTATCCACACTCCGCATAGTACGACCTCAAGCACCAATTGGAGATAAAGGAGGATCATCCGGCGGCATTGCGAGTTTGACATTTTCTTCTTCAGCCACTGGAACTACTTGCTCCAGAAAGTAAGTCAGGCGATCCCATAATTCATCTTCAGTAACACTTCCATGTTCTGTAAGAGGCGCACCAATCATTTTCCTATGATCATAACCTGTGACCAAAGCTCCCCCACGAGAAACAAGGGATTTATCTGCACGAACCCAGTTCAAGACAGCCACCCATTCATAGCACTAAACCGGAATACCTAACTGGCCCATATTTCGAATTAGCTGGCAAACTGATTCAATCTCATCTTCTATTCCAGGTTTACCTAATTTAGCACGATGGAGTGGTGGTCTACTTTCTAAAACAGCGAACTCAAACTCACCATCTTCGTAAGACCGTTTCAATCTTTCCAAAGACGAATAGGACCAAGGTAAATCATCAGGGGGCCACTTAGCTGATTCCCAAAAGCCATTGTCCCAACCACGTGATCAACACCACATTGTTTAACCATATCCCAAAGCCGATTTCGTTTCGGTGGCAAGATCTCCGCTATTTGGATCATCAATTTCACCTCAAAATTTCGATTAGTCTTAGTTCATTTTATTGAATACGATTATTCCAAAGATTTTTGTATTACCACGTTGAAAAAGGCTTTCAATTTGTGGCAAAATATGTCTTCTGATCAGTTAGGAGAACAAATTTTAGATCGATGAAAAAAATCACCACTACAACCAAACCCAATGGCTATGGGCGTAACTGGTTAGAGTTAGGCCATTTCGTCGACGATGAGTTTGGCCACTCTAATTGGATTAAAAAGGGCGATCCTAATCAGGATCGACAATTGACAGTCAACCGTCTGCACAGCGATGGAGGGACTACACTAGATTGGATAATTTTGATCCCCGAAAACTACCAGTGGACAATAGTCAAAATTAACTACGATCGCTTGAATCCACGGACCTATCAAATCTTGTGGCAACCAGCAGAACCTAAAACAGATCAATTGACCAAACCTGAGAAAATTAAGCGGATATATCAATTAGCTGCTGGAAACCAAGAACTTACTAATTTGCTCCACCAATTGCTCCCTCAATTACCAGAGTAAATTCTCCCTTAGGTTTTTTAGTTTGATCAAACTTATCGATGGCTTTCTGTAAGTCTCCACGGAATATCTCTTCGAATTTTTTGGTTAGTTCACGCGCAACGCAAATTCTCCGATCACCCAAAATCTCAAATGCATCTCGCAAAAATTTCACTATTCGATGGGGTGATTCATAAAAAATTAATGTTCGCTCCTCGTTGACTAGTTCAGTAAGCCTGCGGCGCCTTCGCCCCGCTTTAGGCGATAGAAACCCTTCAAAAACAAAATTATGCAACGGAAGACCTGCGACCGAAGCAGCAACAATGCAAGCTGAAACACCCGGAATAGGAACAATGGGGGCATCAACTGCTAAAGCTGAAACAACCAATCGGTAACCAGGGTCTGAAATTGTCGGGGTTCCCGCATCTGATACTAAAGCCAATGATTGTCCCCCTCGTAAATGCTCAACAAGCCTATTTGACTTAGCGCTTTCATTATCTCTGTAGAAACTAGTTAAGGGGGTCGTTATCTCGTAGCGGTTCAATAGACGTTTAGTATATCTTGTATCTTCTGCTGCAATCAGCTCGACCTCAGATAAGATGCGCACCGCACGAAAAGTAATGTCCTCCAAATTACCAATTGGAGTGCTAACAATGTAGAGGGTTCCCATCTGTACGTGAGACATAAAATTTTCTCTAAAAGTTAAAACGTTTGTATTGTCAATTTCGGGAAAAGATCAGGAAGATGATAAGAAAAAGCTAGGAGGCAGACTACCATAGCTAATTCCAATCTGTCAATTAGCATCACTTAGTCAGTTCAGTCTAACCATGCTATAATCTTACTGAATCATATCAGCAAAAATTTTCAGGTGAAACACTGGCAATTATAAAGAATTTCCAAATAACTAAGAATTTGGTTTATAAACGGACCACCTCGTTATCGCTAGAGCTTGACTTATATTGGATTAAGCCACCTGACACTAATCCTAAAGGACAATCAGTCCCCCTAGTTATCTGGATTCATGGCGGTGGTTGGCGAGAAGGTTCTCGACAAGATTGCCATCATGCACTCAGTTTGATTGAGATTGGTTTTGCTGTAGCAAGTATTAGCTATCGATTGAGTCATCAAGCTACTTACCCTGCCCAAATCGAAGATTGTCGAGCTGCAGTCCGCTGGCTGAGAGCTAATGGCGAATACTATAATCTCGATACTAGTCGGTTTGGTGCTTGGGGTGTATCAGCTGGCGGGCACCTTGCAGCTTTACTTGGTACAACTAGTGGCCAAGACCATTGGCAAGTTGGTAATCATCCAGATCAGAGTAGTGATGTGCAAGCTGTTTGTGACTGGTTTGGTCCAACCGATTTCTTTCGTATGAATGATATTACAGGTACTATTGATCACGAATCAGCCGATTCCCCTGAATCTATGCTGATTGGTGGTCCTATTCGTAGCCACCGAGCAAAAGTAATTGCCGCTAATCCAATTACTTATATTAGCAATACAACTCCACCATTTTTGATCATGCACGGACAAGATGACAGAACTGTTCTCCCTAACCAAAGTGAGTTGCTACATAAGGCATTGAAACGAGCTGGCATCAATTCAGAGTTGATTTTACTGAATAATTTCGGTCATGGATTTAGCTCTGAACAAACTGAAGTTGTTAAAAGCTTCTTCAATAAGCATCTAGGGAAAGGTTAATAAGGTGAAAAAAAAATTCAAAGTAGCAATCGTTGGATGTGGAGGAATCTCGAAGGTACATGCTAATGCTTGGCGTGATTCGGATCAAATTGATCTGGTTGCTGCTTGTGATGATAATGTCCAAGCACTAAAAAGCTTTGTTGATCAGTTTGAAGTACCTAACAGCTATCTAGACCTGAGAACTTTATTAGAAAGTCAAAAACTAGATGTATTAGTAATTACTACTTGGCCGTCATCTCATCTCAAAAATGTGTTGGAAGCAGTAAGAGCAAAAGTCAAAAAAGTTTTATGTGAAAAACCTTTAGCAATCAACACTAAGCAAGTTGAGCAGATGATCCAGGTAGTAAGGAAACCACAAACCAACAACACACCGGTGTTGTTGACGGAAGCTTTTATGTACCGGCATCATCCTCTAACTCAAGAGGTCAGATCAAAAATCTGTGATGGAAAAATTGGAGAATTAAGGTCAATTAACCTGGTTTTCAATACTGAACTTACTGATCAAACCAATTGGCGATTACGGGGTGATCTTGGTGGTGGTACAATGATGGATTTAGGCTGTTATTGTATCGATCTAATTAACTATCTAATTGATCAATCACCGAGGTCGGTTTATGCGACTGGGAATTATTCATACGGTACTAATGCTTGGGAAACGATGTATGCTATTATTCGTTACAATGATCGTCTCGTTGCACAGATAAATACTGGATTTGGCATATGCTGGCGAGAGTATTATGAAATAGTTGGCAGTGAAGGAGTAATCAGAGTAAATCCCGCTTGGGGGAACAATGTCGGTGAATGTCAATTTTGGCTTAATGATCAACCTGTAGTTGTTGAAGGATTGAACCCTTATTTAGCTGAAATACTCAATCTCTGTCACGCAGAAAGTCAGTCTGATTTAATCATGCCACTCACAGATTCTTTGCGCAATATGAAATTGATTGATGCGGTTCATGAATCTGCTCATGCGGGGCAGATAGTTCAATTCATTGATTAATTTAGAGAATGCCATTATCAATATAAGCCTAATATTAGAAACTACTTCTTTTTTTGATTCAGCCTATGGTCGGAATTGATTTTTCTGGTTTTTAGTTTAATCTAATCTTAACTCGTTAAGTGAATTGCTTAACTGAAAGTCTGTAGATTTATCACTTTTTTCACCTTAAGAACTCGAGTAAACCGATAGGCTCTCTTAGACTCGACCATATAAAAATAGGGATAAATAACATATGAATAAGAAAAGTGGACCAATTTCCCACCGAATCATGATTTACTTCTTTTCTGCTGTTTTAACATTATTACTGATTTGGTCAATAGACTATCTTTTGTCAGATATTGGAAATATCCCAGGACCTAGCAGGAAAGAAATTGAGATGCGTTTTGTAGGAAATGACCTGATAAAAGAACAGAAAAGCTTAAAAAGTGAAAAAAAGAAAATTACTACCCAAATCAAAAACGAAACTGAGAATCAAAAATTATTGGAAATCGGCATGAGTGGTTCAAAAGACACAATGAATCAACTACTTAATCTTCACCGTTTGGCCTTGGAAAAAAACGTTCGGCCTACCCTTGACCAACAAAATGCATTGGCTGAAAGCCAAACACTTTACTTATCGAACCAGAAAGAGTTTCAAACGGCTAATGCTCAGATTTCTAATCTAACCAAACAGCAACAAGATTTAGAGCAACAAATCAATCTCATAAATCAACAAGTTACTGAACGTCTCACTCAATCTGAAACTGAATTTAATAATTTATTACAAGCTCACCGATGGAAAATGGCTGGCCTAAAATTACTGGTTATTCTCCCACTTTTAGCAGGCTCAACTTGGTTAGTAATAAAGAAAAGGAAAAGCGACTTTTCACCACTCATATTTTCATTTTTGATCGCGACTTTCTTCGAAACGGGAACTGTGATGCACCAATACTTTCCAGCTAAATTTTTTCGATACATTGTTATTGGTGTCGCAATTACTGCAACCTTAATAATTCTCAGACATTTGATACGATTGGCTGTTTCACCACAAATGGACTGGTTATTAAAACAATATCGAGAAGCTTATAAAAGATGGCGATGCCCGACATGCAACTTTCCTATCCGTCGAGGTATACGGAAAGAAATTGATTGGGGATCATCTAACTTACGTGGCGCAATTCCAATTCAACCAGAGTCTATTGATAAGGAGGAAAAGCCGTACACTTGTCCGTCTTGTGGGCAGAATTTATTCGAGGTATGCCTAGAATGTCAACAAATGCGACATACTTTACTTCCGTTCTGCCAGACTTGCAGTCACCAAAAAGAAATAAGAGTTGGTTAATCCAGATGAGACATTTAGTTAAATACATATTGCAATTTATCATTCTCGTTTGCTCAGTTTTGTTGGGAGTATTTTATCCCCAATCGGCTCATGCTGAGCTTAAAAAAGTCCACTTTCTAATTCCTGGTGGGGCCGGTGGCGGTTGGGATAGTACTGCTCGTGGGGTAGGCCAAGCTCTGGCCAATTCTAAATTGGTCAAACGAGTGTCTTACCAAAACATGTCGGGCGGTGGTGGTGGAAGAGCAATCGCGAATTTGATAAATACTGCCCGACGACATCAAAATACGCTGATGATTAATTCGACGCCATTTATTATCCGTTCACTACAAAAAATCTTCACATACACTTTTCAAGACCTAACACCAATTGCAGCTGTGATCTCTGACTATGGAGTGCTTGCAGTGAGTATAAACTCGAAACTAGTAAGTTGGTCGGATACCTTAGGTCAGTTCCACAAAGATCCTACTCAGTTAGCCATCGGTGGTGGTTCCGGTAGAGGAAGTTTGGACCATCTAGTAGTGGCACAAATTTTTCAAATGGCAGGAGCTGACCCAAAGGAAATTCGTTATATTCCCTACGATGCCGGTGGAAAGGCTATGGCAGGTCTTCTTTCAGGGGAGACACAAGTTTTGTCTACTGGTCTAGGTGAAGCTTTAGAACAACATCGAGCTGGACAAATTCGCATTCTAGCGATTACTTCCGAGAAACGGTCACCAGCTATCCCGAATGTACCCACTTTCACAGAACTGGGGTATCCTGCTGTTTTCCTTAATTGGCGAGGGTTTTTCGGTCCACCGAATCTATCTGAAAAAAAAGTTAACATGTATAATCAAATCTTAGAAAAAATGTTCAAAACAGCTGAATGGGAATCCATCAGAAAAAGAAACGGTTGGCAGAATCAACACATCGCAGGACAGAAATTCCAAGAATTTCTAAAACAACAAGAGATACAAGTCGCTCAGTTAATGCGAAGTCTTGATTTCTTGAAATAATTAATACATTCGCCTGATTTGTTTAATGTCCCAAAATAAAATTGGTGCTTTAATATTTCTGGCGTTATCTATTTTCTATGGTTACCTTGCTTCCCAGATACCGGATGCTACAGGCTTGGAAGGCCCAGTAAAGCCTGCAACCTTACCACTTTTGCTGAGTATTTTTGGTGTCGCAGTTAGTATTCTCATCCTTCTGCTCCCATCTCAAGAAGTGAAAGTTAGCTTAGTATTAGATCGAAACAATCTGTTTCGCGTAGTAGGACTGCTGGTATCGATGGTTATCTACGGCTTAACTCTCAGTATTTTGGGCTTTTTTTTGGCCACGGTTCTATTTTTAATAACTGGTTTTTGGGTAATGGGTATACGCGAACAAAAAGTTCTTTTTTCTCTACCGGTCATTGTTGCAACCTTTTTTTGGTTAGTTTTGACAAAAATACTTGGTATACATCTTGATTCCGGTTGGATCAGTTGGCTACTGAGTAAATTTAGCGATTAATCTAATGTTAGAAGGCATTTTGACGGGATTTTCCACAGCGTTCTCGGTCACCAATATTTTCATGGTTTGTGCTGGTGTTTTGGCGGGCACACTAATTGGTATGCTACCAGGACTTGGCCCAATATCGGCAATAGCTTTGATGATTCCAATTACGTACAGTTTCGATTCATCTTCAGGTCTAATTCTAATGGCTGGTGTTTACTATGGTGCGGTTTTCGGTGGCTCGACCTCCTCAATTTTAGTCAATGCTCCCGGAGTAGCAGGAACTGTAGCTACAACCTTTGATGGATATCCGCTTGCAAAAAGAGGGAAAGCCGGAAAAGCTCTAGCCGTAGCTGCTTACGCATCGTTTTCAGGTGGTACCGTCGGTGCTATTTTTTTATTACTAGGTGCTCCTTCCCTTGCTGTAATATCGATTAGTTTCCAATCAGCTGATTATTTTGCTTTGATGTTAATGGGATTATTGGCGGTTTCAGCCTTCACACCTAAAGGTCAGTTCCTCAAATCTATTCTTATGACTATCTTTGGGTTAATGCTTTCAACTGTCGGTACTGACAATGTCACTGGTCTTCAGCGATTTACCTTTGGACAACTCAACTTGGTTGATGGAATTAGTTTTTTATTATTAGCAATGGCAACTTTTGCTTTATCAGAGGCTTTGATGATGGTCTTGAACCATAGGGCAACAACAGTTTCAGCTAATAAGACTCCTCTTAAACCGGAACAATTGAAACTATCTATAGCGGAGTTAAAAACAATTGGCCCAACTATTGGGAGATCATCCATATTGGGTTTTTTAGTAGGAGTTCTTCCAGGTGCTGGGGCCACTATTGCCTCTTTTTTAGCTTACGGTATGGAACAAGCTATAGACTCGGGTAGTAATTCGTCTGTGAAATTCGGACAGGGTAATCTGAAGGGGTTAGCTGCTCCTGAAACTGCCAATAATGCAGCTTCTACTGGTTCCTTCGTACCACTACTAACTCTTGGCATTCCAGGGTCCGGAACAACAGCGATAATGCTTGGAGCTTTGATTTCTTATGGAATACAACCTGGGCCACGGCTATATGCTGAGAATCCAGAAATTTTTTGGTCCGTTATTATTTCTATGTATTTGGGTAATGTAGTCTTACTGATTCTCAATTTACCTTTAATTCCTTACATTGCTCGGTTAATCTCTATCCCTAGACAATTCTTAATTCCTCTAATTCTGTTCTTTTCATTGATCGGTGTTTACTTAGTCACTTTCAATGCCTTTGATTTATATTTAATGGTTGGGTTTGCGATATTAGCCGCTTTTTTGCGTTTTTTGAATTATCCTCTAGCTCCAATTTTATTGGGCTTTGTGTTAGGTGATTTGCTAGAGGATAATTTGCGTCGGGCATTATTAATTAACGATGGCCAGTTATCTTTTTTATGGAACAGACCAATTACTAGAACCATTTTAATCTTTACATTCTTGGTGCTGCTGCTCCCTTTAGGCCGACAATTAATCCGACATAATAGAGGTCATTAACAATATAGATTTTCACCACCGGATCTGATCTTTACTCCTCCCAATTTGGCAACCAATATCATCATTTAACAGAAGTTTATAAGAAAAATTTAGGACTTAACTTATCTTTAGTCGGATTTACTAGGGTGTATATAAGTATTCTTGGCTTATTATAACGGGCCGTGTGCATCATTGCTTTGATATTGTCTTGCTTGTTGTATTCCCCAGTGATAGTTATATTTTTCGATCATAACACAGGTGAAATCGTCAGGAATAAAAATTACTTCGCAAATATTTCTAATTTTATCCGTAATGTTTCAACCACTTGTGCGCCAAATCTAGGAAGGAAACATCTCCGGCTTCCATTACCTCTCAGATTATAGAATATTTGGAACAAGGACTAGTTCCAGTATTATCTGTCGCCATTGATTAATTTGGGCTAAAGTCTACTTTCTGTGTTTTTTTGAATACGTTATTCAACACTTCCAGTAGTATTCCATACAAAACTCTTTTGCTTTCAGCCCAGCTCTTGGTACTTCCTTATTTGCTAATAAGTATAGAAATACCCCATCAATTAACATTTTACTGTCGAATCAACTGCCAGATACAAATACAAATATAGCAACAAAGGAAAAGGAAACACTATCCTTTGCCGACTAGCTCAGACTGTTCATCAGTTAAAATAGAAACTTGTATGTTGGAACTCCTAAGAAAGCACCACGTATCATCCACAAACTACCGATGATGAATTCTCCCAAAATAACACCAATAAAGAATGGAATTGCCCGCTGATGGAATTTTACGCCACCGAACTTTAGTGTAATTGATTTTATACACCAGCTGATAAAGATTGAAAACCAAAATAAGTTGATAGACCAACTACTTGAAACTGCGTAACCTGCAGGGTGAAAAGGCCACCAAAACAAGTTCATTCGCAAAATAGCTAGTAGAAGTGTAAAGGAAAATCCGAATATTATTCCGACACATGCACCATAATCGACAGAAGAAGGCGAAGTAAGCCATCGTTGAAGTTGACCAAAGGATTCCGTGACCCTCCCACTACCGAAAGCCCCAAATTGATAGGAAGCGTCTAGAGCTGCCCAAAAAGAGGTCAAACTACCAATAATAATGGAAACTAAAATAGCCAGGAATAACCTGTTTAGCTGCATTCGACTACGCTCTGCTAGCTTAAATCCTTCCAGCTGGTGTGGCATTATATGTCCTCGATACGCGCGATTAAAGAATTGATAAAATGAAAACATTGCCAAATTACCAGGCGAAAACGCACGAGAGCCAATGGTATTAACCATCGTGTAATGTGTTCCAGCCCAATGCAGATCATGAACAGGTGAACCCAATTCAGCTCGCATTCGAGTAATACCAATTGATAAAGCAAAGTAAATTGTGAAAAAGAGAGTCGCAGTCCATAATGACATTCCCGCAAGAATAGAAAAAGCAATCAACAAAATGTATCCGAGGCAAGCTCCAACAAATGCCCAGACTTCTATACTTCTTGTTGCGCTAATGTTATTCTTTTTTTTCGCTAGTATTGGTGAGAAGATTTGTTTCAAATGCCGTCTCGTTGACCAGAATGCCAATAGACATAGACCAATATAGGAACCAAAGGTTTGAGCCTCGATGTAGGGGAAATTTGGTAAATTTCGTAACCCTAGGAAACTACTTATAATGAGTTGTACTTTCCAAAATAGATAAAAAAACCAACAGGCAAAAGAAAGCTCTAAAGGCATAAAAAAAGCTAAACCAACTGCATAGGGAAATATTGGAATCGGTGTCCAACCAATGGCATTCCAAGGTGAAGTAGTAAAAAATGGATGTAAATCGTAGAGCTGACCTCCAAAGCTTGGGACCGAAGGATAAAGAAAGTGAAGTCCATTTACCAAATCAATACCACCAGATAGGATGAAGCCAGTCCACATAATCTTATTTGTTAAAAAAGTATTTGATTGGATAGTGAGATGTAAGGGTAACTGAATAATTGGATAGCTTAACTTTTCATGTTCAATCCACTGTTTTCGGACAACTACTGATAGGCATAACATCACAAAAGCTAGAAGCGTAATAAAACCTGACCAAAAAATTACTGACGTCAACCAGGCCAGAATATTAGATTTTAGATATATACTGGAATCTCCCTCGTGGAATCCTGCCAAAACGTCTAGATCATTCACAATCAACCATTTAGGAATATGGTGAAAGAATAGGTCTTTCCACTCGTTTTCTGGGTTAGCCATCCACGTGATCCCACCCACATAAGTAATTAATTGCTGCATCATATCTAATCCACAAATCGCCGAAGCTACCGATAGCATTGTATAGATCAACAGTAGTTCCGAAGGATTAAGACCTGAGATTTGAAATGTACGCTGCATCAGAATATTCAGAACTGTAATTAAGAAAAGAAAGAAAATGACATTGAAAAACAGGGAGAGAGTGGTCGGATAACCTGCCCCCCAGATGGCTGAACGCATCAACCACAGATTGTTGACCGGGATCAAAAAGATACCAATCAGAATGGGGAAAAAATGGGTCCTTTTTTGAGGGTAAGAAGTGTTAGTCAAAGCTTTAGGTGATTGACATTTTGGGTTCAATCCTACAGATTATTTTTTAGCATTTAGTGATTTTTGTTTTACAAAGGTCTCATATTGATTTGAATATATCACTAACTTTTTACCACTGAAAGTTTCATTTTTTAAGACTTATCAACATTGATTGAGTAATGGGTAATTATAAATCATAGTATAGAAAAATGATGAATTAGCATAAGAAAAGACAAACGCAGAATTATAAAGCCTAACACTGAATTTCAATAGAAGTAGTTAATCAGTAGATTTTTTCTGATTGCCTGAGAAAAAATTATAACTGTTGGTTATCATGTTTTAATTGAAGAAAAGTAAAAAGGTAGATTTAGTAAATTTAACCCATCTTTCAAAAAAGAGAATATGTAAATGTTCTGACTATTTCAAAATTTTCAGGCTAGAAGTCTTGATTTTGGCCCAATGAATAGCCTTATTACTAGCGGTCTCAATGTATAACCAATTTTAAAGTCCTCTATCTACAATTCTCTTAATTTCTTCAGCCGAAAGAGCACCATCAAAAATTGCTACATCGTCAATCATTCCCTGGAAAAAATTGGTTGGAATCGGATGTGCGCCAATGAAGCTATCTTTTGCACTAGCGAGTTTACCATTTTTATAAAACATGAGAGCCTTACCGCCAAAGGTTCCAGCCACATGATACCAAGTTTTAGGTTTGAGCTTTCCCGGGCCAATGGCGTGCCTCCCAGCGCTATCCGTCCAGTGTAGCATTGCCTCACCGGGTCTTTCATCACCTCTAATTAAGACTGCGTCTCCGTAGGTTTGGCTTCCACACCAAAGTTCTGTTCGCTAACGTCCCAATCCAGACTACTATTGACCCATAGCATAGTAGAAAACTCTTTCAAGTTCAGGCCTGGAGAGATTTTTATTCCAGTACTTTCACATCGAGCTCTAAAGCCTTACCGAGCTTACCGTCTACCCATTGAGCTTTTCCGATAATTTCCCCATGATCCTTTCCTCCCGAGGAATCTTCGACTTTTTTATCATTATCATCATCAAGTAACCACTGACCTAGTAGTTCAGCTGGATACGCGGAAGAATGTGTAAGAAAAAATACAGATAAAAACCTAAAATTTGACTTAAAAAACTTTTCACTTTTTGCACCTTACTATTTCTGTGGTTTGAAGTTAATTTGAGAATCTGATTCTAGGCCATTGAATTGGCAGTTTTCTAATAGGATCAACAACTATAGATTTCGTTGCAAGCTCCATTTCAGCAATCTTTTTTATTTCATCTTCCGACGAAGGATGGTTACATATGAAGATACCATCGATCATTTCCTAAAAAAGTTAGTTAGAACGGTGCGAGAATCAATAACGCTATCGTCCTCGCTAGCACCTATCTTAGAATCTTCTTGCCCAACTAGTCTGACGTCTAAAAAAAACTTAAGGTTTGTAACTTCAAAAGTCCCAGCTGATTGTTGGTATCATCTGTCTTGATTGAGTATCTCTGATTCTATAGGGAACGGTCTACCCTCGCTATTAGTCCAGTTACGCATGGTTTCTCCTTTGTACGAATTGCTCTTGTCATCTACTCTGATCAAAACAGCATCACCATATTTGGGGGATCTGTCATAGTTCCATCCGGCTCATGTCCCACTTCTTAGCACATTGACATAGAAAACTATCATAAACAGTTCAAATGAAAGATTTCGTGCAATCTTTAGAGCTATACCACTTTCATCTAGTAATGATGCTTCACCGAATTTTCCAGCAACCGAGCCAACCTTACCGATGGTCTCACCATCGTTATTATTGCCAGATGTATCTTTAGTATTTTCGTTCAAACGCTATGGACCCAGCATGTTTCCTGAAACTGACATCTAAAATAATAGGAGAAGTAGAGAAACCAGTATGTGACTAATATGTTTTAGACATTTAGCTGTAGTAATTTAATTTTTTACATTGAAATTTTCGTCTATCGACATAATAATGGAATTCGCAAAAAAAAAGCAAAACCCCGTTCTATCATATTTATTTCAGTAATTGCTACATCTGGTAAATTGAGACTGGTAAAAAATGATCGGTTAACATTATTTACAATTTTATAAAAGATTAGATTAAAATTCTAAATTGATTTGTTAATTCGATTAATCAATTCTGTGTCTTTTTAGATTGTCAGAGTTTTCAAAAACCAAAGTTTATATTTTGATGGACTTGATAAAAACAAGAAATGTATTCGTGAAAAACAATTTTCGCATGAATCAGATAATCTGATTCTTTTAGCTTTGCAGTTACCAAGCTAAATAACCTGAAAAATATAGTCTATGAATAATGGCAGTTACCCGGTATTTACAATAATGGTAATTAATTGAATGTTAAAGGGTTTATTCTCAAAATGAAACTAACTACCGAACAAAAGTCTTACTGGATCAAAAATGGTTTTCTTAAACTAAAGAATGTTTTTGGCCAAGATGAGCTATGTCAAGTTAAAGCCTGGATTACAAAAATTGAAACGAGTCCTGCTGATACTGTAGGAGGAATTTTACATTATTACGAGATAATAAATGGTGAAAAGATCATTACTCGTAGCGAGCGATACTTGAATTTTTCCAAAGAGTTGACGGATTTTATAACTCAAGGAATCGTCGTGAGAATATTAGAACAGCTAATGGGATCTGAAGTAATTCTATTTAAGGAAAAAATTAACTATAAATACCCGATGGGAGGGGGGTATGCACCCCACCAAGATGCAGCCGCCTACAAGTATATATCACACCACGTTACTTGCCTTGTAGCTCCAGAATTTACCACTAGTGAAAATGGTTGTTTATGGCTAGCGGCCGGCCATCACCAAAAACGTTTAATCGCTTTAAACAGTGATGGGTGCATCGATAAAAAAGTTGCCGAACAGTTACCTTGGTGTGAATTACCAACTAACCCTGGAGACTTAATTTTTTTTGATTCCTACACGCCACATTTCAGTTCGCCTAACTTAAGCACTAGGGCGAGAAAAACCTTGTATCTTACCTATAACGAATCCAAATATGGTGAATTCAGAGAGCTGTATTACAAAGATCGTTCCCAGCAACTCGAAAATTCTAAAAATAGAAAAAAGAAGCAGATTAGTACTATTCGGCATTTCCAAGGAGAAGCAGAAAATTAATTATGGATAATCTTATTGACCCAAACTTAGCTAATTCATTTAAAAATAAATCTCCGGAAAGAAAAGCTATTCTTTTAACGGATTACATGGTTAAAAATGGAATCACTTATTACGACGAATCGGTTACTCAATTAGAACATGCTCTACAAGCTGGTAATTTAGCAAGGAATGCTGGGGCAGACGCTTTTTTAACCTCGGCAGCACTGCTCCATGATATTGGACATTTTTTACTGGACGAGCATGATTTCCAACAGTTTTTTTTGGAAGAAGATTTAAATCATGAAGTCG
>JACLAC010022276.1_pt1 | contig 27864 bp, 16 predicted proteins | sample 8027881 | NCBI WGS metagenome assembly JACLAC01 (sample SAMN15725517, study PRJNA655200) | protist metagenome | isolation source: fluorescence activated cell sorting (FACS) single amplified genomes of... | place: Spain: Blaines Bay Microbial Observatory, Mediterranean Sea | collected 2016-01-19 | reverse complement strand
AAATTCGATCAATATACATTTTTACTAAAAAAAGTGCATAAAGGTGCAAAGAGAATAAAAAGAATGGCACAATGCATTATTATTTGCTGGTTGTTTGCATGCAAAACACAAAGCTAAAGCTGCATACGTGCATACAGTACCAGGCATACCAGCATAAGGAAAAAACTTCGAAGAATTAATTTATGAAATGTGTCCTCCATCTTTTTCGTGTGGTACGTACTAGCTCTACTTAAACGCGATATCTTGTATTGTTATTTTACGAATTAATAGTATCAAATATCTAAAAGCATGGACATATCATTGTAAATACAACAGCAGGGTGATGGACTTCCGACAAATAAAAAAGATACCGATGCCCAAAAAAATCACAAATATTCGTATATATATATTACTCTGCACACACATGGGGGGGGGATGTACCAATCACAACAATTCTTTGCTTTTATTTTTCACGCGTGTGTATGTGTATATTGTGTGTGTATATATATTGTATAATATCTTGAAGACGTATATTCTATATATATATAAATATATAACCAGGTTTATCTCTCTCTATATATATTTCTTTTGTTTGTATTGCGAAAAACACAAAAAAAAAATAATGAAAAAACAAAATCCGATAATAATATTGATATTATTCATAGTAATAATAAAACGTATCAAATCAAATAATAATATCAAAATTGAACCAACAAAGGTCATGATGGATGCAAATTTTAAATGGGAAGCATCTACTGCACCACGTTGGACATCAGCTTTTTTAGGAACAAATGATGTATTTGGTAGAGAATTGGACCATGTTGCAACACGATTACAATCCTTTAAAACGGAGCAATTGGAATTTGTTAGTGTTATTGGTGGACTTAAATATTTACAAATATTAGGTCGAGTTAATTTTTCCAAAATAACATTTTACGATTCAAATATAAATGAATTAACTAAATTAAGAATGGTTCATAAACGTATCTTATCTTTATCTTATGATCAATGGATTGAAACGAAAGGGCTTGTAGCTGTTAATAATGAAATTTTAAAGAAACATGATGCATTTTATTTACCACAAGATTTATATAAAGATGGAGTAAACATGATAGGAACAAACGATTTTCTATGGCCACAATCATCAAGGCATTTATATGTAGATCCACAAGGTCCAGATGCACGCGTTGGACCAATGTGGACATTAAATACGCCTAACTTATTCCCTGAATATACATGGCAAAGGCAATCAAACAACGAATAAAAATATGATGATTATATTAGACAATACAATGTTTGATTATGAATTTGTTGAGAACAATGCAATGATTGGACATGGAAATGCGTTGAAAGATTTCTTATCTAATACAAATGAGTGGTTTGAAAATGCTATTTCTGTACAATCCGTCATATTTAAAAATGAAACTATGGATCGCGTTTGTTTTTTTCCAAGAAATGCAGATACGAAAGAAATTGTAAGTTTGTTCACTGAAGCTTTTTGTGAAGAATATCGTGTACTCCAAGATGGCAAATGTTCCGTACTTACTAATTTTGCATTGGATAAACGTAATTTATTGAAAGTCAATCAAGCAATGTATCCTTTGGCGTGAGAGAGACGAAATTTTATGACATAAAATACATAAACTTCCGAAGACGCACCGTCGTACATGTGTACGAAAAGTATATAATATGCAGAAGTGTTCGTGTACAAATTTTTTTGTATGAACACTTTGTCTCTCTCGCAAATATACCTTATTATATTACACGGTGGTATGATATTTTTTTGTTGTTGTCTAATAAGTTATTAATATACTGGTATTATAAGTTTACTGTAAGTTGTTGTTGGGAAAACAAAAGCAATTCTCTCCCTCACTATTTTCCTACTTCAATATTATCATGTATGAACGGCAATAATTTCCTAATGACCAGTCGTCTACGTATATATCATATATACAGGTTAAAAAAAGAGTACATATACCATTGTTTTGTACAATATGGAGGAGGAACATGAGTTAACTCAATTAAACCCCAGTGATAATAATAATGGTGACAATGAGGAGGAAGAAAAATTAGAAAATGTAGCAGAGCTTAAGAAAGAATTGATTGAAATAGATAACTCTATATATACTCGTATATTACATGCAATGCAAATGTTAATTATGTCTTCTAGTAGTATTTACCTGGCTGTAGCGCTCAATAAATTTTTATTTTCTTGGACCACACAATCATCATCAAAAAGTCATTCTACGATAGTTAATATTTTTGTATTGTTTTTTACCATCATAGGTTTGTCAAGTGCAATTAACAAATTGAATAATTTATTGCGTTGGGTTTCAAATAATCCAAATAAACTATGGATATTGTCAAATGTATGTGGGCATATTATAGCGTTTATGGCTAAAGGAGTGGCAGTTTCTATTGCAGAAATGTGCGAAATAACGAAGAGTGGAATTGTTTTAACCGTATTGTATGCCATATTTCTAATTTTTTTGGCAATTGTTGTTTTGGAATGTAAAAAACAAACACTTGAAAAAGAACAAAAAAGAATTGATCGTAAAAATAATAGAAGAAGAAAATGTTGTTGTGGCGTATGCAAGTCAAATAAGAAGATGAGAAAATGGAGCATGCGGAGAATTTTAAGATATGTAGTAGCATCAAGTGAAAGCATCATGGAAGGAATGGCAATTTTAGTTGGATTTGTATTAAATTCATTAGTAATTATGCTATACGATCCACATCATGCATTTGCAGAACACAATCCATGTGCTGTTGTAGAAAAAAAGGATCATCAAATTAATATGGAAGGTAATAAAACAATCACTGGTGGGTCTAATAATGCTGATCATGTCGTGAATGATCCAGGGCATAGTTCTGATGAACTTGATAAAGGTGATCTTGATTCTATGTTTATTTTAACGATTGTTGGAATCTTATCATGTTTTGTTGTTGTACCTTTCGGTAGATTACAACTACAAAAATGTAGGGGTAAATTACCAAGTGGAGGTACTGCAAGTCAAGTTAGTATTTTATTTGATAATGGTTTAATTTTTTTTTATGCATGGGCCTTTTTATCAATAATCCAGCTAGAAATCAAAGTGTACTCTATATTGTACTCTAAAAATGAAAGTTCAAGCTTCGATGTTATGGTGGGAAATTGGATAGAATTTTTGTTGTTTGCAGTATTCAGTGTACTTGTATTAGTAAGAACTTTATCAGCAAAAAAAAAAAAAAAACATTGGTATAATGCTTTATTAATTAGCGCAAATGAAAAACTTTTTTGTATTATTGTCGGTGTGAAATTCGAAGAAGCAATAGTATGTACATTTTTAGATGGTGGATACATTGAAGAAGCAAATGTACCATATTTAAATGAATATTTATCTTTCGCCTTTTTTGTACTTGGTATTATAATTTTTATCATTTGTGTTAAATATTTTGGTAAATCAATGGTACGAAAAATGGAGGTTGAAATAGATGAAATGTTGGAGGAATTAACCCATAAATCATCATCAACAATCTCGAATACTGAAGATGATAATATTAATGAAGATGATGATAATAACAACAATAGCAGTGAAAATAATAAAGATCAAACTGACTATTACATTAGGCTGAGTAGAAGTTTTGCAAATGAGGAAGAATTTAGTAGTATTGATTACAGCAATGTCGAATTACAACGTACGAGTGGTGATAATAGTGCAAATAGTAACAGAAAAATAGTAGCAGAAGATGGAGAAAGTTTTTCATACCGAGAACTTTGACTGCACTGTGTATAGCATATGTTCGGAACTCGGTACTTTCAATTATAATTTACGGTTCTTCGGGGTATAAAATATTTTTATATTGAACGAAAAAAATGTGTATTATGTGTATGGGCGTTAAAAATTACGACAATACGAAGTAAATAAAAATATTTCTTTTTAAAATATTATATGCTTCGTATAATATTTTAAAAAGATTTTCTCGTAAAAACAATCAAAAACAAAAACTTTGTATTTAAAATGGCTTTGCGTCACCATCAATTACGTATCATTTTCCCCTCCTTCACCATTAAACGTATCAACAACATCTCGCATTAACAACGCTGCTGCCATTTGACCGGGTGCTTTATTTGAAATTTCTAACCAAAAGCAATGGTAAAAGAAAGCCAATAATACAACTGTGACTGGAATGGCTTTATAACAGTCCGTGATCACAGATCCCAATCCTATTGCAACCATCATAGTACCAAAACTAAACATAGATGATAAAACTATATATGCCACTGGTGCGGAATGTTCAATGTACTTTACTCTTGAGCCTGGTGTAATAAGCCAAAAAGTTAAATGCGTGTAGAAACGCATAGTTGCATATGTAAGAATTGCGCTAGTCACAAATGAAACACTTATCATAAACATATAAATCAGTTCTATCCAAAAAACAACGGTTTCGCCAAACAAATTCAAAGTTTTTATTCCAGCTGTAGGCGTTTCCATTACCATTGGACCTGTAATTGACATTAATAATGCGCCAACAACTACCATATTAACGAAAAGGTTTTGAACCGATTGTATCAAATTTTCTGATTTTTTTCTCTGGTCATCAGTCTCCATATCTTCTTTCACTTTAAATGTTTCTGGTGCAAGTGTTAGGAATGTCCGAAGCAATAAAGAAAATCCTTCTACACCACCTTGGACACCTACGATATGGACGCGTTGGTCATTTGGCAATTTACCAACACCATTCCAGGTAAAATGCGTATTTTTCTCTACCACTTGTATTAATTTTGTTCTTGCAATTTTCCAATTTGATAGTGTTTTCGCTTGCTCATCCGTCCTGCCCGCTTTTGCATCGACATATTCACCTGGCGCAACTACCGTCTTGCTCATATTTTCCACCGGACCTGTTATATCTTCTCAACACGAATATCTGATCTAAATGTTTATAATCATCACACCCAGATTTTCAACCATCTCATGCGAAACACTTTTGCATGTGTACAATTATAATGTACATATATATCCATAAATAAAAAAAAGAGACACACGCGAGACAAAAATCCAAAGGGTGTTAAGGTATATTCAGAAGAAATTTTGTAGGATTAGCATTGCTTTTTTTTTTTTGGATAAATTCGTTACATACATTTATACACACAAATATACTTACCTGTATAAATATATAATCAGTAAATTGCAATTCAGTAAAAGTAAGAGAATAGAAGTATATAGAAGATTTATATTACATAAGAACAGGTACATAATATTGATGTTAACTTCCAGGAGTAAAAGAAATTTATATATATCATATAATATATGAGTAAGAGAAATAATATTTATAATATCGTGTGGTTGTATTTAAATATTATTTATCGCAACTACCATCATTCACCTCGTAAGGGCTTGTTGTACCTTTTGGTGCAATAGGATGTGGACTCATAAATTGTTTTCCAATTTTAGCGATGTTTTTTAAATCCATTTCCTCTGTTATACATGGCTTTTTTGAAATTCCAGGATAAACTTCACCGACTTCTTTATGCCAATCTGGTGGTGCATTTGCAGGTTCTTTTATTTGAAATTCATCAGGTGGATACTCTGGTGGTGGAATGATATCTTTTTTATCATCTACACCATTTCGTTCTTGGCCAAAATCAGGGCCAAATTTAGGAGGGTTCTCTGCAGGTACTTCCATATCTGCCTTTTTGGGATCGTACTTAATTGCTGGCCAAACAATATGTCCATTTGGAAACTCCCCAATATGAAATTGTGGTTTGATTAATTCTGATTTTGCCATGGTTTTTGATAAACCCATTTGCGATGGATTTGAATTATCCGTTGCTTGCCATGGTGGATTTAACCAGGATGTTTCTCTAGGGTCACCATGTGTACGATGATGTATATTTGATAATTGGTTCACATCTAATAATGCTATTGATGATGGACGACGATGTTGTTGTTGCTGCTGCTTGGACTTGTAATATTGATGAAGTAAATGATGATTCTTATTATTATTCTTATTATTACTATTACTAGTAGGCATACCTCTTAATTGTTTCGCATCTATCTCTACAATTGTTGATATTATTACCATCATTATCACTATTGATATATAGTAATACATTCTGATCATTTTAAAATGATCTTGTCTATCTGTTGCTAGCTATTGTATATCTATCTTTCTTTCATCTTTACTCTCCTCTCTATCTATCATCTTCTACACACATTTTACACATAACAATATATATATATTTCATCCTGAGTAAAATTAGCAGGTAAATACGCTTGTGAAAGTGATAATTTATGCCTCCTCCGTTTTTTTATTTATTGCATTTGTCATATCTCCCACCTCAAAATTAACTTACTCAAAGGTCCAAATCGATGGATTTTAATTATTTAATTATGTAAATTTCCATTATAGGTTGCGCAAATCGTGTTTTCTGCCGGCAGAGGAAAACGCAATCCTCTTCCGGCCGGCAATCCTTGTTATATCAATACACTAATTTTAGCTAATATTGCTATACTCTTCATATTATAGTAAAGAATTTTACCAAAAACAAAAAAAAATTAAAAATCCATTTTCTTTTGTTCTATTTGTAGAAATTTAGCATTAGATATAGGGTATTTGGACTTCTTGGAGGCCGATTTCGGTGATAAACATACGAAAAATGAGCTATATAGGGAGCCTTATTTAGCTAGTATAGTAAAATCATTACTACTTGCTGCTAAACGAGGAGGAGAAGTTGTGCAAAAAAAAAAATTTTTATTATTTTTTTATTTTTTATTATTTTTTTATTAAATTTTGGATGAGAAAAGGGGACATTATTTATAACAAATATATGAACGAACATGTGTGTGTGTGTCTGTCTGTCTGTCTGTCTGTCTCAAGGGAAATTGTTTCATATGGAAAGTACAATTCATACTTAACGTATATATATATAAACTATATTTATTGAAATGTATAACATGCATAAGATCATGGCTTCTTCTCTCCTTCCTCTGATTGTTGGAATGGTAATATGTATATTATCACCAATAGTAGTAGTAGTACATTGCAATGCCATCAATCATCATCCTTTCCATCCTAAAATAACAACGGCGACATATACATTGGAAAGGATAAATTTTATTGAAGAGACAATGGCAAATGACAAGAAGGAGAAGCCAAAATCGACTATGTTGGTAGCATTGATTGAAATTGGATTTGATCAACCAATGTATATATATGGCAACCATTCATTATCTTTATCAAATATACAGAAAACAAAATCGTTATTAAAAAATATATGCGAATTAAAATGCTATGATGATAAAAGTAGTCTAAAAAACGATAAGCAGCTGGATGATGTAGTAATAGAATTTAATGCAAAAAATGCATCTTCCCCTTTAGGATTATCTCCAATACCACATAGTGTAGATAAAACCGCTGCTTTGCTGCCTTTTACATCAATCATAGAATCTCGATTACGCGAAAGTATATTTTGGCCGGAAACAAATACATATCGTGCAACGTTGTTATTACAAGTAGAAAATCACAATATTAACATTGATACTAATGATAATTATGTTGATGGAAAATTTAACAAGGGTGAATCTATAAATGAGGTATATGATGAAAAGGATGAAAATGACAATGGCGATAATGATGACGACGATGAGACGGAACCAAAAGTTATATTTCACCAGGAAAAGAAAAGAGTAAATAATACAAAACGAAAGCAAAGTAAACTATTGCCAAATAATAATAATAAGAAGAATGTAAATTTATTAGAAAATTTACCATTTTCGACTTTACAAAAGTCATGTTTTGTAATTGTATCCAATTTGACAAATTATGTTGGTTTACCTATTATAGAAACTAGGAAACAAATAAAAGAAAATGTAGATAAACATCAAAATTATATCCATGATATATACTTTTCAAGCGAAGGTGCTCCGAGAAATCAAAAAGCAGTACCAACAGACTTGATAGAGGAGGCCATGGCAAATGGTGATAGCGCATCCACAATGGCATTACTTGGAAATCCGATGGCACCAGAAACTTTCATTGAACCTGTTGCAGATCAAACTTTGCGTGATATGGAACCAAGGATAATAAATATGCTCTCAAGTTTTTTAAAAGAGACATTAAGTGCACTTATCGGACGTTTTTTCACTGGATTTGATTCTGATCAAAAAGCCCCACCAGTTCCGACATATATAGGAGAAGCAGCAGCAGAAGAAGCAGCCAAAGTTTCTGAATTAGTAGCATCATTAGCAGAGGAAGAGGGATATAAGGCGGGAGATGACGCGGCAATTGCAGCTGGTATTGCGGCCGAAGCTGCTGCATATGCCGCAGCCGTTGGTAAAGCAGCTGGATTTAAAGCACAAGTACCTGCTAAATTGGCAGCATTTAAAATGTTATATACAATGTCAATGATAGAAGAGGCAATGAAGAAGAATACTAGTGATAACACTACTATTCCCATGCCACCAACACCAACAAAGATTAAAAACAAATTAAAATATTGTATGGATCACCCACATGTACATACGAAGGAAATAGATTGCTTTCGTATTGGAATGGAAGAAATAAGTAGAAAATTTCGTTACAAAGTTGATGATGCATTGTTTAAAGCAGATCAAGCAGCTAGAAAAGGCCGTAGATGTAAAATTGTTAGCAAACAATCTTCCAAAACAGTTGATCATCATAAGAAATTGGCAAAGAAAATAAAAAAGAATATAGCAAATACTTTCGAATATAGGTATTTAGATTTAGTCCATGTAGTAATTGAAACCGCTACAAATGCAACAAAAGCTGCAAAAGAATGTTCCATAGAATATAAAAAATTAGCATTACAACGTGCTAAGACTGCAAATATTATTCTAAATGTCACAAAAAAATTAAAGAATGACTTTCGTGAAAATAATTTACCTACAGAAGGCCTTGAAAAACATTTTCCATCCAATAATAATGAAACTGAAAATACATTAAATGATACGATGGCGTTTATTGAAATGACGGATACAGATACGATGGTTGTTGTTGATTCAGCAAAATCTAGAGAAGTTTTAAATGCATTTGTGGAAGAATCATTTATGAATCATCAAATGGGTATGTCAAGAGTACGCATAAGAAGCGATCAATGGGATGAGTTACGTGCAACGGGTGATCCGAAACGTCCCAAAAGTCCGTTAGGATATACCCAAAAAACGATTGTATTTAAATTATCTCATAGTTTAACAACTGAACTCAGCGAGCAATTGACACGTTCTTTGACAACCCATTTAACTAATTATTTGAATTTAGTTTTAAGTGATGCTGTGAATGAAAAAGCACCCAATCTAGCTGGAAAAGAAGTCATACGAATGGTAGTGCCAGGTATATCAAATGCAATATCATATACATCGACTGTGGTAATGCTTCGATTATTACCATTATTCCTAACATCAGCTTTGGACAATGTGTTGACAAATACATTGACGAAAGCAATTACGCATACTTTATCATCATCATTGACACATACATTGAAATATAGCCCAGATCAAGAATCGCTATGTTACAATTGCCGTGCGCTGAATAAAGATTGTGACAAATGCCGTGTCAGCTGGAAAGCAGAAGAAACTGCTGAATTTTATTTAAATCATGATGCTAGTTATTTTAGCGATTATTATTCATTGTATTATACAGGTGTTGGCAATCCTAGGCCGTGAGGTGTGTGAGAGAGAAATGTGGGGTGTGCGTGTGTGTGGCGCGTTATATCATATTAATAATGTCATTGCTGATATTACTCCAGCATATCTTGATACGAGTAGTACATTTATATACTCGTAAAAATAACACGAGTATTAATATTTTATTAATAAAAATATTTAAAAAAATACGCGCGTTAAGAATATTATTTGCAACACTCTAAACACGCTAAATATGATACTCCATTTCACAATCTAAAAGGTGATTCTTGAGGTGGTGGTGCATTACCTCCACAACCTCCATCCTCTGCATTTGCCATGCCACCAATTTCTCTGCTTTGTTTGATACAATTCATACCTAATGTAATGAAATATTCAGATACAAATGTAAGATCAGCTTGCTTAATTGGTGCTTTACTTTTTTTCCAATGAAGTTTTGTTGATGAAAATGCCCCACCCCAAGAACTTTTTGATTTTGATATTACAAAAATATCAGGTGCTAATTTAAATGCTACGTCCGTTTTAACAAGCACAATATTCATTTCTTCGCACGCGGTATTTCTGTTTAAGAAGATTTGGAAATTTTTAACATTTCCACCTTTTCCAATGTCAAAAACATTTTCAGCAGCATTCCATGTGTTAGCCCCGGTGTACAATCCCCATCTTACAATTTGCTTCACTGCATCCTTATGTTTTGATGGTACTTTTACAACACTTTTCAACATGTCTTTCATAAACGCTGTAAAATATTTCGTTGGTAAACCTGATGTTACCGTAATTGTTGTCCTTTCATTGAAATGACTAAATCCACGATCTTGAAATTGGCCAACCAATGATTCGCTTGATTTCTTACCAAATAAATTCAAAATACCTTGAACAGCTCCAGTTGCACCACTTACAGAAGATGTTAATGCATCAAATGCACCAAGAAAATTTAAACTACGTCCTTTTCTCAAGTTAGTTTTTTTTTGAATTGCTTTTAAACGTCTTACAAAATTTCCCGGTGTGGTAAATTTTTCGATCGATTGATGAGTAGTAAATTGATGCCATTTATGGTCAAATTTTTTAAATCCTTGTAACGTAGCTTGCATATCAAGTGCCTCCCATTCACCTGGTGTATACCCATGTGGCTGCCCAACTTGTTCATCCCAGTTGTATTCAGCACCTGCTTTGTATGGTCCTTTGTTGTATTCACCGTACACACGACCACCTCCAACATTTTCTTCTGCCTCATCCAAAAATGGTGGGGGAATAGGAGGGTAGTTTCGAGGACCACCGACATTTGTATCTTCATCCCAGTTGTATTCAGCACCTGCTTTGTATGGTCCTTTGTTGTATTCGCCGTATACACGTCCACCACCAACATTTTCTTCTGCCTCATCCCTACTACTCACATCCCATCTCGGACTACTCACATCTAGATGTGGAGCTGGGTTGTATCTACCGCCACCACCTAAATTTGCCCCATCGCCTAAATGCGGAGCTGGGTTGTATCCACCGCCACCACCTAAATTTGCCCCATCGCCTAAATGCGGAGCTGGATTATATCCACCACCATCACCTAAATTAGGCCCATAATTTTCATCCCAGTTATATTCAGCACCTGCTTTGTATGGTCCTTTGTTGTATTCACCGTAAACACGACCACCTCCAATATTTTCGTTTCTTTGTTGACGCTGACGGCATGCAACACAAGCCGGGCTCATTGACTGACAACACATTTCTGAATGTAATTCATCCCAGTTGTATTCACCACCTGCTTTGACTGGTCCTTTGTTGTATTCGCCATAAACTTTACCACCACCAACCAAATTTTCTCCCAAGATGTCGTAACTTCCACCACATGCTTTCTTTGCATCGTTCATCCATCTTCTATGAAGGCCATCATTGTAGGTTGCCCATGGGCTCCATTTTCTACCATTACTAGAAATACGTACAGCATTTTTAGCATTGCAGTTCTTATCATAAGCACAACTATCGCTTACATCTCTATGCCAATAAGAGTTGATTTGCCATAGACCACGATCATAACTGTTGGAGTTTTGGCCACGTGCTCTGGTATCACCACGAGATTCTGCCCATGCTACAGCAACTGCTGTTGGACATGCGCTGGATGAACCACCGTTTCGTTTCCATACAGAAGCAACTCCACTCATTGATAAACGTTCTGCTCTTACTCTTGACGATACAAACAATATGTATGCAATTGCAAATAAAATCATATCATAAATTTTCATCTTTGCTATTTTTTTTTTGTTTGAATATAAAAAATTTCTTTATTTTCTTTCCTTTTGTTTTAAATTTGTTAATATTCTTATTATGTAAAATAAACTTTTGATTATATATTGTTTTTTGTTTATATCTATTTCGTACTATCTTTCTTTGATATATATATATATATACACAGTGGTGTATTCTTGTAAAGAAGAAGTAATATTTATGTTGATGTATTTACATCATTTTTTTTATTATTTTATGCTGCTGCTATGTAGTGCTATAGGCACGCCAGGCACGCTGAAAGGATAAATAAAGCAACAAAAGATCGAGATTCGAAAATACTTTTTTTGATGATGTATATTAGTATAGTGTATCTGGTATCCATAATCTAAATGGTCTACAAAAAAATCCCATTTAAGTATAAATTATGAGCCCTGGGAGCTGGGAGTCATTTGATAGGTAGAATCTTGATAAAATGATCTAGTATATATCATATATCATACGAGGATATCAGACCTGCTTAATCTAGGTCCTAGGTCCTAGACTTGCTGATAATTCACTTATAGTATATAAATTATTGGTTGAATTATAGTCGTCTGGTATACCGGTAGCCAGGTAGTCTAATTAGAAGACGACAAAAAAAAAACCTACTGTGGGTTAGATGAATTTAGATGTAAACAACAACACAACAACACGCATAGGATAAACGAATTTTCCTCCAGCACTTATGTAGGTTGTAGCAGTAGTAAGTATTAATATTCTCATTATCTTTTGTAAATTTATCACGCTCGTATACTGGACACATCATAACATTTGAAACACTTGGCCAGACATGCTTGCAGGGTCTGTCTCGGGAACACCGGTACGGTTTGGCTTACTGAAGTTGTCCACAACATATGCAGATGGATAAATGCCATATTTTTCAATGGATTTTTTAGCTTCTGCGGTGTCTGCATCTCCCCCATTGAATACCCATACTAATGGGATCCCGTGCCTTTTGCAGATCTCATAAGCTTGTTTTGCTAAGCGCTTTGCGTTTTCACAGCTATTCGGTGGAAAACTAGGAGGAAATTTTGTCGCCATCCACAAACCTGCGGGAAAATCAAGCGCAATACCCTGAAGTCCAGCTTTTGTTACAACATAATCGACAAAGGACAAGTTTCCGGCACGTTTATTTAACAAGGTATCCATTCGTTGAAGGGATCCAGGATCCGCCGGCGAGTAGAAGAAATAAGAATTATTATAGTTTCGTGAGCTCATTTTTGCTTTCAACTGCCGGTATCGATCCGTCACATCTTCCAATGAATCCGCAACACGCTCTCCGCCCACGTCAGCGGCATAAAATGCCATTTTGTAAGACGGGTCAATCTCCTCGAGGCCACGAACACCCTCCGCACCCGACGCCCAACACCATGGAAAATTTGTTTGAATTTTGTTAGTGCCATCTGTCCAACCCATTAAGTCCATTTCATAGACGTAACTTTTATGAGCATACTTGGAAAGCAGTTCCTGAATGAACCCTTCCTTTTCTGCAGCTGAAAATCCCATTGGATGCATCCAATAGCCAGATTTTGTTGCTGTATGTGCCCATTTTTCAGGATACTTTGCTAAGTCCTTTAGGCCCGGACTGAACGCACCGCCAAGGTAGTATCTGTTCAATGTAGGACTATTCACCTGTTTATTTGTAAGGCCATCACTTTTTTGAAAAGCTTCTAGCTTTCCCATGTTATGACCACGTGCGCTGACATCAGATCCTAGCAGCGTCAACGCAAATGCAACCAATGCAAGTAAACGCCTCATCTTTCCAAGGAAGTAGAGTTAGTGTTTCTTTTTTCGCAGTTCTTTCTTCTACCCAAGATACAGAAGGTGGCAAGGTTAGAGGATCAAAAAAGCAAACGAGAAAAAATTGTAAAAGTAAAAGAAAATCGTATGACAAAAGGCTTAGACCTGCCACTACAATCATTTCATACACATAGAAAACTAGAAAACTTCATTTGGCACTCCTGGCTCTTTGTTGCCTTTCGCTGAAAAAATCTCGAGAGATTTTGCAGATGAATCTTTGTTTTTTCTTTGTTTTTTTTTGTACCTGTAGTGTAGTAAAATAATATTCTAATTTCCACATTCAAGTATAAATTACTATACATGTCATTTGATAGGAGGATTATTGCAGCCATACATCATTACGAAAGAGTCTGCCGACTACGAGAGGATCCTCTCTTCTAACGCAGAACTATAAACTTTACATCTTCTTATCATCATCATAAATCCAATAGATCCAAAATCCAATTATTATTCCAAATAGATATCTTTTTTCATTAGAACAACGGGATGGAGAATATATATATATATATATATCAATGAATATACCATAAATAAAACATACATAAAACAACACACGTACACACATACAAAAAATAATAAAATAAATTTAAGATCTATTTAACGAATTAATCATGGCAACATTATCATACAATGAAACACAAGGGGCATTAAAAGCGAAAATGGAAACATATGGGGAAGGACATGTATTTCAATATGCCACGGATGGACTTGAGTTACATACTTTATGTTCACAATTATCTGCAGTAGATATGGATAGACAAAAAGAATTATATCAAAAAGTGATCTGTGCAGCTGAATCTGGGTCAAGATTTGAAGGTGCTACTATTGAAGCTGTTAACAATCCAAATGCACTTACCTCTACAGAAGAAGAGACCAAAAATCTATGGTATGATAATTATTACACGGCTTTATCACAAGGAAAGTTAGCTTTATTAATTCTTGCAGGTGGTGCTGGTACACGTTTAGGTTTTAATGGACCAAAAGGAAAATTTCGTGTAAACAGCCCGAGTAATAAATCATTATTTCAATTTCATTCTGAACGTGTTCGTAAATTGGAACTTTTAACCAAAGCGAAAAAAAATGTTGATGTGCGCATACCAGTATACATTATGACCAGTCCACAAAATAATGATGAAACTGTACTTTTTTTCGAGGAAAATAATTATTTTGGTTTAGATTCAAGTTGTGTTACATTTTTTGCGCAAGGCACATTACCATGTTTCAGTAACGATGGTGGAAAATTGATGATGGAATCTCCGTCAAAACTTGCTGTTGCAGCTGATGGTAATGGTGGTCTTTACCCTGCAATGTACAACAATGGTATCTTGGATGATTTAAAAAATCGTGGTGTTGATTATATACATACTATTTGTATTGATAATATTCTTGTACGTGCATTAGATCCTGCATTTATGGGATTAGTTGTTACATCAAAAGCAGAAGTTGGAAGTTTAACTGTTAAAAAACGTGCATGGCAAGAACCAATTGGCATGTTGGTGAAATTGAATGGCAAATATGCAATTGCTGAATATAGTGATGTTGATGATAAAATGAAACAGGAAACTACGAATGATGGTAAATTAAAATTTGAACAAGGTAATATTTGTATCCATGCATTTTCAACACAATTTTTAATTGAGAAAGTTGTACCACAATATGTGAAAAAAATTGTACCAGCAAACTATCACATAGCACGTAAACAAATCCCGGTTTACAATACGGAAACGAAAGAAACGGTCAAGCCAAAAGAGAAAAATGGTGTAAAATTGGAAATGTTTATCTTTGATGTATTTGATTTCGCAGAATCAATGGCTATTTTACAAGTTCCACGAGAAGAACAATTTTCCCCAGTAAAAAATAAAGAAGGCCCAGGTGTAAAAGATTCACCTGGAACAGCTAGGGAAATGTTGTCTAATCTTCATAAAGAATGGTTAGTTGCTGCTGGTGCTACTATTAATGGAGATGGCCTTGTAGAAGTTTCGCCATTGGTATCATACAATGGCGAAGGCTTGGAAAGTTTTGCTGGAAAAACATTGCAAACACCATGTTTAATACAAGAAAAAGCACAAACAGATCCAAATGTATATTTTGTGGATAGTTCAATGTAAATATCATCCCCCTCATTATGATACCACACAGTATGACACTTTTAAATTAAAATGATGAGAGAAAAATAAATTCTTTTTTAATTTTTACACGCATAATATTGATAAAAAATTTATAATTTACGTTCTCGTATATTAAATAATATTATCTAAATATTTACTTCCGTACTTTTCGTAGATAAAATATGGCATATATCTCTTCTTTTGAGATAATAATATAATGATATTTTTAAGAAAAATAAAAACACATCTCTCTCAAAATTTACTACGAAGCGTACTTTGTACAAAAATAAAATTCTCGTAAATAATAAGAGTGACTACTTCGTATCATATACGAAACCATAATTATACGTCCATATATAATTATACTTTTCGTATTTCCCATTTATTAAAATATGGTACTTTCTTTGCCTCTCTAAACACACATTATAGATGTGGTTTCTTATTGTGAAAAGAATTATTTCGATTTTTGTTTTCGTTTATAGATAATACGCAAGATACCACATCATACTGCGTACTTCGTAATTCGTCTGCAGTAAAACGATGAAAAAATGTGTGCCATTTCCGTAATGTATGTAGTCTACGCTGCGGCCTCAGCCTCTTTCTATTTAAAAAAATGAAGTTCAGAATACCTGGCTTCCCACTTTTTGTCGCCGTTCTTGTTCGTTCCCCACATCAGTTGAGTATTCTTGATTATAATTATTTGTATTTTGCATAAAAAATTGATCATCAAGATGATTATTATAATTATTATTCAATGGCTGTAATAATGATGGATATTCCAAATTTTCCATCATATGTTGATTTACATTTAATTGTTCATTTACACTAGAATCAAATCTATCCCATGTATTTGTTAATTGACTATTATATAATAAATTAGACAATGTCCTTTTTTTTGCTTCACTTTGCCTAGCCTGTTGTTGCACTTTTAAATTTGCATTTTGCAAAATATTATTTTGTAAATTCAAGCGTTCATTTTTCGCCAAAATAATATTTTCTGCATCATGTCGCCGTTGAAAATAGCTAGGATAGTTAGATGGTAGTACGAATCCGCTATCGATAGCTGCTGCATTGTAACTTTTGGCGTATGGGTCTTCTTGTTGTTGTTGCTGTTGAAGATATTGTTCTTGTTGTGAATATGATGTTGGGAGCGGTTGTTCTTGCTGTATTTGATAATTATTGTTGTATAATGGTGTATTTCTACTTATTATGGATGGTGGATAAATAATATTGTCGTTGTTGTTATTCATCACCATATTATCAATGTAATATCCTTCATCATGATCATCTCGTTGGTGGTAGTAGTTTTGTGTTGGTGTATTATTAATACGACTACGAATTGATAGGACACGATCATAAATTTCTTGTTCGCGATCTCGTTTAATATTTTCGTATTGTTCTGATGTAAATTCATTTTTTTTATTATTACTATTGCCAACTATTATCCGTTCACTCCCAGACCTACTATTTAATTGCATTATTTGTACATTATTTCCAACAATTGTTTCATTTTCATTATGTTTTTCCTTGGTAATCTTTTTTCTTCGTTGATCAATTAAATAATTACGTTGTAGTTCTTGTCTACGTGAATAGGAGCCAACCTCTTTACGTAATTTTCTTACGATATTTCTACTCTTGCTATGACGTTTAGTATTTGTTTTATTTCCTCGTAAGTTTGGTAAACTATATGAATTTGTTAAAACATTTTTACCATACAATTTTGATTTCCTTTTCATTTCTTTTGCTAATGTTTGCATACGTTCTAAATGTTTACGTTCTCGTATTAAAATATTTTTTTGTCTATTTGTAGTAACATTTAAATAATTTCGTACAGGACTTTTGACTTTCATTTTATTGTCTTGCATAATTTCATTATTATTATAATTATAATTATTATTATTATCTTTTTTTCCATTGTCAATATTATTATGATCAATTCCTTTTAAAGCATTTTTTAAAGAATTGAATGACTGTATAGGTTGTCCATCCGCATCATTTAACATTCCAGTCGTTCGTACTGACGGTATTTTCTCCTTTTTTTTCATTATTTGTTTTTCATTATTATTATTTACAGTATTTTTCATTAATTTAGATTGTTCGTCTTTCGTTAAATTTTGCAACGTATCTCCAGTTGTTTTCAAAAGATCATCTAAAATATCAATTGTATTCGTTGTTTCATCGTAAATATTATTATCTTCAGCCTTTTCTTTTTTTTCAAAATGTTTACGTATATCAATATTTTTATCCACAAATTTATTCTGTGCCGTAATCAATTGATCCGTTTCAGCTATTATATCGTTATCATCATTGTTTATTCGTCTTTTCTTTTCATCTTCATTATGGTTTACCGTTTGGTTTGCATTATTGTTATTATTGTCTTCTAAATTAGTATCAAAGTCAAAATTATTATCATTATTATTGCAATTTTCTTGCGTTATTGTAGATGTATATGTATTATGCATTACCTTATCTAAACTTGATTCGAAATTATCTGTAGTATCATATGTATCATTCAACTTTATATTGACATCGTCATCATTATAAAAGGCGTTATCTGTTATTATTGGATCCTCTTTACTATCGAAAAACATATCTACCTCCATATTTAACTGTTGATTTTCCTCAACGACTATAGAAGCATTTCTTTCGTGCCATTCTTGAAAACTAGTACCACTTTCTGTCCGCTTCATTATTTAATTGTATCATAAAAAAACGAATCAAGTAGACAAAGATTATGCTAAGATAACCATTCGGCGACTACGATGTAATAAAGTCTAATATTTGTATGTAATGTTTTGCTATCCAGGCTATATTATTGTTACGTGCTTACTGGATTAATGACGAAGAGAGAAAAAAAGGCTGTCGCGTCGTGTCGTCGTTTGACATTTGATAGGAAAAATAAAAACTGTATTAATACAATAATTCATACTCATAAAATAGCGCAATCGCGATTTATCAAATTAAAAATTTTAGCCAAAAATATTTTTTTATTACTCGTAATTTTTTTTAATATTATTCTAATTATACGAAACACATCACATCTTCCAGGGATCTCCTCGTTTAAATCATCTGTCTCAATCTATGTGTATATACATGTATATATATATATATATATATGATATATATGTGCATGTAGGATACTGTTATATATTAACACCATTTCATAAAATATATTTAACGAAAACGACCTACAGCGCTTGTACGAAAATCACTTGTTCCACCATAGGAACGTGATAAATCTAATGATTGTGCATAACTTGTGCGTGAATCCCAAGTTGATGTCGTTGGTTTATATCTTCTACTATTATTACTACTACTATTACTATTTAAATTGGTACGAGTATTATTATTATTGTTATTATTTATTGAGCCATATGCATGTAATGGTGCATTCATATTTTTACCTGAATATGTTTCAGTTGTCCACCAATCCATTTTATTTTCACCACGTCTATTTGATGGCCACCATCCTTGATGTCCAGGTGGACGTTCCCACCATTTACGACCACTATTTGCACCACCATTTTCATCGATTCCACCAGGTGTACCCGGTGCTAACCATCTGGAACGTTCATCCAATGCTGTACCACGTGTCATGCGCATGGATAATGTATCTATTGAACGCGTTGAAGAGCTTGCTACACTTACAATTCCTAAACGTTTCTCAATCTCAGTTCTTAATGAACCAACTTCAAAATATTTTGCTTCTCGATACAATTCTTTCATCGTGATTTTATCAACTGGTAATACACCATCACGTAAAAAATTCAACACATGACGAAATAATTTACCACTTCGATCAATAAAGACCATACTTTGGTTACCATCTTCCGCATCTTCTTTGGCCTCTGCTTTCAATGGTGAATCTTCACGGCACAATGCAGCCAACATACTGTCTGGATCGCGTGAAAGCACAGATTCAAACGTCTCATAGACAATGCCGCCAACATTCAATTTGATACGTGCTTCATCTTGAAAAGGTACAACTTCCGAAATAATAACTTCGTTAAAACGTCTTTTTTCATCATCTAACCACGCACGTTCATGTCTTAGTTTTGCCCAATCACTTCGTAACGCTAATTTCTTCCTTTGTAAATGCGTAGCATCTAATTGCAATTCTCTCCATTTTCGAGATATATCAGCTGCTTCCGTCGTCAATTGCATGTATGTCTCATCTACCATATCGTCAACGGTTGAGCCTCTTGTTTGACTCATAACACGGTGACGATTTGCATTATTATTATTACTGTTCATCATCATATTATTTGATTGCATCATATTAGTACTACTTGAACGCATCATTGGATTATTGATACTACCACCGGACGTCATCATTGATCCTCTGTTCATAGATACGTTTGTATTTCCCATCATAGATGGTGCCATAGATGCATTGAAACCAGTGCCCAAATTTGGTACAATTGGCATATTACCATATTGTTGTGGTGGGACAATTCCAGTTACAGTTGCTGAAGTAGGTTGTGTTGCACGTGCAAACATTTGACTTCCTAAATTAGCAGTTGTCGTTGTATTTGCAAATTGTTTACTCATCTTACTATTTGTAAGTTTTTATTTTTATCCTCCTTATCCCGTGTATTTTTAAACTGATATTCAATCAATATAAATATATGTGTATGTAATTATTATTGTATTTATCATACCAATTTGTTTGTCATTGTCCTATGTTGATACTTCTATTATTTTTGATAGAACATTATTATGGATATATATAATATTTGAAAAGCAACAAAAAGCAATTTATAACGGTATTCAGAATACCTTAAAAATACACAATTGCATCCCCATAGAAATAGCACCAATTATACTAGCACGATAATAGTACTATCGGTAACACACGTTCAACCCGAACAAATGCAGTGTTTGTACTTACAATCCATCGCAAACAACCTGGAATAACACTATAAAACACCACTATGATTTGTAGTTTGTAGTGTACAATAATAATACTGCCAGGCACCCAGACTGCACAATTCTCCGTAATACCGTAACAGTGTGTTTAACACTACTATATTAGAAGAGAAGGAAAATATATAGAGACATAGATAAAAAAGACTGTAATAATATAATAATAGTTCACAAATAAAGAAACTAGTAATTGATACTAATTCAATAATTAACAGTAAAGAAATACATATATACGCACGTGCACGTAGCCATATACATATACACACATAGTATATGATATTAACAAATACATCAATAAACAAATTTTACAAATTAAAAATGACAACATCTAAAATATCAGAAAAAGAAATGATACAATTGTTGGAAAATTATCCATATATACAGCAATTAAAAAGCAAAGTAAAAGAGAATCCATCGGTATTCCTGTCAATATTCTTAAAACGTCTGAAAGAAACCAACAAAGATTTATATATCTTACTGTTACAAAATAGAAAAATGGTAGCAACTTATCTTTCATTATAATTTACAACTATATATATATATTAGAGTATCATACATATATATGAGTAAAACAGCGAGATAAAAATATTTTTTTAGATTTTATTACAATAACAGGCCTGGCAAGGAGAGATATTAAATAATAAAGTTATACCGACGTATATTCGTACAGGAGTGACGTAAACAAAAAAGGTAAAAAAAGAGGTATATATAAAATATATTTTTAATAGGAAGTTCGTACGCAAAGAACATTTTTATCAAACTCTACGTTTAAATTTCTTTTTCTTTTTTGGTTTAGGTTCCTCAATAACTTTCCATAAATTTTCATATGAAGTGACTCTACTTTTAACATTTGTAATATGTGATATAGTAACTTCTTCCAATGCGTTTTTAACTTTTGTATCATAATTCTTTTTACGCAATAACCAACCTCTTGCCCTTGCTTGTAATGGTGTAATACATTTTGTTTTTTTAATAGTATCATGTCTAGTTGCCCCTAAATATTGACGCATAACAGATTGTATTTTGATTACAGAATAAATCTCGAAATCATTATATTCATACCACCTGCAAAATTTATTTTTCACGTCGTGTAAATAGATACGCTGTGTTTCTGGTTCACGTAACACGTGGTATTTATGCAAATCAAATTGAAATTGAGCCAATTCGCTTAAATCATAATATTTCACATGCAATGGTTCTTTTTCACAAAATTTATTGAAACCCCAATATTTATGATGCCAATATTTCAATTTAGTTTGTGGATCTATATATGCAATCCAATATTTCACACGTTTTGCTTCTGATGCTGCAAATGCAGCGTCTTGTATAGCTTTTAAACGTTTAGCTTCTTCTTTTCTTTTTCTTAATTTAGCCTTTTGTGCCTGCCATAATGCTTTTCTAGCAATATCTCTTAATTTTTTCTTCCTTGTCCTAGCCTCACGTGATATTAATGTTCTTACATCTTTCATATGATCTACAATTAACGATAATCGCTCTTTCGCTTTTTCTTCTGATCGTTTTTTTGCTTCACGGTATAAACTTTGTGCTTTTTGTTCATCTGAGAAATCAACAGTACCAGACTTTAAGCGATCTTGCCAACTCTTCCGTAATTCTATACCTTTTGGATGTGCTTTTAAAAATTTTTCTTCAGCCCTACGTTTAACTTTTCGTACAAAGTTTCTTGCATCTTTCACAGGATCTACAATAACTCCTCCTGTCTTGCCACTTTTTTTTCTCCTCCTACGGCGATTTTCATCTTTTCGTATTATCTTTAATTTATCAAGTTTCAATACATTTGGTGCCACTTTTGTTTCCGGTGGTGCTGATCCAGGGGACAATGAAGATCCAGGTGGAGATGATAATGTTGCATTTGGATAATAGATTGATAAAATAGATTGATTGACTAAATCCACACGCCATTTTAATTCAGGTGATTGTTGTTCTTCTACAGGTGCATCACCGATAATATTATCAATTTTGTATAAAGTTTTGACACGAAATTTTTGCTCGTATTTGCTTATTAAATTATTTGATCTTTCCTTCTTCTGAGGCGATATGCTACGGCGTAAACGATCTGCTTTTTCCACAATTTTACGCTCACGTCTTCTTGATCTTCTCGAAACAAGTTGCAATTGATTTTTAAAGGATGGAGCTGTTGATAAATTGTCTCGTTCATTATCCCCATAATGATAACCATTATGACTACCCATTGGAATTGTTGTATTCATCATCATCATACTATTTGTTGTTCCTGGTCTTCCATATGTATCATTTAAGTTATACAATGATGTTGGAGACGAATTCAACGGTAAAAATTGTTGTTGTTGTTCTAGCGTTGGGTATGGAATTGGAGTATGAACACGATGATATTTATTTGGTGTCATCGACATTGAGGTTGCTGTTGTAGTAGCAGTTGTTGGTAGGGGTATGCAAGACAATTCGCCATTTTCTCCTTCTTGTTGTTGTTTTTGTAACATCATTTCTTGTTGCCTTGTATATAAGCGTCGCTTTTCCTCTCGCTCTTTTTTCTTTTTCTTTTTCCTTCTATTCAACAGTGCCGCCGTTTTTGCTCGTCTCTGCTTTACCTTTTCTTTTTTCACTTTTTCTTTTTTCTCCATAATTTGATCCGTCAATATCGCCGTTTGTGCACGTTTTTTCTCCCGCTCTTTCTCCTGTAATTTCCAATGGACAGGCTTATGTGTCGGGAATGATTTTATTGGTGAACGTGCATCAAGGAAATTAGCAGTTGCACATCCCCTAGCATATGTAACTGATTTTCCTATTTTAAAATCTGAAATGGTTTTAGGTCGTTTTCGCTTTGGTTTTGGTATTAAAGATTTATCAAATGGAAGTAAAAAATTTTCATCATCGTTTTTATAATTATTATTATTGACATCAGTATCTACAATATGACTATTATCATCACGTGTAAACCATACATACACCGTGCCAAGTGGTGGATGTATATCAATAACATCATGAATACTATTAATATGACACATACCACCATCAAGCTTCACATGTGGTGGTCCTGGAGTTAACGTACTTGCATCCTCGTGCAACAGTTGCTTAAATACAGGTGTAACGTATGGAAACAATTCATTCAACACATTCCAATTGGAAGATTCAAATCGAAACCTCATATCTATTAAATTTTTTACTTTCTTCTTTTGCAATTGAAATAATTCATATAAATCTGACATGGAACCAGTATATACATGCGTTTTATGGTCTATGTCATTTGATACGGTTTCATTTGTCGATTTTAATTGCATCTTTGATTCCTTTAAAAATTTTAACATCGCATCTGGTATTGGATCTCGTAATATAATGCTTGCTTGCGTTTCTAACTTTTTAATATTATTTTTTTTCATTATTTTCTCGAATTTATCTTTATTAGGTGTTGGTTTCATACCACCTTTCGATAAACGTTTCTCTTTTTCAGCTTGTCTTTCCATTTCCTTCTTACGGCGTGCAAAGTCCCTTTTCTGCCTTTCACTATCAACTTTGTACATCTTTTTTACATAAACCCCGCTTGAATATTTTACATCAATAGGAAATTCTCTCATACTTTTGTATTTAACAGACTCATTTGGACCTTCCGGTGTAGCTTTTTCAGCATTTCCCCACGTTATTCCATCACATTGTTTACCCCAATCAACAAAAGATGACCAATGTGGTGGCGCAGATAAATTTGACATAGGTGCTCTCTATCGTATGACGTAACTCAAGATGGAGTTGAACGGTTTCTTTGCTGAATTATTCTTTGATACGTTGTTGTTTTTATCTATGGTTTTTTATTATTTTGTTTTTGTATGTGAAGATGTATATGAATATGTATTCATTATTTAATAATAATACTACTAATAATAATAAAGAAGAAAACGGAACTCTTTGCACCTTTCTTCTGGCCAGCTGGCTTTCCAGGCTTTCCAGGCTTTCCAGCTTTCCAGCTTTCCATCAGCTTTCCATCTTTTGAAATTTCTAATAGGCTAGAAAATGCTGCTGTCGACTACTATACCACTAGTCTATTTTAATACTGTGGTGGTAGACTTCTTTAGTATGCTGGTATGCTGGTATAAGCTTAGCCATAGTATAATAGCAGCCTATTATAAGCCCTTTTTTTTGGCTTGAGTTAAATACTTATTCTTATTCCCATAAATATACTATACATGTCGAAAGTAATATTGTCAGTTGTAAATAGTATATAATCGTCGTAAATAAATCCAACTAACTAAGATATTACTAGGAAATTTTATTTGTAAATATAATTGAAAATCATATATAAAGAAAAAGAAGTATAATATAAACAATATGAATGAAGTGGATCGTTTTTCGGAAACGAAGGACGATGCCATAATGGTAGATCAAAAAAATGATAACATTGTAACAGCATCTTCAAAAATAAATGAACAACAAAAACTAACGGACGAACAAGAACAAGAGCAAATGGATAAAATATTAGAAGGTTCAGAAATCACAGATAGTAGAATGCTAGGTAAATATACTGATCCGACACAAAATTTTGTAACTGATGCATTTTGTGCACAGATGTTAACTGGCGATATGGATCCAAACCGTGGTAGACAAGTTATTGAAGATTTACGTAAAGCTTTAGAAAGAAAACGTGCAAGGGAATTAGCTGAAGCAAGGGGAACCAAGGGAGGTGCAAAAGGGAAACGTAAATTGCAATTTGTAGGTCAATTAATAAATATTTTAGAGGAGATGTTTAAAGAATTAAATATGTTAGCAATAGTGCCAACAACTACTTTAAGAAAAGCATGTAAAGAATTATTACAAAATAAAGGGTTTGAACGATATAACACCGTTTTTGCAACTAGTAAATGTCCTGAAAATCAAGTTGAAATATTTAGAAAAAATGACTTTTTACCATTTGGTGGTCCAAAAGGTTATAAAATGGGCGGGCTTGGTGGCTTACCATCCTGTGGTGAAATGGGTATGTTTATGTTAAGCACATTAGTTCCAGAGGATGATGGTAGAATTTTCATTGAATATGGATCTATATTTGGAATAGATGAATATGGTAAACCAGGAAAATCAGCACGTAAAGATGAAAGAAGTGCTTTGTTGGATGTTGTTAAATTACCAACATTTCCTGATATTGCTTTACGACGTTTGGAAAAAGAAATTATTGCGAAACGACAACAAAATTCAATATCAACAGAAGCGCAAAGACGAATAATTCAAGCAAAGCAAAATAAACAAGTGGAAAATTCAAAACGGGGAGATGGCAGTAATGATGATGATAATAATAATAATAATAATTTAAATGGTAGTGGCAAAGCACAAGCGGAAGGTAATAATGATGGGGAGGATGAAGAAGGTGATATTGATGAAATGAATGATGATAAATTGGAGCCTGATGAATTTGATGAAGAATTAAATCATTTAAAGGAATCATTGGCATCGCATCTTAGAAATGTTAGGCGTTCGACACAGTCAGTGAAACGGGTGGCATATGGGTTATACGATGAAATACGATCTGAAATTTCAAGTTTAGTGAAATATATTTTTGATAGTAAACGTGAAGAAGCTCAAGAATATTTAAATGAAAATGAACATAGATTTGAAAGGCAATATAAAAATGAATTGGCGTTAAGTATGACAAGAGAAGGTCGACGTGAATTGGAAAGTCGTGGTAGATTGCATTTGTACAGTAGAGATAGTAAAGATAGGCGAGAGAAAGACACATTGGAAAATAGAAATAGACATAGATTGAATGATTTATATCTTGATTTTGTAATACCAGTGGCTAGTTTAGGCTGTGTACATATTGAAACACCCCCTTTGTTTCCAAATTTTGTTATTGTTCAACATTTTGAAATATTAATGAACGATGGTGATCGATTAGATTTAACACAAAAATTATTTCGTAAAATACGTGAGGTAAGAGCTAAGGAGGAAGATGCATCATCAAGTGAAGAAGATGAAAATGAAGATGGAGAAGGTGATGATGGAGATGGTGGCGATGATGATTATGATTAATTTCAATCCGAGGGAGATAAGATTAAATTTACAAAGAGACGAGGACATTTTATTTTTCTTACGCGAAGTATATGATATCTTATATTAATATATTTTTAAAAATGTGTTTTTTTAATATATTTTAAAAAAATATAAAATATTTATATCATAATTAAATGCATTTTTAACTTATTTTAAAATTTTATATATTATCTCTCGCTTTATATTCGGTACACTGAAGAGTTCGTATTAATCATATTTTTTTTCTTCTTTTCTTTTTATTTTATAATTTACTCAACTTTTCAATAAATTCAGGATCAAATCTAAAATTTGGTTTTTTCTTTGATAAAAATGCTACCGCACCATGATTCATTCCACCTGTATCACCCAAGACCTTTTGAAATTTCCTTTCTTCTGCTAGTTGCTCAGCATATGTATTGTTCAACGATTTATCCATTATACGCCTTACAGCATATTGAGCTGCTGTTGGGCCATCTGCTAAACGCATTGCAATATCGTGAACAGTTGACATAAGTTGCTCATCTGGTACACATTTATATACAAGACCAATACGACCTGCTTCTTCACCAGATATGGTATCTCCCAATAATGATAATCCAATTGCACGTTGTCTTCCAATTAATCTTGGCAATTGAAATGTTGCGCCTAAATCTGGAACAAGTGATAAATTTGGTGTAAACGTCAACTTAAATTTTGCACTTTTACAACAAACAGCAATATCACATACTAAGCTTAAACCAACACCACCACCAGCAGCAGCTCCATTAATAGCACTGACCATAGGCCTTGGAAAATTATAAAATGTTTTCATCATAGGATTCCATGAATTTAACATGGATACTGCTACTCCTTCCCCTGCACTTTTATATATTGGCTCTCCATCACCAGGGCCCAATTGTGCCCCGGCGCAAAATGCTCTACCTTCACCAGTAACAACTAACACTTTTAATGTTACATCTTTTGCAAGTTCTTCCAGTGCAAGTGTAATTTTTTCAACACAATCAATATTCATAGCATTCATAACTTTTGGACGTGCTGTGGAGCGTAGCGTATGAAAGAATACGGAGTTAGAGAGGATATATCTTTCATAGGATTAGGGAAATAGAATTTATACTTACTTAATTTTAATATAGCAATTTTCC
>JACLAC010013374.1_pt1 | contig 27880 bp, 20 predicted proteins | sample 8027881 | NCBI WGS metagenome assembly JACLAC01 (sample SAMN15725517, study PRJNA655200) | protist metagenome | isolation source: fluorescence activated cell sorting (FACS) single amplified genomes of... | place: Spain: Blaines Bay Microbial Observatory, Mediterranean Sea | collected 2016-01-19 | reverse complement strand
CTGTTATACGAGCCTAGGCTCTAGAGTCTAGAGTGCTAAACTCAGACGTTTACTGAGGTAAGTAAGGGTGATCCTGGATTCCAATGAATGATGATGATCCTACTTAAATGTAGTAACTACGAAGTATCATAGATAGCATGCCAATGTCTGGCATGTCATGATCAGTGACGGAATGAATGGATGGATGGATGGATGGATTTCAGCAAATCAAAAAGACGGACGGACGGACGGACGGACGACGGACAGTCGCCTCTGTCTGTCTCATTAGTCTGTCTGTCTGTCTCATTGGTCTGTCTGTCTGTCTCATTGGTCTGTCTGTCTCATTGGTCTGTCTGTCTCATTAGTCTGTCTGTCTCTGTCTGTCTCTCTCTTTCTCTCTCTTTCTTTCTCTTTCTCTCTCAGACTCTCTTGAAGAGAAAATACATAACTGATTTCCTGATTTCCTGGACTGATGATTTTTGCCGACCACCACTCTCTTTCTCTCAGTCTCTCTGTCTCTCTGTCTGTCTCTGTCTGTCTGTCTCTGTCTGTCTGTCTGTCTCTCTCTCTCTCTCTCTCTCTCTCTTTCTCTCTCTCTCTCTCTCTCTCTCTCTAACCTCTCTCTCTCTTTCACAAGACCCGGAAATCAGGACCGTCTCTCTTGAGCAGGGTTTCAGGAGCAAACCAGCCGTCCGTCCATCTCCACCCAACAACAATTACTATAACAGCAACAACAACAACTGGACGACGATCATCTACCTACCTACCAACCAACAACAACCCAGCAAGATGAAGTGATCCAAGAGCTGGGGAAGGAGGACTCCCCATCCCCGTCCATTTTGGTCCCGACGGCGGGGCCCTGCAGAACATCGAGGCGGCAGCAGATAGTTGGGAAGATGGATGATGTCGCTGCAAGCCTCCCAAGGAGGCAGTCCCCCCGAGAACTCGCGCAAGGACGCCCCTGCAAGAGGTTAGGGAAACATGGGCAACAAAGTCGCAAATCTAAATATTGGTGTAAGCCGACCTTGGGGGCATCGGGCTGCAGCATCGCCGAATGATAGACGCCAGCTTCTCATAAGACGTAGAAGAACAATTTCAGATGCTTAGTGGGGTGAAAAAGGGAGTTCATCACATCAAGCAAAGGATCTCTCTCTCTCTTTTCAGCAAGACGAAACCTCTTTTTTTTTACTTTTGTTGTAAATGAGACTATAGCTTGCCCAGTCGTACAAATTTTCGCCAGTTTCTTTTATTTGTCTTTTAGCTTCAAAATATTTTTTATTCTGTTATTTTTGGTATCAAGCGGTCGATCACTCTACCCAGCTCTATTCCCGTCGACGACAAACTTCTTTCTATTTTAAGCTCAGCTGCACGTTAGCGCAAAACACTCCAAGGCACGCATAGCATACTTGGGCTACAACCCTTTTCAAACCTCCCCAAGTCACAAAAAATGACCCAAATAACAAGCGATCCTGCGTCTAAATCTAGTGTGGATGAAATTCACATCATGACGGCCAACAGCAAAAGAGAGAGCGCAAACAAGACGAAACGCGTTCTTGCCAAAAGAAACGAGCTCCGTGAAATTAAGTCCTTACCAAGAACCCACCAGCGAGGGCGCTGGGGCAAAGACGAGCATAAAAGATTCATCGATGCCATTGAAGCGCATGGAAAACAGTGGAAAAAGATTGCAGCTGCTGTTGGCTCCAGAACAGTCATCCAAATTCGCACGCACGCGCAGAAGTACTTTATGAAACTCGCGAAGGACAAAAACGCGACCATGTGTGGTTTCAAGGTCAGTCCATTCGACAAGAGCAGCCCTTCACGCAAAGAGGCCACTTCGATAATTTCATCGCAAGCTCCCCCAAAAAAGAGGAGAAGAAAAGCCGCAAAACCAACAATTACGAACATGTCAAAATTTGCGGAAGGCAACAGCGACATCGTGGACTGGCAGCTCAGCCCTTCGTCTGTGGTCCAGGACATGAACTTCGACCTTGACTTCCATACTCCGCACTCAGCAGCTAACCTTTTCGTTGATAATGACTGTGGCAGTAGTACGAGTTCCAGTAGCACTGACGACATCTGGGAGGACCCAATCTTTGGCGCGCCAGTCACTGTCGACCAAGCTTCTTCTATCAGCATTTTTCCAGGGCTTGATGCTGACGACGATGGCTTGTTCTCTAACGAACAGAATAACTGGGGTTTGCTAGATGACATCGGTATTTGAGGTAGAGTTAAGAGTTTACGGCCTTGGTATTCGGGCTTAGTTTTAGTGAAAAGATGTAGAGGTCTATTTTGCTATATTATTGTACCATTTAGTTTTCGTGTGATTAGCGCATGTGCTGTTGGGGCCGCAAGTCCTCGACACATTCACCCGCGCGATTTCTATCCAACATCCCGTGTCTGCTTTTAGGAATAGATGCTACCGTCGGAATTAGGGATAAGCCCGATGGCGTATGTAATTGTCACAATAGCACTTCCCATGTTCCTGGCTTCGGGAACGGTCAGCAAATGATCCCTCGTGCGTACTGTTTGAGGCACAGCAGGGTTGCAGCCATGGAAGAGGAAGTGTGTGCATCTCATCTTCCGTGTGGTGGATACTGGCTTTATGCGCATCCAACGCACTTTTTGCAGAATTTATCAGTGAATACAGCGCGTCGGCGCCTCCAGGAAAAGTCTCATTCGTCATTGGGTATCGCTCTGCAGAATCACGATCAAGGTCAAAAACCAATGGTGGGTCATGAACCTTCACACTCTTTGCATCACAATCACACAAGGATCCGCCCGTGCCGTTAATAACGTGCGCGGTTGGGCCATCGGGGCAGCATTGTATACACTTCGACGAAGGTTTTTCGTCGCTTGCCCATATTTGAGTGCTAAAAGCGATTTTGTACTTTCCCCGCCAGCGCATTGCAAGAACCTCTGTGCCACAGTAGTGAAACATCCACTCGTGAGGTGTCGATCTATTTGCGCCAATTAAAATTGGGAGAATAGTCTTCCCATCAATGGTCCTGGAAGGTAATGGGATATTCGCAACATCCAGAATCGTTGGAAATATATCCATGGTGCTTACAGCGCTGTTGGTTTGTCCGCCGGGTGATATGTGGCCGGGCCACCGGGCAAGGCCCGGTACACGAATCCCACCTTCGTATGTCTGGCCCTTCGATCCACTCAACCCCCCAGTCCTTCCAGCATTATCCCATCCTTCTTCCGTGTACGGACCGTTGTCGCTAGTGAGAAAGACCAGGGTTTCGTTGTCAACCGCAAGATTCTCTAACAAGGCAATGACTTGCCCTACACCCCAGTCCATTTCCTCAACATTATCACCAAAGCGTCCTCCGCTTGAAACGTTCGTGAACCGCGGCGAGGAAAACAGGGCCGTATGCACGTGAACAAAGCTAACGATCGACAAGAATGGTTTCTCCTGTGCTACGGAATCCGCAATAAAATCTAAAGAGTGCTGTATAAGCATACCCGTCAAATTATCCATTCTTGTGGGCTGTTGCACGACTGTATTATTGGCCATCACCATGCAGAACTCCGCCGCGATCTTTTCGGGTCCATTGGATCTGCAAAAGTTAGTATTCGAGAAAGGAATGCCCAGCCAGGTATCATAACCATGCTGAGTAGGTAAATGCGCGTGCTTATGCGTGATATTCCCAGTGCCTAGGTGCCATTTCCCACTCAATGCCGTTGCATAGCCATGGTCGCGGAGAATTTCTGCAATTGTGACTTCACTTGGTGGGATACCACCAGGAGCAGAAGGATACGGGATGACTCTCCAAGGCAGAGTGTTAGCGGTCATCCCAAAGCGATGTGGCAGCCGACCTGTCTGGAGAGCGGCCCGGCTTGGAGTGCAAATAGGGGCTGCAGATATCCACTGCGTAAATTTTATACCCTGTTGTCGCATCTTATCGATATTTGGGGTGCTGATATTCTTTCGTCCAAAACAGCCAAGGTCACCATACCCGAGGTCGTCCACCATGAAGATCACAAAGTTTGTGGCGTTTCCCATTCTACCAGTTGTTTGCTGGGCTAGAGCAGACGCCAGGGCAACGATTGCGAGCCAATGGAGCCACGACATATGCATTTCCTCTCAATCGGACTCTCACTTATTTCTTGTCGTTGATTTTTTTGCCTTTGCTCATCTTTATGGGCTCTTGTGTCAGTGCTTGGAGATCGAAACAAAATTGGCTCTTGGATGGACATGCTGCAGGTTGTTTGTAGCCTGGAACTAATAATTAGTTAAAGTTTAATTAAGTTAATAACTGTTGTTACGGAGCGTGTACGACGTAAGATGTGTCCGGTCGTATCCCTTTGTCACCAATTCTTTAGTATACTACACTAACTAAATTTTTACTAAAAAATACTACTTAGCTACTTTTAATCAATTGAATCTGATTCTCAGCAACAACAACAACAACAACACAAGACTTGAAGTGTAAGTAAGCTTAAGTACTTTTAATTAATTAAGCTTAAGCTGACTCGTACGCTTCGCTAAGCAAGACAAAAACATTAAAATTTATTAAGTGAAAGATTCTCCGGGCCGTCGGACGGTTCGGCCCGCCGGTGGAAGGAAGGAAGGAAGGAACTCAGTTAGTTACAGTAATACTGGACCATCATTGAAGGACACAAACAAACAAACAAACAAACAATTTTTTTGTCTGGGAGAAATTTGAAGCCGACCCGACCCGGCCTCCCATGGGTGCCCTCTTTATTTTCTTTCCAGCACGCGCTGGCAGAACGGATACAGCGACGATCCATTACATTGGGAAACAATAGAAACATTTCAGGCGCCCATGTCACTTCTTTCCCGCGGGGGGCTGGGCCAAAAGAAATGGAACACGAGACTTTGACGTGGTGCAATGCAGCAAAAACTGCAACAAATTGATGACTTTGGTGGTGATGGTATAGCACACACCACATCATTCTCAAGAGAGAGAGGGACGGCATTGGGTACCAAAAGATGGATAAATAAAATTAGAAATGCTATCGGTATGCTCAAATCCTTTTTTTCAAAGCTGCCCTACTTACGTAAAACAACTTTCTTAAACATGTGCTTCTTTTATTTTTTCATTTTCACTGACTACTATCTATTTTGCGAACTTTTTCTGACTCACAACAACAAGTCTCAAAGCAGGCACAGGCGCCGCGCAACAAAGCGATGCGACTTATGCGGCACTACAAGGACCGCAATCAGCTGGAAATCCACCGGAAACCTGCAGCTGTGTGATAACTGCTATGTAAGTGTGGAACAATCACGCGCAAAACAGAGTCGACAAAAGAAAAAGGGTCGTACTTGTGGGAAAGGGCAAGCGAAAGCAAAAACCAAAACCAAAACCAAAACTATGCAAAACAAGCGCAAGCACGATCGATCCAAGTTATGCAAACCTAAAAAGCAGAACAAGCCAAACCAAGTACACGTGAGACACACTAATGCGAGAAACGTTCGTTCCGATGGTAAAAAGCCCAAACTAAGAACAAATAGAACGATGGAAACGTCCATATCCCCTCGACTAACTGTTTCGGCAGCTGCCAGGAAATCGCCATCAAAGAAGCCGAAGAGCTCAACACGCCTTTTTAAAGGTGAACCAACAAGATTGCAGACCAGTGCATCCCACAAAAAACAAAATGGCTGCCATGGTGTACATAGAGCACCTCTGTATGACCAGGAGGAAATAGTAGAAATACTCGCCGCAAAATGGAACAACAAAATTGTAGCAAAAATAGGTCCTGACATCCCAAATAAACCACTGAGCAAAATTACCAGTAGTTTCAAAAGCCTATTTTGTGAAAGACGCATAACAAATAGAAATACCCAGACGTCAACAAAAAAAAACGAACATGCTTTATGTTCGACGCATGGCAGTGCTGAGCGCCGCGCAAGAAAAGGGAAGAACCCACAACGCTTAGAAAAACAAGACGCCACTGTGAATTATATTTCACCGCCTCTGGTAGTTGGGCGTCGAAACTTCCACGACTCCAACCATTCTGAGATACTTTTGCGAAATGTGGTGTTGCGGGCTCCATCACAGCAGCTTTCGTCTTGTAACACTTTAGATACATGGGTAAGCGGGCAACAACTCTCAACTTTTTTGTCACACCATGGATTTGCCTATCAAAACAGCGAAGAGACGGCTGAGTTAAACAAGTAGTATTATCACAAGATTTTGAGCTTTGTTGGTAACATGGGCCGATACGGTATCGCTAGCAGTGACGAGAGCTCCTTCCCCTTCGCAGATGCTATGTCTGTTGTTTATACACGATGGGCACCCATTTGGATCTGCTCACATCGGAGCCCGCTTGATTCTTATCCAGATTTTTTTTATTTTTTGTAATAGTAAGCTTGCGTCTATCAATATATTCTTCTTGTGCTACATATAAAAATAAAAGTTTACTCTTTCATTGGCTGATTCTTATCCCCAAGAGACGTTTCACACTCCGCAATCAAATTTCTTATTGTTTTTTGAATATGTAAGAGTTCGTCATCTTCTTGTTGGTACAAGCCCTCATCACTGTTGTTTCTTGCGATACCATTTCGTCTTTTTTCTGCAATAGACTGTGCTTCTTGAAACCTTAAAACAGCTGAATCGAATTCCTCTGTGCGCATATGCATTCTTCCAACATTTCTAAGGCATATTATGTAGGAAATGCACACATCCGCAGTGACCCCAACTGTGTGTTCAGGGGAAGCATCACTTTCCTCATACAATTTCTTATAGATCATGAGTGCGTTAAGAATTTTTGTGCGAGCTTCATCACGTCGGTCGAGAGCAACTAAAACGATGTAGAGATTGTTTAAACAACATGCAATATCAGGATGAAAATGGTTAATTTGATGCCACTTCGTTTTGAGCCTTTCAAGCTGCTCAAGAAGTATTTTCAACGCGATTTCATTGTTCTCTTTCGATGCACTCTCTTTACAAACGAATGCAAGATTTGTAGAAAGAATTTCTCGATCCTGTTCTAGTGTGGTTGCCGGGATATTGATGGCGCTATCAACCTTTCTCAAGGTATTTTGCGACCTGTTCAGAAAGTTAATCGCATCTCCGTGTCGCTTTTGCTGACGATATGTTAGAGCGATATTATTTTGGATGACTGCGAGCATCCTATCCTTATCAGGTAACGATGAAGAGCCATAAAAACTTTGTAGCCATAGCAAAGTTCTCTGACATTCGGCATATCTTCTTTGATCCCAAAGTAAGCAAGACAACGCGTACTGAGACCCCGCCAAATGATCACCAATAATTTTATTGCTACACGTTTCACTATCATGAATCATACCCCCACCTTCTCTACCGCTTCCTGCGTCCCGAGATTGCAGCAGGGATGAGCACGAACGGTATATCTGCATTACTTTTTGATACTGAATTATTGCCTTGGAAAGCTCTTTCTGTGCATCTAAAGCTCGGGCTAATAACGCACATGCCATAATCTCGTACCGTAGAATATACGAATAGGAGTACAAACACGTCACACAATCATTGGCCCTTACGTAGTCTAAAGCGGAAAATATGCGATTGATGGCAGAAACTGCATGTTCTAAGTCTCCGCTTTCCAGATGCAAAGCACAGATATTTTGGAGACAGTCAAAGTATGGCCTAGTACAAAGCGGTAAATCATCCTTTTCACCTTCAGTCTGCCATTTTTGAAATAGAGCAGCATAACCTTCACAAGCAGTTGTAAGTTCTACAATGGCTTGTTGCTTGAGTCCCCTTTCCTGTAAAATCTTACCTTTGTAATATTGAAATCGAATGGTATCATCAGTTTTGACACCCTTCGATTTCAATAAAACGTCGCAGATCTTTTGAGCATTAACCAAATGAATTTCTTTTAGATCTAAGGACGATATGCAAGTGTTATTACTCACCGGCATTCCAACATTGTTATGAGCAGATACAACAGTCGCAGCACGCCAAACTGTGCCAAGATGCACAAGCAGTTGGCGTTGCTCAACCGAATTTCCCCGATATGATACAAGAAATGATTCACCAAGATCCCCATCATTTATAACAGCGTCAATATCCATGAGGCTATGAGACACATTAAGCGCTTTTTCATGCTCGCCTAAACATGAGAGTACATCAACTTCTATCTCTTTGACTTTTGTTTGGTGGATTTGCACTGCCTGCTGCAACACAATATCATGACTCTGTTCCGATTTTTGAATCAACTTTCCAATCAAATTAGATGCACGTTTGAGCAAAGGCTGTGTTTGACGAATAATGTACTTATCAGTGTTACCACGGCATATTATATTGCGTGCATATGCTTCAAGCACTTGCAATGTAAGTACGCTGTCACTGCCCATATGCACGTCTTCTGCGAATTCTTCATCGAAGAAATCATCACAATTTTTCATAGCTGCAAGCAATAGATTTTCAGCAAACATATACTCATGCATATTGTAGAGTATCATTCCGAGCTCTCGTAGACAAATGGCATTATAGACAGCAGTCGTGCTCTCATTTTTCGAAGAATAGGTGTCGCAGATCTGGCTAATCACAAATGGAAAGTTGGAGTGCGAGCTTTGACTTTGTTTGCTTGGATCCGTGAAGCGGTGTAGACGCCCGATAGCTTGAAGCACATCTGCGAACATGCGACGAGCTGATGCTAAGCTTTCCTGGATTCCATGCTGCACAAGCAAAATTGCTTGAGGAAGAGTCGTTTCGATAAATTGTCGAAGCTTTTCGTTCTCTTTTTGATCATTTGATTTCGCCACCATTATATTTTTCTGTGCATCCAAAATTGGAGGATTTTGTGGTGCTTCGCCTTGGACTTCTTCGTAGCTTTCTCTTTTACTTTCCCTAGATTCGTTTTCGAGCCCTTGAAAAGCCAAGAAATCTTCCAGTTGCGAATAGATGTTCGGTGCCCTTTTTCCGTATTTCTTTTTCAGAGCACGATCGAGAGCTTTCCATCCTTCCAACGATCTGCGATCGTCAACATTCTTTGGGCCACTTGATTTGCCATACTTTTGAACAATACTTGAAACTTTTGTGTCAATATCATCTATCCCATCTATTTCTGTATAAAAAGAATGCAGTAAAGCACCAATAAAATCTCTAACTTGGTCGCTCAGTGGTGCTACTTGTTTCTTTTTAGTGCTCTGTGCACCAAATGATACGTCATTCCGCATCGGAGGAATCGGTATTTTTCTTATTGGCAGAGCTGGTGCAAATCGACGGGAATGCCTGGGAGCACGAGGTGAGTTCTTCCAGCGATCCTCCCAAGACGGGTCTTGGTAATATTCTTGAAATTCGCGTTTAGTGTAAGGTTTCCCGTCCGTATCATAGCGAATTTCGTCGCTTGCGTCGATTGCGGGTAAATCATCATGAACTGTTACAAGTCCTTCGTCAGGCTGCATTTTCTCTTCCTCCATCAATATTGCTCTTGACGAGCCCTATTTGTGGCGTGTCGTTTCCTTTACGTACGTTTAATTGCTTGTGAGATATTATCTAGATGGTTGTGGGTCGAGCCTCATATCCTCCCGTATTTTGTAACTTCATCTTGGCCTCGTCTTCTTTGCTTCCAACTACAAATACTTTCCCCGCCCCACATCATAGATTTCGAAGTCAAAGTGAAGAAGAAAAACTGGGTTGGTGGATGTTTGTAGTTGATAACATCGGATCCGCATGATGCCATCGGTCGAGATCGGTCGAGTTTGTCAATCGTTGACAAACTTGACAACTCGCAGTCGGCAGTGTAGACCGGTCATCAAGCCGGTCCCATGTCACTCAGTGACTGTGATAGTTAGTAGTATTTAGCACCTCAGTATCACTATCACTAACAAGGCTCGACACTTTTCAAGGCGACGCAGACCAACAATAAATTTGCAAACATTGACGTTTTAATTTTAATTTTTAAAAAGCTTTTCGGTATTGAAAATAGAACTAATGTTTTTTAAGCTCTGGGCACGATTACCATGAGCCACAAATCAAATTAAGCGCAAGACTGCACCTTTTAAATGTGAGTTTAAAACCATGTGTACGCAATGAATGTGAACATGGGGTCGACAATATTATTTGAAAGTGCGCGTTAGCACAACATACATCTCAGCGCAAGCTTTCGAACATCCAAACCTCGATTGCATCGGCGTCGAATCTCTCATCATTATTACCCAATAAATCCCGTGTAGTTGAACAATCAAATAAGTCCTTTGTCAAAATCAGCTGATCTGATCCAAAATGAAGTCTTTCATCATTAAAATCTATCTTCCCTGTGAATGAATGCATGGTATCGTTGTCAACGGAGAAGATGTGTATTCTGCTGTTCGATGTATTGAATCCAATTTCCTCGCGCCCTCCACTGCTACTTTCATTTATAAAAGCTCCCAAGACATGGTCCTTGGATTCAAGCAGAAACACTAAAGGCGCAGATTTGTTCTCGCTTGCTGTTCTTATCACTTGTTGGAGAACATTTTCTTCAGTTCCTACGAGAGATGGTCTTGCCCAACGATAAATGTTCGTCATCTTCGGAAGTTTCGCGGGAGACATTTTTAGTGCGCTAAGCGGTAGTGCCAGAGTCAAAGCGCATGCTTTTTTCGGGTCAATAATATCGCTCTCTTCAAAGAAGTAGCCAGAAGTTCCTTCTTCTATTATGTCCAATACTTCTGGATGATCTCGTAAGGTTTCTGCTGCGGTTCTTTCAATGCTGTGTTGGACATCTTCATTATCTGAAGGGTAGTCAAGCGCTTGATCATCTTGGAACCTGCTATTCGGTGGGCCGGGAGTCATTGGAGAAGTGATGGCAGATTGGCGGGGATCGTTTTCTTTCTGCAAGTTACCGCTGCGGAAGCGTTCAATCTGCTCGCTGTACTGGCTGACAATTTTCTCTGCTGTCGGCGACATGGTCTGTCTTATGCTGCTTTGTCTGCGGCTTGAAGGGCTGATATTTGCATCTTGCAGCAGGGCTCTACGAAATGCCATCGCTTGATCATCGACTGCTACATTTTGAGGGGATAATGGAAGCGCTTGTGTTTCGCGAGGATGACGCTTCACCTCCCCGCAGCTGATGTAAATTTCTCCTCCCATGCAAATATCAGGCTTCACCTCATCTAAGGTGCACGGTGGAACAAACTTAAACGTGTAAAGTTTTTGCTGGACTTCGACATGGCGGTTCCAGGCATTTAAAAATGGAACAGGAGCTTGCTTCTCTCGATCTTTATCAACAAATGATTCTATCCACTCGATGTGCCTCAATTGCCTCACCATTTCGAGCTCCGATGACTGCAACACGTTAAGCTTTTTTTGGGCTAGCTTCTTATTGTGTTGCAAAGCCTTCCTCATTTCTGCATATATCTTTTGCTCAACTTCGTTGGCATTTTTTTTAATTAGCCTTGCTTGATCGCGGAGAACACTAAGGTTCTCTCCAATTGCCGATTTTCTTTTCCCAAGGATCGGATCAACTTTCTTGCTTTCTTCGACAGCCCGCTGGTATGCTTCTTGTATTGTGATTAGTTTATGTGTCGCTGCCTCTCCAACACTGTGAGAACCCAACATTTTACATTGTACGCAGATTGGCTTGGACAATATTGGGTCAAAGTAGTCTAACGTTCGACTTGGATGATCAGGGCATCTCGAATTATGCTGAAAATTGTTGCCTAATCGCCGCTGAATAATCTCCATTTTCTTGTTTTGAACGTTATAAGATGCACTAGCTTCGCAATGGATGGGCTCTCGAACATGCCGCTGAAGCAGTTTATTTACCGAGTGCATCTCTTGATCGCAAATATCACATAGATAAACTTGGCAATTTGTGCAGTAGAGGTCTGCCTTACCCTGGCAATTATCTCCTTGCATCTCGCATTGGCGCTCGACCTCCTTGACTTTGGATTCAGGGCGAAACTTGACGAGATAACATGGCAGAATGCGCTCCGCTTGGTTGACGAGGAAGACATGATAATAGTGCGCAGCACGGCGGCGCTTTAGTTCGATCTCATTTTCAGTCTCATCTGCTTGGTGGTCCATATCGCTCTCCAAGTACTCATCCTTGTCGCCGCTGACGGGGTAAACATAGTAACTCTGAAATCCATTGGGAAGGGGAGGAGGAGATTTGCCGGTTTCCACATCGTTTTGAAGGAGAAAGCTACGACCAACGGCTACTTTGCAGAGTAAAAACTGCTGATCCCCACTAAGAGACGAACCAAATTGACTAAAATTTCCATGGACGCAACGAACAACATCTTTGTCGAAAATATCAGTTTGCAATTGGTTTTCAAAGTAATCGTCAACTTCGGCTTTTTCAAAGTGATTGAGATCAATCCAACAATCAAGAATGAGATCATTTGTCGACAAGTTCTCAAATTTGGACTGTTTGCGGGGGTGGTTTACGCTCCAAATCGCCATTTCATCCGGTTTGCTGAGTTCTTCGGATAGAGATAAGCGCACAACGTGTTCGAGTATCTCGAAGTCTTCAGAGTCGCGACTCACCGGGTATAGGACAGAGCTGGAAGACATTTTCTACTGTATAATTGTAGAACTCAACCCGATTATGCAGCCACCGCAACTCGGCAAACTGACAACCTTGCCGATTTTCCCTGATACAAAGACAAAAGCATTCGCATAGCAACAACTGTTACCAATAGTGGAGTAGCAACGTCAAACCCGGTCGCATGAGTTTCTTGCGCACCTACTGTCGTGAAGCAAAGTGGTGTGCGCTTCGGAACAGCTTCGAAAACACATGCCCCGAGGCACAACATGCATCTTCCGCGTCAAATACGGAGTCAAAAGAAGATAGGTGTTTCTCCGACAGACCGCTATTGCAGGGCTTTGTCCCGCCGTTCGTTCGTTCGTTCGCTCGCTCGCTCGTTCGTTCGTGCATTCATTCGGTAACTCTCTCGGTCATGAGGTTTCAAACGTTGCTGTCCACTCTGACAATGAAGGAAGGAATGTTAACATTCGTGTTCGAATAAGTTAATTCAATTTTGAACAAAGACGAAAAGAAATAAGTACATGTAGTACGTAGATCTTAGCTTAGTTAGATGTAGCTTAGGTTCGAAGATGAAAAAAGGCAAAAAGGGCCGGAAAAACTTTAAAGATACGGGGAAGGTTAAATTTAGTATTTAGTAAATTTAGTTAGGGTGCCAGACTACCGTAGGGGATTCAGAAGCGTCTGACTTCTGAAAACTTCTGAAGAAAACAATGTTACATAGATAGATCTATACTAAATTTAGTAAATTTACTATGTTTCATTATATTATTAGTACCGTAGGTAGAATCTACTACTGCTATTATTTTATTAGTACTACTATTTATATATTTAGTACTATTTATTTATTATTTATTTATTTATTATTTTTATTTATTTATAAAAATATATATAACTTACATATATATTTATATTTTATTTTTAGTTTGGTTAGGTAAGCTTACCGGTACATCTTTGTTAAATATCCATACATACCTAACTAAAATATACCTAAACAAATTTACTCAAAATGGACCTTACTACATCTTTTAGATAAGCAAGGCTGAATCACCCTATCGTAGAAAATAACACTCAATGGTCCTACAATGTAACATATACTTTTTTTTAGTATAGCTTTTTCTGCATTTTCTACGGAACTGCGTAACGAGTGCCGCCGGCCAATACCTTCTCCAGATTTTGGGGTCGGACCGTCCTCGTCGTCCCAACAATTTCTTTTTGAGTCATTATCATCCATTTTATGTATAGAATGGCTAATAATGATGAACAAACGTTAGGTTACGGAACCACCCGGTACTTTCCGGCGAACGAAGGACCAGCTTTTGCGTCGAAAGGTTGGTTGCGTAAACGCGAAGGGTGTTTCCGGTAATTTTGTCAAGCTCAGCGAACGTCATGTTGTTTCGACCAAGTTTGTTCTTCAGCATCTTATGAAGGAATTGTTTCATTTTGCAAGTACTTGAAACATGACATTTCCCACCAGTCCAGCCGGCAATAGTCACACCCACAACTCCAACAGCAAACTCCTAACATAGTCCACCCCACCACCTAGGACACCTTCTCACCTAGCACACAAAAACCTTGCTGGCAAGCACTTTAAGCAAGCAAAACTGGTCTCCTAGGAAGTAGCGTGTACTAGGGGGTGGACTGTGTCAACTCCTGCTACTATTAGCTGTCTTCTACCCGCTATATGGAATAGGAGCTTCTGTTTAAGTTGGCAGGATAAAAACTACATCGCCTACTTTAGCAGGAGTTTGCTGTTGAATTGTTGGTGTGATTGTTGCCGGCTAGACTGGCGGGAAATGTCATCCAGAAGAAAGTCATTCCAGAGGAGTTTGCTTGTGGATCTGCATAAGTCCCTAAATTCTGAAAGCAAGATTGCCCCATGAGTTATGTAAAGATGACAGAATATTCCAATTTTTGCAGAGCCTTATATCTCTTTATTTTGTGCACATTGTGCAAAAGGATGATCACATAGAATAATCTCACCGAGGCTTCTTCTCGTTGCATGCAAGGCCAAAATAACCGTGCCGGCAAGTGCATGTGCCTGTGCTGTGGTCACATGAGCCGTTACCGGAACAATCCACATGACACAAATTTCCTGGAGCTCCACCATTTACCCCCGTGCAGTTTGAAAGATCTCTAGCAGTTGCGCTGCATGACTTCGAATCGGTATGTGTCACGGTTGGGCATCTCCGTTTGCTGCAGTATACGCCAAAGTATTCAGACTCCTGCGTTTCGTTTGCTTGAAGGCCAACTTTCCAGCTTGAGTCACATTTACAGCTAAAGATAATTCTGGCTGCATGAATGGCACTCGTGATGTTTTCATCAAGGTTTTTCTTTCGCTCGCACACACCCTTACCGCTGCACAGAGTGCGATCATTGGATTGCTCAGGTGAGATGCACCCGTGCATGTTGCAGGCGGCCCCGAAGAAACCTTGGCTGCAGGAACATCGCCCAGATTTTCTGTTGCAGATACCTACACCTGCACACTCGAGGATATCATGGCTAATGGTATTCCAAGATCTAGCAGCTGGACACACTTGCTGTGAGCAGTCTCCAGTTTTAAAATCAGATACATCATCAGCAGCCCCCCAACCAGGAAAACAAGAACATTTTCCGACAGTATGGTCGCAAGTCCCGTGCCCGGAACAGGCATTTGGACAAGCAATGGATGGTCTACAAGAGCACGTTTTCTTATCGAACCACGCAGTTGCATCACAGCCGGTAGATACAATTCGCTGTAGAGAGGAAGCGGCAGCCGAATGGTTTAAGATACATATGACCAGTAAGAATAAAATTTGGAGCTTCGCAGGATTGGACAAGAATGGGCAGTTTTTCCCAACCATGATTTTGCTTCGAACTAGGGACAAAAAATATGGCTCTGCGTATTAAGCGCTGGGAACTACTTCCAGTGCCCTGAACACAGTGGAAAACCCACAATGTATAAGCTTTAGCAGCGAAAGCAAGTTGGAAGTCTCGTCGACAAAGGTACGTCAGCTGCTGCAAATTCGACTCTACTAGCCCTTCACGGTGCGTCTTCCTTCTTTTCGCATCCCAGGGACACAAAAATGGCAAAATTTAGGAACTTCATAGGGCCCATGTATTCACGAAAAGAATGGCAACACGTACGGGGAGCCGTGTTGGTCGTTGCGTCCTTCGTGGTGTGTGGGAGGTTTCGTTCGGTTCCCTGTGCTTTGCAGTTTCTTCTGTCTTCTTGTTCCGTTCGAAATGCTTCTTGGTAGATCGTGAGTCGACGAAGCTCTCGCCAAGACACTCTGAGGCATCGTATTGATTGGCGAAAGAGTCCGATCGACAGTTTCGTTCCTTTGGTTTGTTGTTAGTATGTCAGTAGTTTTTAGTAGGCTGAGATGGGTGACTCAGTGAGTCGCCGCCGCCCTTCCCCCTCCCACACACAGACGTAGGAAAAAAGGATCGCGGTACGTATGGACTCCCTGCATGGATTCTGCTTGAGTAAGCTGAAGCTTAGCCAAGCAGCGAACAATCCGTTCGTCCGTTCGTCCGTTCGTTCGTCCGTCCGTCCGTTCATTCGTTCGCTCGTTTCAGTTAACTAAATTTTTAGGACTAGCCTAGCTAAGGGTCTCCGACGGGACCTACACGTGTTAGACCCTTTTGTTAGGTTTGTTAGTTAGTCAATCTAATTTTTAGTAAAATGTTACTATACTTTACTTTTTATATTTCGTAGATCCACTAAGATTCATTATTAGATGAACAGCACGACTATCTCTCTCTCTCTCTGAGAGCAGTGACCCCATAACAATTTCTTGGGAAGAGGCCTCTCAGCTCAGGGGTATTTAACCCTAACCCTAACCCTAGGCTAGCCCCCTTCATTATAATAAGCTGCGCCAGCAGCAAAAATTTCAAAAATGTGTATAAAAATATTCAAAATGTGCATAAAAATGATTCTCGGCTACTTGAAGTTCTAACTAAATTAAGTAAGAGTGTAAAAGTAAGAAGCAAGTAAGTAAGTAAGTGAACAAGTGCAAGTAAGTAACTTACCGGCAGCTGCATACCCGGTAACCAACCGGTACTAAATTTTTTTTTAAAGTGCCGGACTGTCTAACTGTGAATTTCATTGCGTACTGTGTCCAGACCTCATTTTGGGTCCTTCGTGGGAAAAGAGCCTATTTCTGGACGTTTCAGAACGAGCTGGAGTGGGCTACGTTCCCCAATTTTTCATTTTTCAATTATTTTTTTCTTGAAAGCAACTTTTTCATTTTTCATTGCGTACTGTGCCCAGCATCCCCGACGGCCTTACTTCTCTCATAGATACGTGTAAACGCATTAACTAAACCTTACCGAGTGGCTTACGTTTTCCTTTTTTTCATTTTTTTTTTTTTCGCGGAGATATCGCCACAAGAAGTTGTAGGCAGGTTCTCGATGGGCTCCAATTTTTCACGATGTTGCATTACTGATTTACTTACAACTATGGTTTTTCTTCGCAAAGAAACGCGTTTTGCCCCTTAATTTTGGCATAAATATTGTTTTTCAATCGATAATATTTCGTATAATATCTTGAAATTCAAACTCGTGATCAAATAGAGAAACCAGCTTGTGGGACAAAACCTTTCTCTCATTAAAGTAATAAACTACCAAGTTATGAGTTGTCATCATCTTGGCTAAGCCCCGCATACACCGCGCTCACATCAAAATCATTAGTATGCTTCAGTGCAATATAACTTCTTTCTTTCAAATACAACAATCCCCTTCAAATCCATCTGGTAGATCGAATGCCAAAACGGCTCAAGAGCTGCAAGAACAAAACAAATCTCCATCAAAGGATGTTTGTCCTGTTAAGAAGTGCCATCAAACTAAAATTCATATCATTAGAACAGAGTAAGATGCCGACAGGCTTCACAGTATCTTAAATGATAATCCTGGTACACCTGTAGAAATAAGCACCTATCTGAATCGTCGGCATGTGCTGGTTCGCGAGCCAGTGACACAGATCCAGAAAAAAACACGTTTGAGTCGCCAACAAATTTGGCGCAACAAAAAGAAAGCTCAAGAAGAGATAAATAAAGAGATTCAGAATCGAATGCTCTCCTTAGATAATTACGGTGTCAGAAAAAGTAAATATCCGCAACGAGATAATGTGAATAGCTTATACTCGAGTAAAAATAATATTAAAAGGGCAACAGCAACTTTGTATCAAAGTAATTCAAAGAAAAGGCCAGGATCAAAGGCATGCGGTTCGTCGAAGCAAAATAAACGGAAAGGCTGCGTTAAACGAAAAAAAAATACTTTATATCAACGTGCAAGGAAAAAATATAAGCGAGCAAAGAAAATCGTGCAAACTGCAAAGAAGAAAAATAAGCCAGCAAAGATAATCGTTCAAACGGATGCGTCCAAATATGGTTGGAATCCACCTCTCGAAACAGTCTGCAAGAGACTATACAATACGGAGAAGATGAAACGATGGGAAGGAATCAAGAAACGACACGCAGGAATGAACCGTTTAGATAAGATCATTAAAATATTGAGGATTATGGCAAAAAGCCAGGTGGAAGTTAAAGAAGGTGAAATCAAGCGTACAATCACAATTCAGCATGCAGCAATGCTGTTCTTGAAAATGCGCAAAAACTCTGGGTAAAGAAGAGGAACTTTGATGAAAAAAGTGATAAAGCTGTCGATTTATTGCTGAACATGACAAGAGGTCAGTCAAAATCTCGCTCTAGCTAGTAGTCACTATGAATATCTAGAGAGAGGACTAGATATTTAAAATTAGTTAGGGCTTGAAAATGTTGCATCATGCGAGCAATGAAATTCACAGTTAGACAGTCCGGCACTTTAGTTGTTGTGTGAGTAAGTCTGGTAAGCTTACCTAGCTTACATCAAACAAACAACATGTGTCACACTGTGGCTTACATACGTACGGTTTAACCGTTACCGGGTACCACTCAGTGACTGGTACTATGATGATATAGATCTATGATCGTACTCTGTCTTGATTACACACGCCGTTTTGTTAAGTTACACAGACACACTGACAGTCTGTGACAGGTAACCGGTAGTAAGTACTACGCTCTACGGCGTAGTCCTACCTAACAAAAATTTGTGAGACGCAGAAAAAGAAGGGTCGAACGACCGGCCCTTCGAACCCTTCTGCCCTGCCTGATACAGTGATTCAGTGATTCAGTGATTCAATGATGGATGAGTCTGTATCTACGATTTTTTCAAACCTTTTGAAAATTTTGCGCTTTTTTTTGAAAAACAGGTTTGCGTGTGCCGATCGATCATCCATAAATTGACCCATAAATTAATGAGGATCGATCGATCATTCCGCAGCCTTTCTTTCTCACAAAGTTTGTTTGTTTGTTTGTTTGTTTGTTTGTTTGTTTGTTTGTCGATTCTGATTCTTTTCCCTTTCAGCTGGGAAATTCAAAGCATCGAAATATCCGACCTGGTCTCTTAGACATGTTTTAGAGCTAAGTTTTGGTCTTTATCACCAACAAACAGCAGGGAGACACGAAAGCAATCGGCTCAAGCCACCCGCTCTCAGGAGTTTCCTCTGCCGCAAACACCGAGACGTTCATCTCCCGCGTGGCAATGTTGTATTTCCTTCACAAAATTATTGTCACGAAAACGTGAGAGTAGATATTGTGTGACGTGTACGCGAAACCATGTTTCCAAAATTGATGTCCGTTGATTTGTCCGTGCGATCGCTAATACAAGTACTATTACTCGCAAACCTTGTGACTTTCAAAGTAATTGAAGCAACGACCCCCCCAAATCTTGTGATTTTTTTAGCAGACGATATGGGTAAGTTGCGTTGTATGAATATTTTTCCCGCGACCAGTGGACGGTTCTGGCGTTAAGTGGTCCATTTTTCTTTCCTTTTTCAAATTGCTTAGGCTGGGGTGATCTAGCAGTACAGGGGCACCCAACACAAGAATGGGGGCGAATCGATGATCTTGCCACATCTGGTATGTAGTGTTTGATGTCATCTAAGAAAATGAATGTTATCGCGGCTTTATCTGGTAGAAAGCATGCACCACTTGAGTTTGCTCACTCATCCAATACTTTGCTGTGTTTTTCATCTTGCCACCCACAGGAATCCGATTCACCCAATGGTACTCGGCAGAATCTGTCTGTACACCCAGTCGTATGGCTTGGATGACTGGAAGGATGCCAACGCGATTTGGCATGCAGCATACCGTTTTCAGCCCTCACCGTTCGGATGCCCTACCTTTAGACGAACGCACATTAGCAGAAGCTCTTAAAGCGAAAGGCTATGTCACAGGGATGGCCGGAAAATGGCATCTTGGCATTAACAACCTAACGTCAACGGATGGCGCACATCTTCCTGCTTACAGAGGCTTTGACGAGGTTGGTCACATTCTACCTTTTTCGAATCACTGGCTTTGTGACGAAAGTGGGCGACATCTTCCCAAGCCAGGAGTCGACCACAAGAGTGATCTTTCACGAGATCAAGTATGTTTCTTGTACCGGAACACAACCATTGTTCAGCAGCCTATTGATCACCAGTATCTTACTGCTACACTTGTCGGAGACGCGATAGGTTTTATTCAAAAACGCGCCGCTCTTCGAGACCAGCGTGAGGTAACCGCAGAAACGGCTTCACCTTTCTTCTACTATCTCGCTTTCCCACAATGCCACGTAAGTATGTTTACAAATACGAACTTCACCAATACATCTGCAAATGGGATATTTGGAGATCAGATTCGGGAGATGGATTGGGCAATAGGCCAAGTTCTGGACTCACTAGATCAGAACGGTTTTCGAAACAACACCATAGTGGTATTTTCTTCTGATCATGGTCCTCATGTTGAGCTCTGCGCAGAGGGTGGTTCTGCTGGCTGGCTTCGTGGAGGTAAAGGGGATTCTAGCTGGGAAGGAGGTTTGCGTGTCCCAGGAATCATATCATGGCCGGGGGTCATACAGGCAGGCCGTGTCAACCACGCTCCAGTAAGTTCAATGGATGTATTTGCGACGATTGCCGATCTTGCAGGAGTTGACATTGACCCACATCGACCACTTGATGGCGTCAGCCTTGCTCCCTTATTTTCTTCCGAGAACTCGGATAAAAAAAGCAAAGCTATCGATCTCTGGTCCTCTCCCCACGAGGCACTTTTCCATTACTGGTAATTTTTCTGTATTTCACTTTTTCGGAATGAATGATTTATTTTTGTCTAATGCTAATTCTTCTTCATTATAACAGTGGAGATACGTTAATGGCTGTGCGTGTGGGAGAATATAAGCTTCGATATTACACAGAGCAATTACCTTTCGATAATTACTCGTCCGTGCACTGCACAAATGGATGGGCCCACGGAGAATTTTTCCAAGGAGGTTGGACATGCCACGGAGGATCAGTGACAACCAATTCACCTCCACAGTTATTTCGGATCTCTTCCGATCCCAGCGAAAGATTTGACCTTTTGGGTTCAGGGTCCATTGATTGGAAGGAACACCTTGCAAGGGTGTTTGCTGAAAATGCACCATCTCCACGCTTACCTTACTACTCAGAGTTGCCTGCGCAAGATATTCAGAGCGCCCGTAGACATCTCACAAAAAGCATATTTCACAACAAGAAATGTGACAGCAATTTCACAATTCCGCACTCGGAACTCAGTGGATACCGTTCTTTTGCTCTTGAAGCTGGAATACCATTCTCAGAAATGGTTACTTTATGTCAAGAACAATGCTGCAATGACACTAATTGTTCGGCGTTTGTCATGCAGCCGTATTCGTTGAACCATGGGCTACCTCGGGGAGCATGCCGTCCAGCCGAGCCCTGCTGCTGGTTGGTGGATTCCGAAAATGCAAATCAGTACCCCACTGCTTCTGTAAACGCCAGCGTTGGCTACCCTCGCGGTGATACGCCCGTAGGACCTAGTTCCGGACCTTACGCCCAGCTTTTGGCCAAAATTCACGACATCGTCGAAAGGCATTTAGCCAGCATGACTCGCGGCACAATACCGAACAGTGGACACAACAGCGTTGGTCCATGTTGTAGCAATGACGAAAACAATTGTGGGTGCAATTATCCAGGCAGAGCACCATAATTTCGACTATATTTGGTACAATTATACAGTCAATCTGTAATCAATAATTTTACAGGCCTTATATCGATATTTATCACAACTCTACAGTCAATCTTTAATCTATAACTATACTGACCTTGCGTCGATTATTGGCGTGGAAATCGCCATAGCGCACTGCTACACATGATCCATTCTTCACGAGCTGAAGGTGTGTGCGATTTTCATGCATTAGAGAGTGTGATACTGATCTTCATTCACGCGTTGTTTCCTGCTTTGGATGATTACGTACAAACCACAACCTAGTACAATGGCTCCGATAGCAAGTAGCACAATCGAAGTGTACATCAAGATGCTTCCTAGTTCATTAACTAGGTAGACATTTGTGCGAATGAGGTCCGCTTGATCGCTTGTTGCAGCGGCTTCGTCGCCAAAGATTAATAAGGGCATAAGGAAACCTCCAGTAGCAGAGAAGTTGGGGTCGGTAAGATTGATGTAAGGATTGATATGAACCTGTGCAAATAATGTGCACGTGCATGTTGAGATGAGAAAAATTGCGCTTTACAAGAGTCAAATTAGAGGAAGCTGCATGCACGCTTTAACTTACATTCTGTCCATAATTTTCCTGTAAACTGAAATTAAACATTCCAGGATTACCTATCCTCACATTCATTTGGCCTTGCGCTTTTCCATTCAGCACTTTTCCGAATGTTGGCTCAATATCGACAAATGATCCATCTAATTCTTCGCTAGGGTCACGGCAGGGGACATTTTTTCCACTGGTCATGTCTCGTTCAACACAATCGAAGCTGGAATAAAAAGGATCTTCTCTGTCGGCGCCAAGAAAAAGGGGCTGGGTTAAAACTACGGGTACTTTGCTGCCAAATTTGATACTTGTAACCGCACTAAAATCAAATGATCCTGGATTAGTATTGGTTTGATTGTACTGCGATTCATGCTTTTGACCATTCAGGGCAAAGATGGTATCACTTGGACTAAATCGCAAAGTGCTAATTTCGCGATAGGTCGTATTGGCCTGATAGACCATGGGAAATTCCCGCATCAAATCAGGAATCCAGAGAGTCAAATTGTCTGATGGCTCAACCCACGGGTGGAACTGAGGTTCTAAATCTAGCGCGCCACGAACCGAAATATTATTTGACCATAATGTTGTCGATGTGTTGCCCATCCACTTGTTAAATTGTTTGACTTTTGAATTTCGACAGTTTTCCCTTGAGAAGTGGGAGAAGCAAGGGTCGCCTTGGCCTGTGTACTGAGCCTGTGATATACTTCCCGGAGTCGACTGATTTGCAGGTGGCAGAGAAACACCAATTTGCGCAAAAAACGCCGAGAAGGTATCCGCAAACTTGGATGAATCTGCCATTATTTCGGCTGAGCCACCAAGACCGAAATTGTGCTTCATGGCATTTTGCTGCCAGCAGCTTTCTCGAGAGTCACAGTCCACAAACAAACCTAGGTCAGTATCAAAGAGTAAGTTACTAGTGGTTGAAAGCGCGAAAGGGTTCCGCAAATATAGTGTCTCTAAGAATGTGTCATGGCTACCAAAAAGAATATCTTTGACGGTTTTTTGGGACATAAGGCACGTGAAACACGCAGATGCTTCATCCGGAGGAAAGAGAGTGAATCCAAGTCCAGCGAGTGCATTGCCATCCATAGATTTTGAGCAATTTGAAACAACGATGTCGCTTACATTTTGGCCGAAATCAGGAGGATAAGGTTTTTTCGCCAGAATAGTTGATTCAGGACATAGCACAGCTACAAGTTCCTATACATGCAATTGTTTTGAAATCAAAAGTTGTGTGAGAGGAGAGGCACCATCTACATTTGAAAATAGGGTTATACTTGCCCCAAAATTTGGGCGTGAAAGTGATGCAATGGTCCAAAAATGCAATGATATAAATAATAATGTTAGAAAATAACGCAGTACCTGAATGATGGGTGAAGAGTAACCGACGCGATTGGGATCTCCGCTTGCAAACCCCGCTGCCGCAAGCTGCAGTGCACCTAGAACTGGCAAGTTTACGTGATTAATTAAATCATCTTCAGCGAGCCCATCTCTTGATTTTTCTGCGTCAAACTCGTAGTGAATGCCCGCTTCGTACGACACTACGCTGTTGTCACTGCTGAATTCTACAGTTGAAGGGAACCTCTGCCAGTGCTTTCGGTAAACGTATGGGCCAATTCGTTCGAACGTGGGTTTTTCACCACGATAGAAGGACAAAAATGAAGATGTCATATTGTACAAATAAAATGATCGGTACGATGGAGGGTGCCACTTCGCATTGCTGTTAGAAAGCCAGTCCTGATATGTGAAAGAGCCCGTCGTTTGATTTTTTGTGGGAACTGCGAGGAGACTTTTCGCCTGCCTTCCGATGACAGCGTCGAGGTTGAGCAAATTTGGGTTCCTGGAAACGGAGAGAAGCACAGCACCTAAGGCAAGAACAATCAGCGATAAGACAAGAGTGATGCTTCCGCAGCGGGTACCGTTTCGATTGCATACGCACGATGATTTTTGAACATCTTGCTTGTACTTTTTTACAGCGAGAAGGTGCTGTGACTGGATGTCTTCGTTAGCATGCGTGTATGGTGGGAGAGGGGGTGGGAGGCTTGACGTGCTATCATTCATTCTGACTTTCTGAATTTTCCTTCCTACGAGGACAGAGCAAGGGCCAAAAAAAAAGCGAGAAGGAAGCGCGGTTTTCGGAAACAGTTTGAATCCGCCGTTGGCGCCATCGATGGCCTGGCCCTGGTGCTGGCGCCTTCTGGATGGGCTTGTGAAGATCCGGCCGAAGATCCAATCCAATCCATCCAATCCAATCCAATCCAATCCAATCCAATCCAATCCAATCCAATCCAATCGAATACCCATGATGGCATCGGATGGATGGATGGATGATCCCATCTTTTTCAACTAGGCAAAAGTATCAGTTAAAGTATAGAGTATTACCAAGAATCTACTAGCATTTAATGAGACTTGAATGTACTCTTAATCTAGAGAGGGAGGGGAAATAATGATTTCCGCCATCTTTTTCATTCAATCCTTTGTTTGCCAAATTCGAGCCGAGAGATCCATTCTTGGCGTAGAAACGAGTTGGCGAGCTTCGGATCTAGCACTACTTTGTCCGTGCATTCACAAGTAGATAGATGGAGAAGTAGACGGAAAGAGAGAGCGAGCGTCCGCCAGGATTCATTCACTCATCCATTCCTTCATCCGTGCGTGATTTTGCTGCGAAAAGCGAAGCGAAGCCGTCCGTGGTGGGTGGGGCTGTGACAGACTGGCTGGCTGGCTGGCTGACTCGACTCACTAAATTTAACACTGTCGGACGGACGAACGAGGCGGATAGACAGAGAGAGACAGACTAAGGAGACAGATTGACTAACGAGAGAGACTAACTAAGAAGACAGACAGAGCCGAGACTGGCGAGATAGACAGACTCTGAGAGAGAGAGAGAGAGAGAGAGAGAGAGAGAGACGAATTATTAAATAAGTCACTAAGGAGACAGACAGACTAAGGAGTCAGACTAAGGAGACAGACATATAATTTACGAAGGGGACAGATAGACAGAAAGACGGAGACTGACGAGACAGACTCCCAGAGATAGGCTGACTCACGAGACAGACAGAAAGAGACTAACGAGACAGACTCTTAAGACAGACTCTTAAGACAGACTAATGGGACAGACCAATGATGAGACAGACAGACTAACAAACAACTAATGAGACAGACGAAGGAGACGGACTAATAAGGAGACAGACAGACAGACAGACAGACAAGTCGATGACAACAACAGCAGCAGAAGCAAAACGCAAAACAAAATTCACTCACTCACTCACTCACTGATTAACTTACTAAATTTAAAATTAATTGACTACCCAGCTGGCAGCCGGTCGGTCCTAAAGCATCAGTAAGAATAATCCTAACTAACTAACTAACAACGGTCCTAAAGCATCAGTCTTAAAGAATAATCCTAACTAACTAACTAACTAACTGACAACAACAGCAGCAGAAGCAAAACGCAAAACAAAATTCACTCACTCACTCACTCACTGATTAACTTACTAAAATTAATTGACTACCCAGCCAGCCGGTCGGTCCTAAAGCATCAGTAAGAATAATCCTAACTAACTAACTAACAACGGTCCTAAAGCATAAGTCTTAAAGAATAATCCTAACTAACTAACTAACAACGTGGCATCCCCCTTACGAAAGAAAAGGCTCTTGCTGATATGTTTCGGCGTAAGTATGAAAACCCTCAGAGCTATTGGAGGCAATACAAACATTGGTGGCAGCAATGGCGGCAACTTCCCGAGTACCAGAATTTAACAGAGGGCACAGCAGCATTTTACAGCGGAACCGATAACAATAGCAAGTGAGGGGTCAGCAATCACCAATGCAGTCCACTTGTGTAAAAAGAGGACGCATCCACATCATAAAAAAAATAAACGTCTGCAAAATAGCTAATTGTAAATATAGCGAACTACATGACAGTGCACGTGTTACAAGCCTTGTCTTGTACAACAGATCTAGCGATTGATCTCTTGCGCAGCGCTTTTATATCCATCGTGCTGCCTTCAACGGATGAATCTTCAACTTCCATGCTTGTGGAATGATTCAAGTAACAAGTCACGGATGAACCTTCCCCAGTATTTACCGCTATGACATACACGTCATCACTTCGGATCTGCACTAACTTTCCCGACACTAAAGCCGTGCGCACAAGAGCACCAATTTTGATGTCATCGGATTCGGTGCGTTCTACACTACCGCTTGAAGTTGCTGCAATCGTTTTTGACCCCGAGGAAACCGCCGTAAATTTGGTTTGCGTTACGCTAGTTGCAACTACAGAACTATTATTGCTTCTCGTTTCCCCACCCTCCATCGAAGTTGTTCGAATAATATTGGCACGGACACGAACTTGGTCCTCAAACAGTTTCGTTTCTTGTTCTTTCTCCTCCTGTGCTTCTGCTCTCCTTTTCCTATTTTCTTGTTGACGAAGTTTCTGCTGATGCTGCAACGAAGACCTCTTCAGTTTCTGTTTCGCCTGTACCGAACGCCATTGGACGTTAGCAGCTACAATGGCTGATTTGATAAAGGAACACCAGCGCTCTCTTTCCTCCAAGCTGGCCGCACTCAACATCAAAGACGTGTCATCCGTCTCGGCGCTGCCTAGGACCTCAAAGCAAAAAGGCATTTTTTCCTGGTCCTCGCGATTTCGAACAGATGTAAGATGGTCGATAGGAATTTCTCCTTTTGGATCACTATCGGGATCAGTTGCGTAGGTAATAGAAAAGCAAAGGTCGCTTAAGTCAAGAGTTGAATTCTTTTTACTCTCATTCGTCGTTCCATTAACTATTTTCCGCAATCGACAAAATCGCCTCTTCCAGTTTGCGACGAAGGTCATGCCACGCTTCATCAGAAAGCCTTCCATGACATTCATTTTCTTGGCTTTTTCGATAAGATATAGGTCCCGATAATACTCATCCAGAGGGTGCTCCCACATAGTTGTCCCTGTTGCAGAATTAAAAAAGTAAGCTTCCCCTGTTGATGAATACACTTCTCGCCACGGAGGTGTTGGCTCGGCAAACAAAGACTCAGCCGCTATCCACATGAGGTCCTTATGCACATCAATATCTATTCCCAAGTAAAGAGCATGGTTGTGAATTGCCTGCTGGTATTCCTTTTCTTCGTCCGAAGTCAAGGAGTTGTTTAGGTGCCGTGTGCTTTGTTCACGCAGGTTCAGTGTTCGGCAGCTACGGGCAATATCAACATGTTTTGTTGGAATAGGTGGTTGGTCAGGAAGTTTTTGATCCTCTTTCTTTGGACTGTTGAGGAGAAAACCGTGACTTGCACTGCGATTAATCAATCCGTCAATGTCGCTTCCATCGCTATCTTGGGATTGTTCTTCTTCTTCGCCTTCGCTGATGTTCGTGTCGACGGTGGCGTCAACAAAGTCGGGGTTGCTGGACTCAATTTCCTCTTGCGAGACGTCAGCCGTGTTATCCTCTTCCATGATATGAGGATTTCCCGGCGATACTCGAAATAATCCGACAACGAAGACGGATAATGTAGGAACGACCCCTCGTTCCCCCAAAACAGCTGTTTTTCAATCATTCCAAATGTTTGAATATGCAACTGCCATCTCACCAGCTGTATCCTCCTTATTTAGAGAGTTGCGTGTGCGTTTGACTTCGGTTGCCGTCATTTCCATCATACCAGCGCTTCGTACCTGGCTGTGTGGTAGACCCCCCGTCGTATGCTGACGGATCGTTAGCATCCATCCATCTGTGTGGGCGCGTGGACTTCGCTTGTTGCGGAAAGGCATGACATTGTCAACTGGTTGCATGAGTCCGGTCAGTCAGTCAGTCAGTCCGTGTAAATTTAATACATGTAATTTATCGTTGAAAACCAGCATGCCATCATCCAGTTAGTTAGTTAGTTA